>BNJT01000548.1_pt1 | contig 12918 bp, 24 predicted proteins | sample 8540491 | NCBI WGS metagenome assembly BNJT01 (sample SAMD00202455, study PRJDB9452) | human saliva metagenome | host: Homo sapiens
CATCGTTTGTTATCTGTATTATAAACAAAGGTGTGATTTTTAATCAATATATTTTTAAGCATATATGTTAAGTGCTTAGGTATTAGACTTGTTGGTATGTGGATTTTTCATACTAAAAATAAAACGACCAACAAGAATAGAAACGCTTTGTATGGTCGTTTTTCTTTTTTTGCTTTGTTACCTCAAGTACCGAATCGGTTTGCGATATTATCAGCAATGTATAGTTCTATAATTATCAATGAGCGAATTCAAATCTTCAATACATCTTTTTTTATATCATTCGATGTAGTTGATTTATCAATTAGTCCTGCTGATGAATGAGACATTGGATTTGCGTTTCTTAACTCATGCGCACGCTTGATTATTTCTTCGGCACCGACAATCTCTTTATAAAAAGTCTTAAATGCCTGCTCTTTGTAAAAACCTTTATAGTTTGGTTTCTTGCGAGTAGGTTCATAATTATAGTAGAATGCTAAATCAGCTGTAAAACGGTCAAAGTAGTTTTTATAAAATGCATATTCCGCCAATGCATTATGTCTTTTTTTCTCCACCCAATACATGAAATATAGGAAGTATGCTTTCCAGTCCTTATCAATAATTTGTAGATAATCATTAATACTCTTATTACGAAGTGTGGATAAAAAGCTATTTTTCACAACAGTAATAGTAATAATTCTTAAGATTTGTACTATTTTTCATTTTAGAACATGGAGCAAATCAATATGTCGGAATTCACTTTGAATTAAATATGATATAGCAATTGTCGTGTCATATGAATTCCAGAGTCCTTTTTCGATTACGTTGAAACAACTGATTAAGCAATGCTTTTATAGCAGACGAATTTTGAGTCTTCATTATCATTATAGATAAACGTTTTGGATCTATACTAATGAAAGAAACATCTGTGTTAATTAATTTACATATTGTGGATGTTACTTTGCTATCTTGAATTACTTCCTCGCATTCGTAAATATAATGGTTATAAACTTCTGTTGGTGTAATTTCAATATCATCACTGCTAAAGTACTGTTCAATCATCAAATTGTAGTGTTCAACATCAATGTAATCAGTTCTAAGTGCTAATAAAAGAGAATCTAGGAACTCTTGGAACTTACCCTCAAACAACTCCTCAATATCATGCTGGATACCATTGAAATATTCATCATATAATGATTTTTTTAAGTTCATCATTGATTTTTTTATTGCAGGTTTCAGACAACACTTCTTTGCGTTAAGAGACAATCCGTACTCTTTTTAAAATTGAAGAATACTCGTTTCTAATCTGATTGTATGCATCATGTAACTTGACAATATTATGGGAAGAACTTACCAAAATATACATATCATCAACATATCGAATGATTTTTGAAATCACTGATACAATCTATTTTTCTCTTTAATAAACTGGTATATTCGATTATCTATTTCGTCCATATACACAATTGTTGCTAAATATGAAGACGCAGTGCTGTTTTTCTATTGTTGGGAATTTCCCATCTCCGCAGCATAACAACAATTCTTTTTATCATTTTCAATTGAGTAGGAGTGAAGCAAACATCTGCTAAATTACTTCTTTTTGTCAATTTGATCAATAAGAATATCGAGGTTTATATTCGGGAAGAAGTTAGTAATATCAGTTTTTAATAAAAATACTGGCAGTCTGAAATGTGTGCATTTATCAGCTTGTAAAACTCGTCATAATCCTGCTTATACTTCGCACGCATATAGTCATAGTTTCCTGCATAAAAAGCATCAATATTCATATTTCTTACAGTTTGATAATGATTAGATATTTCTTTGCCTATAGCTTGTAATACCAAATACAAAACTGGAGATAAGAGACTTGAATCTCTAAAGCTCCCATCTCCCTTTTGAAGAAAGTTTTTCGGATTGATGCATTGCTTCCGGAAACAATACAAATGCAGCTTTTTCTTATGTATTTTTTCAAAGAACTCTTCACTAGCAATATATTCTTCCTCATCTGCAGTGATTTTTCGAAAAAGGAAACCACTGCAAACAGGACTTTTTACTACCTTCACTTAACTTAAAATACATTTGGCATGTCTGCTTCCACGTATCATATGTAATTCCAAACATACCTTGTACCTCTCCTTTATCCCGCGATTACATCTTCGATAATCTGTTTGACTTTCTTATTGCTTAACTGTGTATGGAATGAAACAGTATACCCATCAATAGTGAGCTGTTTTAAAGAAAGTCTCAGCACATTTTTATTTTTAGCATCTTCAATTCCACGAAGTGTGGATTTGTTTTTCTACCAGTTTTGTTTCTACTACAATATTTAATTCCTTAGTTCCGTCTTTATGCTTAACAACATACATAAAGTCTGGGCTATAGTTTTCGCCGACTATCGTAGGAATAGCAACGCTCGATTTTGGAATTTTTCCGTATACTACAACCTCATCAATATCAGTCATGATATTGGCTTTTTTTCAAGAGGTGAGTCAAAAACAATCTTATCATATAGATATTTGTCAGAAGGTGTGCCTTCAGCAAATTTAGTACCTACGTTTCCTTGCTTGATAACATCTCTAGGTGAACCGTCTTTATATGTTAAGGCTGTCTCTGTTACAGGTTGGGCAGAACGTTTATACTTGAAGCGAGTTTGCATTTTTCTCAATACGCCAATCTGTAAAAGCAGATACAATATTTGCTACAGAATACTCATTTATGTATTCTTCAGGAATGTCCTTCTCCTTAGAAAGTTCACACATAGCTTTGTGAATTTCAGTAATAGAAATGCTTGTCTGTTGGCTGATTCTTTTTCAAAAACTCATTATAAGGAATAGGGCGTTTAACTGAATAAGACACCCCAGATCCGTCGTTTATGGTTATATTATTTCCATCTAGTGCAATCTCATTCCTATGGCTATATAATGTAATATTCCCAAAAAAATTCCATTCGTGTTTAAAAATATCGTTCAGTGCCTGAGGAATCTCCTTTGTTAAGTCAGCATCATAAAACAAATAATATTTGTGATTGATGCGTTCCCACAACTCTTTTTAGTTCAGAGTATGCGGCTTTTTCTTATATGAATTACTTCTTTCTTATTCTTGTTGACATCAGTGACCTTGTTGCTGCCTACTCCTGAAGTAAATTCAGGATAATCAAAAATAAAAAAAGCATCACTGTTTTTCAGTGCGAATTTCATAGTTACGATTGATGTATTTTTTTCATCATCAAATCCATAAATAAATCATCTGGGTCAACGCCTCGCTCTTTAGCCACTTTATCCAATGCCTCTTGTGAAAGTGTTAATGTTTCTGGTAACTCACCATTTATTTCTTCAACAAGTTTTTTTGAGCAAAATCTGCTTCTGTAAAATCTACAATGTAATTAAGCTTAAACTCCTCGTTAGAGATACGGTTACCATTTTTCATCGACAGGAAGACGAAGTCCACGACCGACTTCTTGCAGTTTGCTATTATCACTTCCGCTAGAACGCAATTTGACAATTGTAAATACGTTAGGATTGTCCCAGCCCTCTTTAAGCGTCCATTTAGAAAAATAGGAATCTTCTTGTATTGAAAGAACCATCTCTTTTGCGTAGGGAAATAAGCCCTTTCTTGTTGTGAAGAATATCAGCAACTTCATTTGCAATAGCTTCATCTGAATTGCTGTTATCTTGTGCGAAATATCCTGCATGGCAAGCAGAGATATCAGCTTTACTTGCTTCAAGGTAGTCTTTATATTCTCGCTCACTATTAGGAAGTGTGCATAGTAATTCTTCAATTTTTTTCAAGTAGAAGTTTTTTTCAAACATCAATTTCAAATATGCTTCTTTTTTCCATTATCGGAATCGCGATATGATGTAATATCATCTATGAAAAAAATAGTGCTAGAGTTTTAATTTTAAATTGCCTACCAGAGAAATTCTGACGCTCTGTTTCAAAGTGCCTCTGAATTGCTAATTTCAACATTTGTTCTTGGTATGATGAAGAGTAGACATCAGTATTAAACTCTTCTCCTTTGAATTTAATCTGCCCATTTACAAGCTCAATGAAATTTTTTTCCCTATCGCACTAATTGTTAAACCCTCAAAGGCTGAATCAATAACAGATAACGAATCCCCTGTTGCAAGAGTATATGTTTTTTTGTTTCTTCTCCCCGTTTTTTGAATTGGAATGTAGCAGAAGTTTTTGATTCCACCGATAGCAATTTGACCTTTTCTTCTTTTTTTGATAAAGGTTCAAAATGTTCCTTTGCAATACCTTTAATCAAGTTTAGATTAAAGGAATCGCAAGCATTTAACTCATACACAAGATTATTAAAAATCCTTGAAAGTTACTTTTGTCTTTGCCTTTCCCAACAGTTATATCCGGGAAGGTTGCACCGTAACGAATAATCATCTGTGGACATATTTCCTCAACAATAGCTTTGTAAGCTTTTTGGTCACGAGAAAATCTATGAGGTTCATCAATTATTACAACAGGCTTTTGTTGCCTTTAATGCATCAAAGGGTCTGTAAAATCCTTCTACCAAGTAATCATAATCTGATCTAGTAAGCATCTTACCATTTGTTAACAGTTGCATATTAACAAGTAGTACATATATTTTTATTTGAATTCTGATATGATCCAGTTACAAAATCACGGACCGCAGAAGGCATAGCTAAAAAAAGCCTTTTTTTCTGTTTCTTCGGACTTTCTAATACGCAAAGTTCTATATCACAATTATATCCACACGCATCGGAAAAAAATGATGTTTTACATAACTATCATCAATAAACTGTGAGGTTCCAGCTTTTTATAGGAAGAGATGGTACAGCAATAATGAACTTATTAAAGCCAAACCTTTTTATGCATCTCATATATCGTTTGGGTATATACATAGGTTTTACCAGTTCCTGTTTCCATCTTAATATCAAGGTTCAAATAATCTCCATCATCACGACATCCTCGATATTCTGCACGGATATTCTTCTGAACTTCAAGCAAGTTATGAATAAGACACTGCTGTTTTTCTGTCAAATGTAGGATTCTCATAAGAGAGATGAGGCTTTATCATTGTAATTCCATCAATAGCAGAAATTGTGGCATCAACTGCTTTCTGTTGATGGTCTAATTCTTTTTCTAGTATCAGTTCCAAAACATACACCTCTCTTAATACCTAATATCCATATTGACTTTTTAAATTCTTTTTCCGAATCACGGAGAATCTTTACATTTGTCTTTAAGTTTTCCATTTCAACATAGTTGAAGCTGTAACCGAAGAGAACTATATTTTTGAGGGTTAAATGCTCCTTCTGTATTGTACTTCTCTACAAGGGCTTTTATTGCTTCTTCCGTTAGTCCCGGATTGATAAGGTATAAGTGATTCTCGCACCAATATGCTGTGTATCCTGCAAGGTCAACCATCTTACACTTATTTACAAATCCATAATTATCATGCACTAACCAAGTTGTAAGCACAGTTGCAGTGCCGAACTCATCATATACAGTTGTATCAGTAATAAATCCACTGTTGTCAAATCTCTCAATTTTATCAAGTGTATTTTGGCTAACCTCTGCTAAGGTGTAATGCTTAAAGCCAAGATCGGCTGTAGTGTTTGGATTTTCTTCTTTGATTTTCTTTGTAGAACGTAGGATTCGTTCGATTCCAAGATAATCAAGTGTATGAGGATGATTATTCTTATCTAAAAAGGAAATCAATTTTTTTGCATTTGCTTTGTCCTCACCCGTACTTGTTTCATACTTTACATCAAGGTTTTCAGGTAATTGAATTGAAATCGTTTTAATATTCATACCCCTGCTATTAAGACGCATTGCGGCTTCTGCTGTTGTCGCTGAACCAGAAAAGAAATCAACTACTAGTAAATCTTGTTTTTGTAAGCATGAAAGTAATTTCATGATTAATAACACTGGTTTAGGATAACTCATCAAGGATTGTTCTCCAAATAACAACCGTTGTTCCTCATCGGCATCTTCATTTGATCCCCAACCTGTTTTTTGTAAATTAGAGCTAATAACATCATAAGAGTATCCAGATTTGTCATTATCACCAACACGTAAAAGTAAATCTTTTTAAGCCTTTTGTTTCTTGGTTCTTTTACAATTCTTCTTAAATACAAATCACGTGTAATATACAATTCTTTGTTTAAAGCATATTCAGTCATCGCGTCTTGACCATATCGCCAATTACTCTCGATTTTTTTAATTCTTCAGCTAAAACACCATCTTCTATTACCAAATCTGAATGAAGAACTAAATTCATTGTTGTATCAGAAATGATTTCGCCCGCATTCATACGGAAATTTTTATCTCGGTATTTACTTTCTATTCCTGCAGGAATCACACGGATATCCCTACCGTTAGATGCATTGACACAAGGATAGGTTTCTTCTTCACTGTTAATTTCACCAATTAACCCTGAAAACTCTTCTTTGCGTTTTTTGCATAAACCAAAAATATATTCTTTTTATGTTAGTAACGCTATCAGCTAAATAACTGCCTTTTTTTCTTTTTCTCCCATACTAATTGCGCAACAAAAATTCGTTTCACTAAAAAAATATCATCACATAATAATTTTTAAATTGCCTTGTTCGTTATCATCTATAGAAATAAAAATAACCCCATCTTTATCAAGTAGATCTTTAGCTAATTGTAATCTTGGATACATAAACATCAACCACGCTGAATGTGACGCACTGCCTCTGTTTGTCAAATCGAGAATACGCTGTGCTTGTTCCTCGTCAATACTAAGTTTTTTTCAACAAGATCATCAACAGTAAAGTTAAACTTATCATTATACACAAATCCATCAGAACCTGTGTTGTAAGGTGGGTCGATATATATACACTTTACTTTTTCCTGCATATGATTTAAGTAGATGTTTCAGACCATCAAGGTTGTCTCCACTAATATATACATTTTCACTTTTGGCATTTTCTGGAAGGTTATTATGGACTTCGTCTGGAACAATTACAGTTTCTGTATCTAGTGATGCCAACATTTTTTTGAGTAATTTTTACCTAAGAATTTTAATTCATAACCCTCATGTGTAATATCTACTTTGTCATTTAAAAACTCAGAAAATCTTACCATGTCAAAAAAACGCCATTAGCGTTGAAACACGAGGGAAAATGTTCTTTTAAAATATTTATCTCTTTTTGATTTGGCGTAACCAATTCATTTGCTGTCATTATGTCTCTAATCATTTTTGATTTTTTTCCTCCACTTTGTAATCAAGCCAAGCTTCCTCTATAGTATCTTAATGAATATTATTCTCTAAGCAAAAATTCATTAATGCTCTTCTTTGCTTTAATATCTCAAAATATAGCGTTATTATAACATAAAATTATGAATTTTTTTCTGCCTTCTATATGCAACTATTATTCTATCGGCTTAGTATTTTTAAACCTGTACTTATATCCCTCAACAAAAAAAAGGTATAACTAGTAAATCTACTAATTATACCATTTTATTTATACTGAATTAGTTCCCTAGGCGAAGCTTCTAATCAATTCTTTATGTTTTTTTAAAATTGTCTTATCAATCGCGTGGCACAACCAATATTCTTATTGCGTTTTAGCACTGCCAAAATCAAAACGCCTACATCTGCAAAGATTGCAAACCACATATTTGCTATACCCTACAGCTCCAAGTATTAGGCATGCTACTTTGATGCCTATGGCGAAAACTATGTTCTGTCTTACAATGCTCATGCACTTCTTTGATATTTTTGATAGCTTTGGAAACCTTCCTTGGGTCGTCATCCATAAGTACGACGTCTGCTGCTTCAACGGCTGCATCTGACCCCATGGCTCCCATGGCGATTCCGATATCTGCACGTGATAGCACTGGCGCATCGTTTATTCCGTCTCCAACAAAGGCAACCGCATCCTTGCTTGATGACCTAGAAGCCATAAGCTCCTCTATCTTATCTACCTTATCTCCTGGAAGAAGTTCACTATATACCTCGTCGATTCCAATGCTCTTTTGCCACTTCATTTGCAGTGGTTCTATTGTCTCCCTGTGAGCATTACAGTTTTTTTCTGATGCCTTCGGCTTTTAGCTTTGAGATAGCATCGACGGTTTCTTCCTTTACAAGGTCAGAAACTACGATATATCCTGCATATTTACCATCTATGGCAACATGAATTACTGTTCCTGGCTCAGTAACATCGTCGCATTCAAGCGATATGCTCTTCATCAGCTTTGCATTACCTGCGTAAACATCAAATCCGTTAATTTTTGTTCTAATGCCATGTCCTGCAAGCTCCTCTGAATCCGAAACCCTGACAGTCATCCTCTATATTTGCTGCATTTCTGAGGGCTAGCGCTACCGGATGCTTAGAGTACATTTCTGCGTGAGCTGCATAGTGAAGCAGCTCCTCTTCGCTCATGTCCTTTGCTACAACCTTTGATACTGCGAAGACTCCCTTTGTTAGAGTTCCTGTCTTATCGAATACGACAGTCTTAACATCCGCAAGCATCTCCATATAGTTTGAGCCTTTGATCAAAATTCCCTGCGAGCTAGCGGCTCCGATTCCACCGAAGAAGCTCAAAGGAATGCTGATAACTAGGGCACATGGACAGCTTATTACAAGGAATGTAAGTGCTCTATAAACCCAGACGCTCCATGCTGCTGGACTTCCCATCATCATCAAAACCACAGGTGGTAAAATTGCAAGCACTATGGCACTGAAAACTACTGCTGGAGTGTAGACTCTAGCAAACTTAGTTATGAAGTTCTCAGATCTAGATTTTCTTGAGCTTGCATCCTCAACTAGCTCCATAATTCTTGCTACAGTTGAGTCACTGAACTCCTTAGTCGTCTTTATCTTAAGAACGCCGCTGGTATTGATACAACCGCTGATTACCTGATCACCAGCGCAGACATCCTGAAGCATGCTTTCGCCCGTCAGAGCGCTAGTATTTAGGCTTGATTCGCCTTCTACAACCACACCGTCGATAGGAACCTTCTCACCAGCTAAAACTGTTATCACCGTGCCGACCTCTACGTCCTCAGGATCGACCTGCTCGAGCGTATTTCCCACCTCTATATTTGCGTACTCAGGCATGATATCTATCAAATCGCTGATGTTTCTACGACTTTTTGCCAACGGCATAGCTTTGGAAAAAAACTCACCAATCTGGTAAAACAACATTACGGAAATCGCCTCGAGGTAGTCATCCCCATCGATGAATGCGATGATGAATGCTCCTATTGTCGCGATGGTCATCAAAAGATTCTCATCAAATGGCTGCCTGTTAATTACACCTTTGAAGGCCTTGATAACTACGTCATAGCTGACAATAATGTATGGCACCACATAGAGAACTAGCTTTATAATTCCACTTGATGGAATAAAGTAGACCGCTACGGTGAGCACTATCGATACTAAAAATTCTTATCAAATTTTTCTTCTGTTTCTGATTCATAATTGGCCCTTTAGAATAATCTAATACTATCTGATTTAAATGTAAACTTCGCAGTCACTCTCTACTTTTTGCAGCTCTTTTCTAACTTCTTGCATTACAGCACTTTTCGTCTGCACCATCTTCAAACTCAACCTTCATCTTTTTGCATCATGAAGTTGATGTTTGCATCCTTAACTCCAGTTGTATTCTTAGTAACTTCTTCCATTTTGCTTGCACAGTTTGCACAATCCACTTCGATTTTTGTATGTCTTTTTTTCATGGTATTTCTCCTTGTTTTTATTAAGAGTTTATTTAATCATCATATCTATTGTACCCAAGTTTTGTCTAATTTAACAGAGGAAATTTGATTTTTTTGCTTGAAAAATTTTTGTTCCATCTCTCTATACTCATATTAACACCCTTAATTTAAGGAGGAAATCATGAAACACGATGAAATCAAAATACCACACGACCACGGTCAGGATTACGAAAAGCTCCTAGAGCAAATGCCTGATTCAGATACAATCAAATCCGTTTCTGATTTATTAAAGCAGCTCTGCGATCCAACAAGACTTCGTATTTTTCTGGCTTCTATGTCACTGTGAGGAGTGCGTTATAAATATTGCTGCCTTCATGGATATGAGTAGCCCCGCGGTTTCACACCATCTAAGACTTCTCAAGACAAGTGGGCTAATCGAATCTAGGCGAGATGGCAAGGAGATGTACTACAGCGCTGCAAAGACTGACGCAGCAATGTCTCTTCATCGCATAATCGAAAAGATTGCTCACTTAACCTGCCCTGGCTGTGAATTTCATGAGCATCATGGGCATCACGAAAATCACGAGGATTTATAGAGATTAGCGCTACGCCTTGGTAATTCCGAGGCTTTGCGTGCGTAAATATAGCGAGGTTGCAAAGAATTGAGGTAGATACCTCCATTTTTATTTATCAGTATTTAAATTATCTATATCTGTATTTGATATATCTGTCTTAAAAAGCTCAATTCCTTGATCTTGTGAGAATTCCACACCCAATGAATTAATATTTAAACTTTCTTCCTGAATACATGATAAGAAAAGAATATATTGTATCTTTAACTGCACCCGTTGTCTTTACTTTCGCTCCAGCAGGAACAATCTGAAGAAGTCGGAATACATCATATTTATGTTTTCTTAGATCTTTACTGTTCACGTGCTCACCTACACGCTTTTTGTTCTTTCAAGTTCAACCATGCATACATCTTAAACGGTATAATATATTCTGCACATAAAACACTTATTCCATTAATGCTTTTTTTCTTCCATCCATCATAAAGTTATAGAAATCGTCGTTTAGCATGATTGCTGAAAGGCTTGATACATCATCATCAATATAAATAGGAACAACCCCAGATTCAATCTCAAGATGATAATCTGGCTTTCTTGAAAACAACTCTATCTGTACTGGATAACCTTTTTCTTGGCTCAGTAAATCGATAGAAATGAGCCTTATCACTCCGTTTCCATCCGCAGCGATAACCACCTTCTTTAAAAAGCTGTTATTCCCATTACTGCCATTTTATTTCCTCCAACATTCGCTCCAGTTCCATCTCAACACGTTCGTCTTTTTTTCTTCACGTAGAATGCAATATAAAGAAATTGGATCAACATTACCATTCTTAGCAAAAAAAGTATAGGTGAATACTTCCATCTTTCTAAACGCACATAGTCCAACTCTCTTTCGAGCTGTGGATCCACCTCAATAAATCTTTTTTTGGTAATTCAGTATTTTTTTCCATGTCGCAAGTGTTTTTAATTTGCGGTGGATTCAACATGGTTAAATTGCTCAAAGCCAATTCTCCAGACGCAGGAAAATCCATGCATTCCCCTTCCTTAATGTATAATGTCTGCTGGATTGGGTTTATAAGATAAGGCTTTCCTAATTCAAAAATATTCTCCACCAGATAATGTCCTTTTTGATAAACACGGATGTTCCTACAAACTCTTCTTGCAAAACTCCAATAGCTTTTTAGCTGCTTAGAGGCTCGGGTAATTGTGGTATTTGTTACACCCAACTTTTTTTGCTGCATCGCTTTTTACTGAATCTGGTCCCTTTTTACTGTAAGCCAACATCAAGAACAAAGCCTGTGAAATCGGTGTAAACTTATCTACTTGCAAAAATTGAATTATCACGAAAAATAATTTTTGTAACATTACTCCTAAAAATGGAAGATAGATTTGTTTGGGTAGGCTAACAAAAAGGAATTCCCTTTTGAATCATAGCATCCCTCTGATAACGTGAAATATTATTGATAGAAAAAGCAGCGTTCATTTTTAAAGTGTGATTGATATAATCCGAGTTGCTTTTTCTAATTTACTCACTTTAAAGTCTGTTCCACTTGGTAATTCAATAAGTAGAAAAATCTACACCATTCCTATGCACATGATACAAATCTCTTAACGATAAATAAAGGGGAAGTCCTTCTTTTTCTTTTTATCTCATAAAACTCTAACTGCATATGTAACTGTTTATCTAGTTCATAAATCATAAAGCACCTCTTAACTCCTTTTTTTATATATTAACTTTATTTTTAGTTAATTGTCAATATTTAAGTTAATTATCTCTTCTTTCCAACTATCACAAAAAGCCACTGATTGCAATCTATTATGCACTCATTTTTGTCGTACATACCATTTGCATTCAGCGGCTTTTTTTATTTGTCTCATCGCCAAATCTCTAAGCATTTGGCTCTTTATATATTAATTTTTATCTCTCTACCTGTTGATTTGTGCTCTATGCACTTAACGCCTGAAGCCTTGAACATCAGCTTTGATGCCTTTGTTGCAGACTCATCTGCATACTTGTCGCTACCATAGACAACGGTCTTGATTCCTGCCTGAATTATTGCCTTTGCGCACTCGTTACAAGGGAAGAGCGTAACGTATAGCTTTGCTCCTCTAGACTTCCACCTCTGTAGTTAAGTATCGCATTTAGCTCTGCGTGTGTCACATAAAGATATTTGATTCCAAGAGCATCATCTGAGCTTCTATCCCATGGAAACTCATCGTCTGAACAGCCCTTAGGAAAGCCGTTATATCCCATAGATAGAATTTTTATTGTCTTCGCTGACTATACACGCACCTACCTGAGTGTTTGGATCCTTGCTCCTCATACCCGAAAGCGCTGCAACTCCCATGAAATATTCATCCCAAGTTATGTAATCTGTTCTTTTTCATCTTCAATCTCCCTTTATCAAAACTGCTTCTTTGATAAACTTTAATATGAACGCTGAGGATTTTTCAAGTGGAAATTGTAAATTTGTTATCTATATGATTTTTAAATATTATGTATAGGGAATTTTTTTCGTTTTGCTTTGCAATCCATATCTCTAATCGGATATAATAATACTAACAGATCCCTGCAGGGCCTATGGACTTAATTGTCTACGCATAAATACTGCAGGGCCTTTTTGTATTCAGGAGTCAAAAATTACTAAGTGGAAATTGTAAAAAAACTATATATCAAAGGTTTCATCTGCTCTTCTCAGCAAAATG
>BNJT01000474.1_pt1 | contig 12872 bp, 11 predicted proteins | sample 8540491 | NCBI WGS metagenome assembly BNJT01 (sample SAMD00202455, study PRJDB9452) | human saliva metagenome | host: Homo sapiens
TATACTTTACTAGGTGTCCAGTAAAGGGGCACATAGAGCATGCTTTTTGTATGTATTTGTATGGGGAACTTTAGTACTTTAAAGAAGTTTAGATATCGTAATATAGTATATCGTAATCTACTAAAAATATTAATAAACCTCAATTCCTACCAGCTCGGTACGTTGATGAACTACCCCCATATTTGTTATGCTTGATGCATATAGAAAAATTTACTTTCACATCAAGTATGATTATACAAAAACGAGGAGGTCCTCTGCGTCTCAATTTTGAATTTTATCGATAAACGTGTGCCAACTTGCACTCGACAATCCTGCACACTACTCGCAGCATCTCTAAATGTAAAAACTGCGCTACGTTGTGCCGTCGTGCCTGCGCTGATGTGATGAGCGTGCTCGACTATTATCGACCTCGAACCAGCAGGCGATGCCAATGTGATTCACCTGTGGTCAATGTGCGGCCGCATGTCCATCTCGATTCTATGCATGCTGGGATCCGGAGCTTGATATGCAGAAAGCTGCCGTTGCGATCCAAACAAAATCGTGGTTATCCAAACGGCGCCAGCTGTGCGTAGCTATCGGAGAAGGCTTTGGTTAGTGAGCCTGGCACATTTCTTGAAGGCAAATGGTTAGTGCCCTTCGTAAACTTGGTGCAGACTACGTAGTAGATACGAACTTTGCTGCCGATTTGACACAGGAGGAAGCATCTGAGCTCGTGGAACGCTCAAAAATGGTGGTACGATTCTCAATTCACTAGCTGCTGCCCTGCATGGGTGCGCTTTGCGGAAATCTATTTCCCTGAATTATTGCGCGAACATCCTCTACTCGTTCCTGCATCGCCATGGAAGCGGCTATGATTAAGACCTATTTTGCTGAGAAAAGGCATCGACCGCAACATCGTGTCCGTTTCCGTGAACCCTTGTACAGCTAAAAAGGCTGGAAACCAAGCGCGAGGAGCAAAATGCGGCGGCTCGTTATCACAATGATGAAAGCCTCAGGCCTCGACACAGATAGTTTCTATTACAACGCGCGAATTTATCTACTGGCTCAACGATGAAAAATGTTGACTTTGAAAGCCTCGAAGATTCTCAATTGATGATTTAATTCGGCATGGAAACCGGTGCGTCCATCATCTTTGGTAACACTGGCGGCGTTATGGAAGCAGCGATGCGTACGGCTTACAAGCTCATTACAGATAAAGAACCACCTCCATATGCATTGACTCATTTTAGAAGATGTTCGCGGCATGGATGAGCGTAAAAAGAAGCGACTGTACAACTTAGTGATGATGTAACATTATCCGTTGCTGTTGTACATGGCGGTAAAAATACCCATGATTTCCTCAACGCTTTGAAAGAAAATGGCAAACACTATGATTTTATCGAAGTTATGACGTCGCCCAGGCGGGTTGCATTGGTGGCGGTGGTCAACCACGCACTAAATTACCACAAGCCGTAAAAACAAAAGAAGCTCGCATTGGCGGGCTTTATCAAAGCTGATGAAGATTACAAAATACGTGGCATCCTATGAAAACCCTGAAATCCAAGACCTTTACAAAAACATTTTGGGTGAACCTCTAGGACATAAAGCACACGAACTACTTCACACACACTTTACAGACCGTAGTGCACAACTAGGGGACCGAAAAGACGTGGTGCCTGAAACATGCCCTACATCACCTAAGTACAAAGGATAATAAATGGCGACCCCATCGGTTCCAAAAACCTCCTGTCGGCTGGGTCTGACCCCTTTGGGGACAGGCCATAAGTAGGGTGAGCTAACAGAGGAGCATAGCGACGCATGGGAGCCACATCACTTAGTCCTGAACGTAAGATTTCGAGAATCGAAATCCACAGTGAAGGTAAAGTCGGTTTTGGAACCGATGGGGGCTTTCTCTATATACGTTTGTGGTTTAGGTGATGTTAGGGCATTGTTTTGGAGGTGAGTGTATGACTGAGGAAGAGTTATATAATCGTTATCATGAAATACGATCAACATATGTTGAGGTCAGATTTGCTGATGGAGAGTCATTGATAGGCAAGTTAGACTCATTTGGTTTCTGGCGCAAATAATGAACCAGATGAAGCATCGATATATGTTGACTGTTAGTGAATTGTTTGCTATAGTAAATTAGTGAAATAGTGAGCTTTCAGATTATAGCAGCAGACAGTAATAGAAGAGACCTTTATTAAAATGATTTTGTATTAAACTGTAATAGATTTTACAGGCTCACACTCGAAGGTGTCTTGTTATATTGGTTACAACACACACTCTACCCTAGATTTCCTAAGGTAGAGCTTTCATCTATAACATTTCATAATACGATGCTTATTGGTATCGTATATTTGTTTGATAGTATACTAACATAAGATAGTTAGACGAGGTTGGGCCTCGCCCTTCGTTATTGAAGGAGGTGGGCCTATGAGTGATTACGAAATCATTATGCCTCCTATTACAGGTAATGACCGTGGTTATTGCTTTTTGGGGCGTTAATAGCGCTTATTTGTCTAGGAAAAGATAAAATAGCCCTTCATTTCCACTACTCTGGAGAGTTAGTAAAAACGAAAAGGCCATTTCTCAAAATTTTATGTTTTCCGAGATGAGCCTGACGTGTCTACTCGTCTGGCTATCTTCCCATTATACCGATGGTTTTGTTCATCGTCAAATATAGATGAATCACGATGGCTTTCAAAAAGCTCCTTTTTGTATAAAAATGAATAAAACATGAATTTATTATTGACGGAAAAATCTATAAGAATTTCATAATGAATATAGGATATAAGTTCGATAATATTCGATTTATCCTCAGAAACTAGTGTGTATAGTATCTAAGGAGTAAGAGAGAGGTTATTTCATGAAATTATATAAAGTCTTATTGATAGCTAGTATATTAGGGGAGAGGCATGCCTGCAAGATCATTGGATTTACAGGGTAATGTCAATTTGGGAATAGATAATACCTAGCTGCAAACACATCGGCTATCATTGCAATTGGTAACATGAATACTACGGATAGTTGTGCATAGTAGAGGATCTGAAATAATACAGCAAAGAATAATCTGCATTATCGTTGGCCGTGATAATCTCAGGTAATGATAGTCATGTCATCGTAGGTGCCAATACAGCGACTACGCCTAGATATAGGCAAGCAATTGAACTGGGAATTTTGTGTTTGGTGTTCACAATACTGTCGAAGGTGACATCGGGTTGTTATTGGTCGATCTAATACAGCTACATCAGAAAACCCACATCAGCCTAATACTATTATTGGTAATTCTTCGACCGCTGAAGGTAATGGTATTGTAATAGGGTCTAGTTCGATGGCTGCGTGCAATATTGCTATTGGCAATTATGTGCGTGCCATTGGTACGCCCTGCTGCAGTAGATCCGAATAATATATTTACATGCTACAGTGATGCAAAACGAGCAGATAGTTTGCTGGTAGCAGGCAGTTGACGGGCGCTGCTCCCTGATGCAATGACGGAGACCTACAAATGCTGTCAATGGGCTCAATTATATAGCGTAGCAAAAGAGGCTATGAGACATTCCACCGTTGCCGCAGAACCGCATACATACGATATTATCGTCACAGAAGGTAAAAACCAGATGGATCTACTAAGCATAAAATTAAAGATGGCTGATAATTATGTGACATCTAAAACCCTGCATGGTTACTAGTAGCTCTAACATTACGGTAGATAAATATAGGGAATTTAATACAGTAAAAAGATAATTATTATGTGTCATTAAATTCAGATTTAGAGAACTTAAATTCTGCAAAGTTTATACATCATGAGTGATCCTGATTTTGTGCCTTCTTATGATGCGAATAGGTCTGAAATTAATGGTGATGAAACACGATTTGATAATAGTCAAGATAGATTGAGTTCCTCCTTGACGGCACAGGGCGTTTATTTTAATGCTGACCATAGTACATCCTCCTTACAAAGTGGCTCCCTAACTTTCAAAAACATCTATCGCTGGAAATACGAGTGAGTTTGGAGCGAATGGTTTTACTGCGGAAACGAATGATGGCAGACGGATCGAATTCTCTTCTAATCGCATTAGCGGCTGGCAACCAACAGATTCATAATGTGGCTAAGGGCGTAGACGATACTGATGCTGTGAATATGGCGCAATTGAAAGAGGTTGAAAGCAAAAACTCACAAATATCAATTCTGATGTGATTAATCAAGCACGTTCATATACCGATGTACAAGTTGCAAAAGGTAGGTGCAGGTAGTCAGCTGCATTGGCGGGATTACATCTTGGAATATAATCCGAATGATAAATGGAGCTGGGTGTTGGTCTAGGTAATTATAAAAATGCTAAGGCCACCGCTTTAGGTGCCTTTACACAACCTAACGATCATACCATAGTTTACTATAGCGACTACTCTTGGGGATAGTCGTAGTATGGTAAGTTTAGGGCAAAATGTGAAAGCAGGGTATCAAAACCCATCACTTAAAACAAGTCAGCCGTTTGCAATGGCACAAACAAATCAAAGACCTACAAGCGGACAATGCTCCTTTACGAGCAGATAATGAAGAATTACGGTCTGAAATAAAGGAAATTAAAAGCAGCACTACAAAAATTAGCACACGATGAACAGGCACGTTCTCACAAGTAGAGTATACTAAGAGAGAACGTGCCATTTGTCTAGTTATAGATGAATGAGGTATAGTGTTTATAACTATAACTCTAAGAGGAGAGTCTTATGTTAAAACGTATTTTTATAATGTTAGCAGTAGCGTTAGCTTTTCACCATACCTAGCCAAGTCGATATCGATACAGGAACTCAAGTCGTCACCGCAGTTTAAGGTGATGTATGAGGTAACGCCTGATGGTCCTAATGCGGATGAGCATACTACATGGTATTTAGATACGAGGTCTATAGAGGCAAGTTAGAGTATGCACCCCTATGTATAAAAATTAAAGCTACGGTATACAATGCGTGCAATCACCGCGGAAAAATGTTATTTATAGCACTCTGGGGTGTATCCTATGATACTCGTTTGTCGTTAGCGAGTCAGGTATATCATGCAAACAAGCCGGTGCTTCGTTGACGACGGTTATTGATGCGGCACAAACGAAAGCCGGTATGACGGGAACTGAGGAACCCTTAGGCGTATTCTCTTTGATGGTCAGTCGTTGCCGATTCAGGTGAACGCCTCAACCCGTGCTATTGTCGCACGGCACTGAATACGACGCGCTATGATATAGCAGATACCTTGTTCTATGAGGCATATCATATGCATTTTGAAGATGTGGTGGTGAAATGAAATCGATGATGAAAGTATTATATATAGCAATGGCATTGGTGCTGTCTTGTATCGTGCCAGTACACAGCATGTCCATGAAAGAATTACAAAATACTAGCTCACATGAAATGCTTCATGGCTTTTGAGTGAAAGTGGCAATGGTGATGGCACCTATATAGATAAGGATTCCATCAAGGCCTCTAATGGGTCGAATGGAACAAAGCAAATTACCATCACACAGTATGTGCTCATGCCAGCCGGTGATACGATTCAGGAAAAGCAGGTTCTTTACACCTTTACATACAGCAGTCCTTTGCCAATTTAATTAAGAAATTGGATGCCCATCAATTAGTATCGTATAGCAAAAGATCTATGGTTGTCTCAAAACAAAAGAATTCAGGAATTTCATCTACTATTATTGATTTTAAAGTGTTCCATGATGGAAACCGATATGATGCACAAAGCGAAGCGAGAGATAGATGGATGGCAACGGCCCCTGTAGACTTTTGGCTTTGCAGGATATCTTTTGGCCAACCGCTTGTATGAACGTGTGTACGGTATACAATTTGATGATATATCGTCAAATTAAGATGAATATGTTGTTATATAGTGTTTATTGTTACAAACTTAAGAGGTGATTCTATTGAAACACTCTGCTTGTAAAACTCTTTGTTAAGTTCTTGTTTTTATTATTGGTTGTTGGGGCAAAACTGCGTTTTTGCTAAAATTGATGATGCAAGCGTTTTAGCCGGTTTAGAATCTAATTTCGGATATATATTCTTATTTTAAACTATTACCATTATTCCTTAGTGGCTAGCGATCATCGTTATTCCTATCATGATATGTATATCTCTGCTGACCAATCAGTTATTATTTCATTATGGGATTTGCATGTACACAACCGAGTACGATATATATTACAAAAATCTGGGTATGCAACTAATAAAGGGCCATGAGAAAAGGACGCGAAGCGAAAGTGAGAATCTCTTTATGGGCCACTTCGAGGATACTGAAATGGGGACGACCAGCAGAACCATATGAGACATCTATCATGGATCGATAAATACACAGGATACTATGTGGGTGAATACGTAGATTATAACAATCGCCATCCTTTGTGTTCAATAAATATACAAACTCAAGTTGTATTGATCTCGATACCAACGTAATCGGCATGGGAATAGTAATGCGTTGATGGATGTAAAAATATAATTTACTCCCTTATTTATTATAGTATGAGAATGAAAAGATGAATAAAGAATGAAGTACATCGTTGACGTAAAAATAAGTAGTGCTTTATAATGAAATCTATATTGGGGAATATGAGATTTCTTTCAGCATTTATCTATATTCATAAGTATGTACTGAATGAGGATCTATAAGGGTTATTTGTGTAGGTTAGACCATGCAGGTTAGAGAGAGAGTTATCATGAATAAGAGATTAATTAGTGTAACGGGAATGCTGTCTGTTTTGAGTGTGAATGTTATGGGCGCACCAGTGAATGTTGGTACTGATACGATTACTATTTCGGCAGTATATCATCAAATCAACCGCTTTGATGGTACCACGATTTCTACAAAACAATTTTGGATTAATGATGAGTTTCAGATGGTAGTAATGAACGTGTCATTATTAAAACCGGGCACGTACTCTATGTCGAATCACGATACTAGTATGGATTTTGATGACAATGGATTGAAAAATTGTTGATGTGGCGGCCGTTAGCTCATTGTGCCGAGGGACGGATCCAAGTACCGTGAAAGTGTATGCTACGCTGTGAAAACCGATGGGTATAACTATTAGTGATGGTCGACCAGATGGCATTAATCTTACGCATGATGCAGAAGCGGGTATCACGCAGGATATGAAAATTGAAAATGTAGACGATGGTCAAGCAGATACAGATGCTGTTAACGTTCGTCAATTGCGCAGCCTACTGCGAGATGTTAATGTAACATGACGAACGTGGTAGCCAAATTAACAAAGCTGGTGCTGTGTCAGCTGCTTTTATCTGGTTTGCATTACTTAGATACAATCCAAATGATAAATGGTCCTTTGCGACTAGTGTAGGCCATTATAAAAATGCAAATGGCTGGTGCTATCGGTACGTCTTATCAACTCAGATGAAAATACGATGGTTCATCTTGATGTTGCTTTGTAGTGATAAGTACCTTTCAATCTTGGTGCATCTTTTCAAAATTAGGATACCAAGATCCTAGCTTAAAAATGAGCTGCTTTGAAATGGCAACAACAAATTAAGGACTTACAAGCTGATAATGCAGACGTACGTGCTGAACTTCAAGAAATTTAAATTGGCACTGCAAAAATAAGATAGTATATTTTTATGAAATTATAGGCACAGCCTTTATTTGCATAGTATACTTATGCTAATAAGATTGTGCTTATTTTTATGAGAGGAGACCTTATGTCTAAAAGAACACTGTTTATTGCCGCATTAGTTGCTGTTGTGGCGATTATTCTGGGTTGGTATTTCTTATACTTCACTAAAACCCCTGTCTATTCCTCTGAATCTTGCTCGTGAGGCCGTAGAAAAGCATGATGCTAACGCTCAAAAGCACGTAGATATGGATTCTATCATCGGTCTAGTTATGATGATGTTGTGTCTATAAACTGGAAGATCCTGAAATTAAAAATAGTCCATTTAAGGACCCTGCTGAGGTGATGTTCCAAGGTTTGAAAACCTAAGATTGTTCCTATTTTGAGCAATGAAATTTACAATGCTATTGCAAAAGCAACTCTGAAAGTTCTAGAGCAAAAATGCCTCGAGAAAAACAAGCAGCTGATGAAATGAAGAGAAAACAGAAAGTCAAAGACCTTGAGTTCAAAAAGCATTGGTTCTGATACCGTTGACGGCAATAGTGCCGTTGTGCCTGTTACATTTAATTCCAAAGAACTTAACCAAGACGCACATTTGAAACCTTGCTAAGGGAAAAACTCGATGATGGCACATGGCAGCTGTTAAAAATCAATAACTTTAAGGAATTTCTTGAACTAGTGGAGCAACATGAAAAACAAGCTAGAAGTAGCGACATATAACAATATGCTAGCACTGCGATTGCGGTACTGGCTGCTGTTTACATATAATATTAGATTGATTTTGCACGATGCCTAATGGGTATTAATCTTCTATGTTTCTGAAACACACAACATGTTCTTGTAACTTAAATTCCGGACTACTCGTAGAATCAAAAAGAACTCAATCATATTCCGTAATTTTTGAACTTCATCAGCACTTAAAAAGTTCGGATAAAAGATGGCATAGATAAAAATGATAGGTGCCAACACAGGATTCCAAAGTTTAGAATGTGATTATCCCTATACGGTTCATAGCTGTGTATGGATAGCCCAGGAATATTATTATTCCCATACAACCGAGTAATTTATAATCTGTGTTGGGTGGTAACGGTGAAATATTCCAAAACGTATGTAACTCTCTATTAAAATTGTAATGACCATCAGTAATAAGAAGTACGAACATACGGATTCTAGTAAGCTCCGTAGTAGAAAACAGATTATGATCCTTTTTGTAATATCTAATATCTTGATAATCTTCTTTTACTTTCACCTTCGAATAGGGCATCTTTAGGTACACTGATACTTTATGCCGTTTAGGTTTTCTATGCGTGAATATCTCATTCAACTCATTGAGATTTTTCGCCGATGGAAGCACGTAATTGGCGAGTAGATTGTCAGCTAGGCACCTTTATTCAACACCGGTTTATTATCGAAAATAGGCGATACCTGCGTGATATAGAGGATACCGTATGGCAAAGCTTTCCATAATATGTTTTATAAGTTGATAGTATCCACGGTCATCGTCGTTTTGACCGTTTTTGAGGTAAGGCATTTTCATACTGTCCCAAGTACTATAGGCAATAGTAGGGTATGAAAAATACAGTTGCCTTTATATCAGAAATATGCTTTTCTGGACTCTTCTTTACGTCTATCTTGTAAGAACTTTACGAACGTCCTTATCTGTTAGTTCTTCATGGGCACTTTTATGTTGCAGCCAATCCTCATCTTTGTAATCTGCATAGTCGATTTCTAGATTAAGACTGCCATTATCGGTTATAACGGGTAATCCTCTATGGTGCGATCTGATTTTATACGGCCATCATTATATCTGCTTTTTATGCCTACAGGGAATGAAAGCCGAACTCATTGTATCGATTGTGAACGAAATAACCGTATTGTGGTAGTGTTCTGCGCGATAGATAGATGCCTCCTTTGCAGTAGGCTAGTCTCGTTTCTACCAATACCGTTGGCTTTATCGGTACTTTTTTGGTTTCTACTATAATTGGCCACATCCTTTTCAATGGCTTGGTTTGTGGCCTGATAATTTATATACGCATCCTTTGGAATTTTAGAATCTGCACCAGGAATGTTGACGTCGATGGCCACTACTGGCGACAGTAGTAGTGCTCATGATGAAAGCACCCACTATGAGTGGTAATTTTGGCATAATAGCTTCTCCCTGCTTACATGCTCCTTTTATAGGAGCCATACAATACATGGATTCTTTTGTTAAAGCATAATTATACTAACTTTCTATATATTAAGCAGTAATGAGTTTGTGATGCTCTATGCACCAAATTTTACACATCTACTCATTTATACTAAAGGTGTAAAACAGCGTTAGCTTTCATCAAGATTAGTGAAGGTAAAAAGGGGATGTCCTATGAATCAAGGTTTAGTGCGCCAAATTAATGATATCGTTAGGGCCCCTATCGAAAAGCGCGGATGGGTCTGCTCTCATTGTGATTAGCAATCCTGTTGGCCAAAAGTGGTCCGACGCCACCGTTGGCATGGCAGTAGATGATTGGCCGAAATTGGTATAAGCGATACGATCATCGGCACGGCGTCCGTGAATGGTGTAGCATGGACAGCAGCCGGTGGAAATGACCTTGTTTGGTATGGCCTGAAAATCGGATTGCGGATTGGCACAGCGTGGGCGGTTGGTATGCGCAACAGTATGGGTATCCTTGCGTGCTCTGCGTGTCGCCTACGGGGCACACCCAAGATGCTTCGTTACGATCATGGCAAGATGCGGTATGGCGATGACTTAGGGTCTCGGGATCCTCATCTGATTGAGACCCATGGTAGCACATTGTTTTAGGTGAGCTACGCTTGTACGGGCATTGACGTTGATTATCGGCGCATGCAAATTCCTGAGTTGACATCGTCAAGATGGCACCCATTTTGGTGCTTTTATCTGATTATGTTGGCAGTGAATATATTTTACTATTCCCCAAAAAGGCGTATTAGTTTAGTACGTAGAGGAATATGGCGCCATCGGATTGAAGACCTCACCAATATATGTAATGTACCCTTGATATAGTGGAACAAACCTATCTCGATACGCATGACGATCCAACGGAATGATAAGTGAAACCTTTATACTCTGTATGCGAAAATCAAGATTACAAGAAGTATGGCGCTTTTTAAACGGGCCCTTATGATTGAGAGCAATTCCTTGGATGCTTTGTATCACACTCAAGAGGGTATATGTATCATATTTCCCCATGTACAAATAGTGATACTGGACTAATAACAAGCACCTTGCCTAATATTGCATATGACCCATACATGCCGATGAATTTTTGGCCCTTCTCGCTAAAGATAGATGGGAACTATGTGGTAACTATGGGTATTTTCACTGATACATACAAATCATTTATGGAAACACAAGATTGCTGCATCAAACGATTTTGCCGTGATCCAGAATTTACCTATTGCGCTCCGTCAGTCATGACCGTCATAACAGGGCACAATATCATTCAGAACCTACTGAAAACACCATGTGTATGATAAAAACGCTATCTTAGATTTTCTAAGATAGCTCTTTTGTCTAGCAACAGCAAATAGCCCTCTGTTGCCCAGTGTAACTAGATAACCGAAAGGCCATTTCCTAAGATTTTACTATTTTCGAGATGCGCCTGACGTTTGACTCGTCTGACTATCTTCTTATATTATAGATAGAATTGTATATATCGTCAAATACGAATAAAAACCATAAAACAATAGGCACAATGCTTCTTAGTATAGTATACTTATACTAAGAAGTGCTGTGCTCGATCTCAGTATTGAGAGAAGAGGGCATAGTGATGATGCGACGTAGTTTATTTATGATGGCGATGGCATTAGCTTTCACCATAAATGTTAATGCTCGTAGAGATAGCGGTACCGACTGGTCAACCGCTCTGTACCTGATGCAGACAGGAAAATTTCTGCAAATGCCTATCAAAATTATTCACATATCAATGGGCCTGCTGTTAAGGAGGTGGACGCATATGTGGCGTATGTTAAGTCTCATCCGAGAGCCTCAGATTCATTGATAGCAAAAATTAATCAAGAGAAACCCTGATATGATAAAGCCGTTAGATTAGCAGAGTTTTCACAATCTATTGTTGTTTTGTGCATGACAAAGCCAATGCGATTCGTTTCTCTGTGCTCGATATTAGTATTCGAGGTGATGTAATTACATCGAATACAGAAAAAGGACCATTATATGCTGTTCGGAGTCTTACTGGATTTTGCTTGTAGGTCCTCCCTCATAGTAAGCAAATAAAGGGTTAAGTGAGCATGGAAAGTATACATGACAATTTTAAAACAGGCTTCTTGAAACTTGTGTTGATGCTAAAGAACATGTGATGTATACCGAATTCACTCCGTCTGATTCCAACCATGCCTATGGTATTACATATGGTCGTTCTATGACGAAAAATGACCCGTTTCAAAATCGACCTGCTGAAGTAGTTATGAGTAATTATATTATTCCGTCTATTGAATCGCTAGTGGATTAGATTTTATTCCTAAGGCTGAAAGCTGGGGTAAATTTTACGTATCGTATTCCCAAAACTGCTAAATTGATTAGTCAAACCATAGAAGAAGGTCGGTATGAGGTGCGAACCTATGAAGATAAGGGAATCAGCGATCTCGTGTTATACGTCATGTATTTAAGAAAGATAATATGATCGTTCTAGTGCCAGACCTCAAATACTGTGGTTTTTGGACAAATATGGCGACCTTTGATATGCCTACACAATATGCCACTGTATGGAATAATGGCTGCCAGGATTCTTGATCGATCGTCAAACAACCAAAGGTAACTCGTACTTGAGACACTATACAAAAGATTCAGTATATGGTTATAGTTATCGAATTTTTATGATGAAAGTATGTCCTTATATAATCATAAACAGTTGAGAGATATGATTGAATATGTAGACTTTGATAATACAAGAACACTTCAAAAAGGAACCGCAATGGAGAGTAGACGAGACCTATAAGAAGCAGTTAGAAGCAAATTCGGTTTATATTCCTTGGTATATGAAGAAAATAGCACTTTATAATCAATAAGATTATATTAATTTATAGTTTTGAGAGACTAGAGAGAATGATGAGAACAAAATACATAGTATTTAGTTTTGGGTATTGCTGTATTACTGGCTGGCAATATGAGTTCTGTTGCTGATGCCAGTTGGTTTAGGTAAAGCCATGCATCGTTTAGAAACAAGTAATGCTAAACTTTCACCCAGTTGGGCGCAAAGGCGCATCAGTATCGTCATTATAGACCAGGTCAGGTCATAGGGG
>BNJT01001603.1_pt1 | contig 12848 bp, 18 predicted proteins | sample 8540491 | NCBI WGS metagenome assembly BNJT01 (sample SAMD00202455, study PRJDB9452) | human saliva metagenome | host: Homo sapiens
GGCTTATAGGACAAAAAAAGTGTAGAAAACCCTTATAACACTAGATATTTACTAGTGTTATAAGGGTTTAATCTTTTTCTGGAGAAGTTTGAGGGTGGACAAAAAGTGTGGGTGAAAACATCAATCAACCCCTTGTAATTACTGACTAAAATGAGGTTATATCTTCCTATATATAAACAAATATGGAGGAAGAGTTTATGCGACAAATAAAATGTCCTGATTGTAATGAAACATGTATTAAAACACGGTGTTTTTAAAAATCTGGTTCTCAGCGTTGGTTTTGCAAACATTGTAAGGTGGCATTTACCGTTAAAATTAATAATTTAAGTAAAGAGTTGCTCTATTCTTGAATTGGTTATTCAGCACCAATATTCAAGCTGATATGCCTGGTAAAGGTCGTACATTCAGGCGTAAAACCGCTAAATTTTGGTCCATATGGCCATTGCCACCAAAAGTGGAAGAAGTACATGATGTGGTATATCTTGATGGAATTTACTTAGCTAGGAATTTATGTGTGTTGATTTGTTGCAATGATACTCATGTTCTAGGATGGTATGTCTGTCGTTATGAGCATGCTAGAGCTTGGCAGTGTTTAATGGAACGGATTGCCGAACCCTAAAGTCGTTGTGTCTGATGGTGCTAATGGTTTGCCTAAAGCATTACGTAAAGTTTGGCCTCATAGCAGTCACCAAAGATGCCTGTTTCACATTTTTTGTCAGGTTAGACGATATACGACAAGTAGACCTAAAACGTTAGCTGGGAAGGACCTTTATAGTCTTGCCAAAGCTTTATTTAATGTGAAAACAATGGATCAAGCCTTTATATGGATTAATGAGCTTTCAGCGTGGCGAATGACATATTCTGATTTTTTTACGAGAAATGACGATTGATGAATTCGGAAACAAACGCTCTACACATGAGCGTTTGCTTAAGGCTGAATCATCATTATGGCGTCTGATTAGGCAACAAACTTTATTTACTTTTTTGGAATGTTTTGATATTACAATACCTACAACAAATAATCGTATTGAAGGTGGAGTAAATGCTCAACTAAGAAGTATGTTACGGGCTCATAGGGGTCTTTCACTTGAAAGAAGACTAAGAGCGGTCTATTGGTGGTGCTATATGCACTCACCAAGACCGCTTTCTATTTCAGATATATTAAATTGTATGCCTACAGATGAATCGATTGCTGCTATCTACAAACGGTTATCTGATTATTGCCAAATAGATCGTTCAATCCCTCAATGGGGTGATGCTCCTGTTTGGAATGAGCTACATATGTCTACAGATTTTTCCAACTTATTGGGATTAGTCACACACACTTTTTTTGTCCTATAACCCGTTTTTATTACTTTCACATTTACATAATTCAAAAAAAGAATTTAGCAAATTTCAACAATCCAACCTTCTGGCGCTTCAATTTCACAGTGTTGAATGCCGAGTAATGTGTCATATAATTTTTTAGTGATAGGCCCCATATCATCCATACCAGCAGGTACATGGATATCACCATCTTTAGTGTGAATCAAACCTACAGGAGAGATAACTGCTGCTGTACCACAAAGACCAATTTCTGCAAAATCTTTCAATTCATCTACGTGTACAGGACGATGTTCCACCTTCATGCCAAGGTAATGTTCTGCTACGTACATCAAGGAACGACGTGTAATAGATGGCAAGATACTATCAGATTTAGGTGTTACTAATTTGCCGTCTTTTGTGATAAAGATGAAGTTAGCACCACCAGTTTCTTCAACATGTGTACGAGTAGCCGCATCAAGGTACATGTTTTCTGCGTAACCTTCGTTGTGGGCGTCTGTAATAGCGTACAAGCTCATAGCATAGTTTAAGCCCGCTTTAATATGACCAGTACCATGTGGAGCAGCACGGTCAAAAATCAGTAGTACGGATTTTTAATCGGTTTAGCGCCACCTTTGAAGTAAGGGCCTACTGGTGTAGTTAAGATACGGAATTGGTATTCATCTGCTGGTTTTTACGCCGATAACAGAATTTGTACCCATCATGTAAGGACGAACATAAAGGCTTGCACCATGACCATATGGAGGAACAAAGTCTTTGTTTGCTTTTTACTACTTCTTTTACAGCCTCAATAAAGCGACCTTCAGGTAACTTAGGCATTACAAGACGTTCTGCAGATTCATCTAAACGAATTGCATTAAGATCTGGACGGAAACATACAATACGTCCGTCTTTAGTATAATATGCTTTTTAAACCTTCAAAAATAGTTTGGGCATATTGGAATACGCCAGCACATTCGTTTAATACAACATTAGAATCAGTGATTAAACCACCTTCATCCCATTTACCATCTTTATATGTAGTCAAATAACGGTAGTCGGTTTCTACATAACCAAAACCGAGATTATCCCAATCGATATTCTTGCTCATAACAATAACCTCCATGCTTATTAATATACTTATAATCTTAACACTATGAGCAAGTTATTTCAACATATTCTATAGAGGACAGAGATTAGACATGTAATAAGTTGAGTATACTTAAGTACAAAATATAGAATATCACTTATTTTGATGCCTTATAAATCATATGGATCATCATATCTATAACGATTGGTATCATAAATAATTTCTATGTCTTTATCTATAATAAATTTAGTTCGTTTCAAATCATAAGGTACGTCGTAACGCGTATGATATGAAATAGATTCTACACGACCAGTACGAACCGCATTATCGAATCCAAACGGAACTTTTACAATATCTCCTTCATATATATCATTTCTATCAGTACGATAATAAAATTCCTGGTTTATCTTAAAAAAATATACAGAACAATACGTATAAATTCTTCTATCAGATATATGATTTGATTGTAAAAAAACTCTTGTAAAGATTTATCTCTTGTATGAGCATGTATAAAATTAATTAGATTTTTATACCAAGTGGGCACATACTGATCAGTTATATTTCCTATAAACAATGTATACTCTTTATGCGCCCATTTAATACGTACTGTTACTATACCACCACGAGCAGGGTCACTATCAAGATCATGACTTTCACTAAGACTAAAAGGAATCTAGACTATATAGCGTTTCGCCAATGTGAAAGTCAATATCTTTCTTCAATTGATGAATCATTTGATTATCTACATACTCGCTATGACTATGGCTAGAGTGACCAAATTGCTTACTATTACAATCAATGGAAATAGACGGCTCATTCCAATTAAAATTCAATGTATTTACGTCACCATAGTCTTGGTACATATTTTTTTGAACTTCAATATGAATCTCTTGAATTCTATCTTTTTCTCGATTTCCCATCAAATAAAAAGTAATGTAGACATACCTAGAATTTGTCTGAATAGTATAGACATGGCCCTCAGGGTATTATCAAAAGGAAATTCATATATAAATTCCTGATCCTCAGTGTTGATGAGCTGCACTTGGACAGCACACTCATCCTCATCATATAGGTCAATATCATCGGAAAATCTACGCCCCATAAGCTCTAATAGATATTGTTTTTTAGATTCGTCAATTGAGTAATCCTTAGTAGTTAAGGATTCTATTTTACCCTCTACAGGTTTTGAGATATGCTCCCATTTAATGCCATAGGTAACACTTATGGCTTCCTTAATAGAAATATGTTGTATCTCTTCAATATAGTAATCTTTACGATTTAATTTCACTTCCTTTGGAACGCCATCTGGTAAATCACCATACCAGCTACCCGTACTTATAATGTCACAAGATGCTACGGTACCTATAAATTTATCTGTCACATTTCTATGCATATACATAGGGACTCCTCCTTTTATTACTTTGTTTAAGTATAACAAGCAGGATGTGACAAAAATTCCTCTATATAATTATTTCGTTAAAAATGTTCTTTACATACCGATTTATATTATAATTAATTTACAATATATGTATCTCATCTCTTAAGGAGGTATCTCTCATGATAGAATCTACTAACCGTACCCTAATTACTAATCCCAAAAACATTATCTGTATCGGTTTAAACTATGCAGACCATATAGAGGAAACTAGTCTTGCTACACATGATTTTCCCAGAAATCTTTATGAAAACATCTAATGCATTGGCGTCACATCAAGATATAGTTCCCATTCAAGATGAAAAACCTTCATTATGATTACGAAGGAGAACTGGTTATCGTCATTGGTAAGGCTGGTAAAAAAATATCTCGTGAACAGGCCAGAGACCATATATTAGGCTATACCATTGGAAATGATGTTTCAGCTCGAGCCTTACAATTTAGAGGCTCTCAATGGATTCTCGGCAAATCACTAGATAACTTTTGCCCCTATCGGTCCTACTATTGTTTCTCCAGATGATTTTTGATTTTTGACAATGCCACTATTACTACAACAGTAAATGGTGAAATACGTCAACAAGCCAAATTACAACAAATGATGTTTAAACCGGACGCGATTATCGAATTTGTATCCCAGTATATTACACTACAGGAAGGTGACATTATCTTTACAGGTACACCTAGTGGTGTTGTACTTGGTAAAAATGAAAAAAACGATATGGTTGGTTAAAATCAGGAGATACCGTATCTATATCGATTAGTGGCATTGGTACCTTAGTAAATCAATTTAAATAGTCCCACCTATATATACCAAAAAGAGATTACCTATGATGTGTCTATCCATCATGAGTAATCTCTTTCTTCTTTTTCTATGAGTCTATTTAAATATGATTTTACAATCTAATATGTACTATTTATGTTTCGCTTCAAGATCAAGCATATATTTCTTGCGTTCAATACCGCCAGCATAGCCAGTTAATTTACCATTACTACCGATAACACGATGACAAGGAATAATGATCGAAATAGGATTATGACCTACAGCACCTCCTACTGCTTGGGCAGACATCGTATCTTTTCCTTGCTGCTTTGCAATCTCTTTACCAATATCACCATAGGTGGTAGTTACTCCATAAGGGATTGTTTGTAACACAGCCCATACAGATTTACGGAATTCAGTGCCTTCTAATTTAATAGGCGGAATGATAAAAGGCTTCTTACCAGAAAAATATTGATCTAGCCACATTTTAGTCACTTCAAAAGGACCTGTTAGTTGTTCGATATATTCCGCATCATCATAAATTGGTGCATGTGCTTCATCTACAAAGAATAAGTCTGTTAAGTAGGTTAATGTACCAAGCATAATCATAGTTCCTAATGGACTTTCATAGGTGTATTTATAATTCATAGTACATTAACTCCTTCTAAAACTAACCAATCATACATAACTTTTTGTAAGTCATATTAAATGATACAGTATTTTTATGAATTTCAAAAGGTGTAGGTTCCTATTCCCTATTAATGGGTACATATAAACTATCTATATTATGATAATAATTTGTTGTAGATATCATAATCTATATCCTTAAATACATTAAGTACCACTTGTATTTTACTATTTGTTTCTTTTAAATATGTTCGTACCGTATCTATGGCAATCTGTGCTGCTTCTTCATTAGGGAATCTGAACTCACCAGTAGAGATACAGCAGAATGCAATGGAGTGTAAGTTATAAGCATTAGCTAGTTGTAAACAGGATCGATAACACGAAGCTAGTTCATTTCTTTCCTTATCTGTTACCTCATCATAAATAATAGGTCCTACCGTATGAATTACATGCTTTGCTGGTAAATTATACCCATAGGTCATACGAGCCACACCCGTTTTTTCAGGCATTTCCATATACTCAGTCATTCTAGCACATTCCATGCGAAGCTCTATACCAGCAAAGGTATGGATTTCATTATCGATACACTTATGATTTGGAGCAAAACATCCGAGCAATTTATTATTGGCTGCATTTACAATAGCGTCTACAGATAATCGAGTAATATCTCCTTGCCACAGATAAATTTGAGGGCTCTCGCTCTTCCATATCACTAATCGTTACGAGCCCCTTTTCATGGGCCAATATATTTAAATATTCGGACTCTATCTTCATCCATTCAAGAGACATACCACCAGCAGGGCGAATATTACATAAAGATCTAAAGAGAGTAAATTGCTCTTCTTCATTCATAGGGATCTCTATATGTTCGTTATGTCTCTCATTGTATTCTGCTACTAAGCCTTCAACCAAATAGCGTAACCGTTCTTGCTGTGTCATATGTAACTCCTTTTTTTATAGACTATACGTTCACCTAATATATAACAAAAACTGCTAGCACATATGTATATGCTAGCAGTAACTTTGACTACAATAAACTTTTTATATATTATCAATAATAATTACTTTAGGTGAATGAGGACTGAAGCTATCATTACCATTTATATGATTAATATCTTTAATAGATTTTTGATTCAGATGGTAGTGAGTCATCAATTACTTTAAGCCTCATAACATAATAAAAGTCCGCATGATGATTTTCAATAGAAGTACGATATCCCTGTTTATTTAACTTTTTAACAAGAGTATCTTTTGACATTAAAACCAGAAGATTCTACTCCACATAATATTGACTCTATCTCATATGTACCAGAATCATTAATATTGTTTTTTTATAAAAATCTAAATAGTCCTGCTTTTTGCTATATCCTTATGATGGGAATATACAGTATCACCTTTTTATCGCATAATAATAAAAAGTAAAACTCGTTTCCTTTATTAAGCAAATTATTTTTTTCTCCAATGAGAAATAGTAGTCCTCAGGACTATCAGAGCGGATGTAGCCGATAACACATAATTTTTTTCAGATAATCTTTCATTTGAATTATTTTTGTGAGTCATTACTAACAGTAGGCTCTTGAAGAACCATTTCCTTATAATAGTTTAAACGATTAAGCCTCGAATAATTTTTATTATTTTTCAGTTATTACATCTAAAAATAAACTCTTCTAATTTATTTTTCACTTAAACTACTAATACTTGGCTTTATTGCAAATGCACCGACACCAGGAAGAATCTCATCATAAAGTCTAAATATAGTGTCCTTTCCATCTGATAAGTTAGACTCCCCAGGAAATAAAAACATAACTACCGATAGTTCTTCGAATAGCATCATTATAAGTATGCATTTTTTTAATAAGTCTGCATGCTTATAGGTATTAGTAACTTCTTCAACTTTTTTTCTTCTTCTAATTCCTGAACAATTTCATCAATACTAGTTTTTTTGATTACTAAAAATAGACGTTATATCTGAAATACGATATTTTGCATCAAAAATGAATATAGCTTTATATCTCCCGCTTCAAGTGCTTTTTCGCTCCCCATTATCAGAACTAGCGTAGTATTTATTTGGGAAAAATAGCTATTGTATAATCAGGCCTAAAATGCCTAGAGTATGATCCTTCATATTTAGTACATTTAAAATCAGTAGGACTAAATGTTCGATTATAGTATAAGTTAATTCTAGTATGTAAATTTTTCAATCACAAAAGACTGACATGACTTTACACCCTGCTTTAATAAAATACTCAACCGATTATCATCAATTGAAATAAAAGGTTCCTTTTTGTATTAATTACATTACAGCCTTCTATCATCCTTACTATTTTATTTAACTCGAAGAAGATCCAGTATTCATACAATAATGCTACATTTTTTAGACTCACCATCATATATAGAATCTTTACCTTTCCAATCTAGTTGTAATGCCAAGTCAACCATTAAAAAAATGCAGAAAAGATTTTCAGAATACCCTCTTCGTTTCTGAAGCACCTGATTATTTTGTGGTAATATTTCTAATCGACCAATATCATCAAAAAAATGATTTTTGCAAAATACTTTCTAACATATTTTTGCATGATTTTTTTGCCTCATCAAAGCATTGCGCTGTATTCTTTACTAGCGGAATCGTTTCTGTTAAGTTTTTTACAAATCTTATGAAACTTTTCTAATGCAAATTTTTAAGAAACGATTCGCTATAGTATCAAGACTGTCTCTTTTTTGTTACCCCTACAATACCGGGAAGAAAAATATTTACCTGATACATCACTTTCAAGTTTAGTCCAATTTTTTTGTATAAGAAAATGGTTGCGTAAAGACCTTACGTGATAATATGCCTGAACCTAAAGATTTAAATTCCAAATCCTCAATTAATAATCGATCAGGATTCTGTTTTTATAGACTCAAATAAACCTAATAAATTTTCAGAATAGCAAAATTTTCGTAAGAAAAATAAATTGCTCTAAAAGAGTTTTTTTGAATCCTCATTGGAAACACTAAAAAGGATTAGATGTAGATCCAACATATTCTAATAATAATTCAGAGCAGCTTTCGGCTATCGACTCAGTAAGTTCAATATAATCACTTTCATAGTCAAATTTATCAGGAACAATTTCAAATACTAAAGTGCGATTATTACCATTATTACTAAATGATACTCTACTTCTTCCAAGATAATTTATATATTGAAAAGTAATAAGATTTTTTTATCTTTTTTTCAATTTTTTTAAAAACTTATTATTTTCATTCTGTAAAACTGGTAACTCAAATATTGTTCCAATATCTGCAGTTTGACTTTTCTAGTTTTTATAATGTATCTTTTTGGTTTCTATTAACCTTAATACTGGTTCACCATCTAAACCATTATCAATACAAATACTATTGTTAATACAATCGTCAAAATAAAAAAATAGGTTATAAAATCTTCACCTAGTACACAAGCCTCTTGATTCTTCCAGTCTATTATATCGTATGCTCCAACAGGATAAATTAAGGCCTGATAATCATTATTTACCCTAAAGCGTAAGGCAGCAATATTCATAACTTATATAAAACTTGCATACTGAACTTTTTGCAAGTTTACCTTTCATCTTTTGGATTTTTTTAAAACTTAACTCTAATTTTTTTATCTGAACAGAATTTCTCCAACTCATCCAATAATTCTCCTATTTCTCTTCTACTACCATGAATTTTTAGGAAGAATTTTTTTGAATAATTGCTTCATCTAATACAGAATTAAGATTAAAATCACTTTCATTAATAGTGAGTTCATAAGCGGCAGAAATATATTGTCTGATTTCACGAACAGTTCTATAAGAAAACTCATATCCGCATTTTTCTAATAAATCATAAAGAGTACTAAATATACCTTGTAATTCTAAAAATTATATCATCATTTAATTTACTATAACCATTTCTAATATCTAGAGATTTATTTAAAAAAATAATTTTGCAAAAATTACTATGAGCTACTAGAATATTGTTCTTACTATTAAGAGGAGTCTTAAATAAATCTAATACAGATTCCTTCTCTGGTATGAATTCAATAACATTTGCACGATCCAGTACTTTAGGACTAAACATATATGTTGTTTCATCAATATTAACTGTACCTACTATAAAAAGATTTTTTTGGGTATTTTAACGAACCACTATAACCATCGAGAATAAAAATCAAATTCAGGGGTCTCCATATGACTTAAAAATCAGCAAAAATATCGTTCTACATGACTTAAGTTCATTTCATCCAGTATTATAAAAATGGAATATCTTTATTCTCGGGAAGATTTGCTAACTCAATTAGTCTCAATATTGAAGACTTCTCATACTTACCCTTACCATTATCTGCAAGAGGATTATAAAAATCCAAGAATCTTTGTATTATCAGTCCAATCAGCTCCAACAGGGACTAATATCCAATTCTTTTCACACTCTCCTAATTTTACTTCTAGAAACTTTGCAAAAAGTGTGGCAATTCGAGTTTTTTCCAGTGCCACTATTACCCGTTAATATAACAAAAAGGCTTCGCCATAAGAGAAGAAATATAACGCTTCGCAAACGTAGTATCAAAAGGCTCTAAAAAGATTTTCAAACGTAAAACTATCAGCTGTTATATTTAAATTTGACATTTTTTTCCAAATACCACTTACCATCTGACTTAAAAAAACATTTAACACATCACTATATAGTTTATTAATAATATTAATTAAAGCATAAACATAGTTTGCATTTTGTTTTTGGATCATCAAGTGTGGTACCGACCCATTCTGTTGATAAACGACACTTTTCTACGCTACCATTAATTTCTATAAAAAAATCATAATCATCAAAAACTCTAGTTCTTTTTCTAGTTTTAGTTTTTACCTTCTGTATTATAATTTTTTTGCGTGTGCTCTCGCAAAAACAAATCCAAGAAAATTGCCACCTAAATTACTTGTATCAATTTTTGATATTGTTATCGTTAATTATAAATAGATGGGAAATACGTTTAAACTTATCAATTTCCTCTAAAGTCTTAATTAAGATTTTTAGCAATATCTTTTATTGTTTTTAGGTAAAAGCAACTATTCTTGTATTACTATTACTACTAAAAAGTTTCACTACTTGTACTTGTTACAACATTGAAATTAGACATAAAAAAACTCCCTTACAAAAACTTAATACTAAATAGATTCTAAATAAGCCGCTACATAAATAAATATACTCTATCAACTATTACCTAACCCCAATAGTATTAAATAGAAATATCTAATTATTATCTTGTTACTCATATCGTATTTTTATATTATTATAATACAAAAATACTAGCATAATATATGCTAGTATTTTTAATTATCCTATATTAAAGGTCTTACAAATGCTTGACCCCCATGGTTGACGAGGACATCCCCATCTAAAACCTTTGTGGTAACATTTTGTAGGCTACCTTGGATTTGGCTCATCATAAATCGATAACCAGGACTATTCAAATGTTTTGTTAAGGCGTCTTGATCACTATAAATTTGGATAACATACCAATGATTTTTTACATTTCTTTCACGAAGCACATAACCAGCCTTATAACCTGCATCATCGCGTACGGCCCGTTCAATATCGAGTTGGTATTGACGTTGTACTGTGTCGATATCATTGCTATTAACAGTAAACTCTGTTAATGTCACTACTGCTTTACCATCATTGACAATAGATAAAGCATCTTTTTTCTCAAACAATAGTACAGACTGTACGTCGTACATTTTACGATTTGTTAATTTAGAACCTACTTCATTAACAAAGTCCTGATAATGATTGGATTTGCGATGTGTTTCAATAGCAGCTAAATCTTTATAAACCTCTACTACATAAGACTCAGATGGATTACCTTTTACATGCGCTACATTCATAGATAATGTATTAGGTTCTTTCTCCATAGATGCTGTTAGATTGGCAACACCTGCACTATTATATGTGCCTTGTAACTCTGTAGGAACTTGATAGCGATACATGCCTACACTAGGTGCTGTGTCTAAACCTTCATCACGTTCCATAACAAGCGCTGCAAAGGACGTGCTCACACCTAATACGGCTATAGCAGTAGATATGATAATGCGTTTAAGAATGCTTTTTACTCATAAATTTCCTCTAATTAAATTCAAAGTTAAACAAAAGATTTATCTATTTTTATTTTTTAAATACTTACTATTTAGTTTTTTTCTAAAAAAACGGAGTTCATTTAATTCACTAATACTTAAAACCGTTAAATGAATCTCATGCCCAGTAATATCTTTTTAATTTAGCTTTTATATTATCTACTGAATGTACTATGTCATTAGTAAATAAATCATATATTAAAAGCATATCAATATCCGATATATTTATCTTAACGTTAGATAGTATAGAGCCAAATAAATAGACGTTATTAAATCTACTATATAAAAATATATTTTCTATTAGCTTTTTCTATTATATGATTATTTTTTTATATTTTTTTAATAAATCCATAAAAAAATCATCCATAGTATATAATACAATCCCTAATTTTTGAAGCTAATTTATGAGCGTCAGTAGATATCGCACCCTCTCCATTCCAATTATGCAAATTAACAATTATATCAAAATTTATAATCTCTAATGAAGAAATATACTGTTTACTTAAACAATATTCATATACAAATTTTATTTTTATAATCTCTAAGTTGAACAACTGTTAAGCTATCTTCTAAATGATAGAATGATTCTCCTTGCTTTAATATATATGATAATGCAAAATTCAAAGATTTTAATCTAACATTCATTCGGCGAAAAGCATGATTATCATGACATAGCTGTCTTAATCTAGGAGTATCAGATAATAAAAGTTTAGTATCATCATTCAAAATTAAATAAGGTTTCATTATGCCTAAAAACACATTTTTTTACAATTCCTAAGTCCATTAATGCTTCTATAGAATCAACATTTTCAAAATAATCATTTGAATCAATTGGTGTAATACCAAATATCGAATCAACTTCCTTAGGATATATTATTCTTCTAGCCTTTTTCTATATCTCCTCTTGTATTTTTTTAAATTCATCTATATGTGCTATTAATTGCTTAATTATGTGAAGATTAGAGTAATCTTTATTATCTAAACGTTGAAAAAAATCTCCAAATTATTTTTGTAAAATCATTTTTTTATATATTCATTATTAGTAATGAGTTTCGTCTCAACCGATATCCATTGTTCTATTGACCCATTTATATAATATTGTTCAAATAACATTTTTATTTTTCAATAAAATAAGGTAGAAGTTCACGCTTTAAACTTTCAAAGTTTGAAAACTTTGTTTTAAATAACTTACTAATAAACTCTCTTCTATTGTCTTTCCAAGATTTTTACCTCTTCTTTAGTAAACTTATTATTTTTTTATCAAATTCAGTATGACAATTAGGGGCATAAAATAATTAAATTATTAAAAATCACTGATCTTTCGAGGAAGAATATTCAACAATATGAGCTTTTTTCACTTATATCGCCAGTAGAAGTAATAACCACCTTATTACAGGAAGGATTCATACATCTACCCAAAAGATTCAGCATATAATAATCGCTCAACTTTAATCGGTATCTTTTTACGCTGCATAGATATTCCTCACTAAAAAAATATAAATCTTAATA
>BNJT01001164.1_pt1 | contig 12804 bp, 23 predicted proteins | sample 8540491 | NCBI WGS metagenome assembly BNJT01 (sample SAMD00202455, study PRJDB9452) | human saliva metagenome | host: Homo sapiens
GTAAGTAGCTCCCGCACATTACCACTCTAAATATCCGCCCCCGAGGCTGTCTGAGCTGCTCCGTAGTCAGCGGTACTCGAGGGGCAATCTTTATCGGGTGGGGGAGATACTCTCGCAAAGGCGGTGGGAATGCACCCTCTACGGGTAGGTGTTTTCGACCAGTACTGGTCGGCAAGTGACCAGTACTGCTTCGTCTTGCGACCAGTACTGGTTGGTATAGGTGACCACTACTGGTCACATCGCGGACCAGTACTGGTTCATTTTACCTCTCGCGATTCTCTCTATAACCACCTATACATAGAAGCTTGCGGATTGCCCTTTTGTTTGTATATAGTAGCTTGATTCATTGTATCTCTTGTTGAAGACTTAAAGAGGACGCTATATTGATGAGACGAAAATGTAATGGGGCTGTGGACGTTGTTCTAATCTCAATGGTAAAATCAAGAGGAGCCTGAGGTGAAATACTTATGTTGTCGGTATAAGCTTGCGTTCCCTATGGTTGCTTCGTAGGAAGGACGGTGTGTGGCACGGTTAGAGGTAGGTTTTTAGACGGGTACCTTTGTATAGATTATGCTTATATTTGCAACGTAGTCATCTTTCATCGTATTATGTTTGGCTGGCGAATCATTAAGGGGCTTGTAGATAAGGAACTTAAGTTTGATTCGTACTTTCTTGAAAAGGGGAGTTGTGGGCTATCCTTTGCGGTGTCTATAGAATCAGTTTAGTATATATGGCAAAACGTAGGCAAACGAAACCGTCAAAACCTAAGAGCAATACGCCTTGGATTCTTCTCGCTATAGGAGGCACCTTACTCTGCGTAGGGAGCTTTTCTATTTCTTGAATTCATCCAAGAATTCAGACGAAGATGTCGTGGCAGAGGGGGCTTCTAGAGTGGAGCTGTCAAAGATTAAGGCTGTCAAAGTCTTTGTGGAAAACTCCGGTAGTATGGATGGCTATGTTAGAGCTGTAAATAGTCAGCTTAAGAGCGACCTAAATGCTTTGGTTTCTGGGATTAGTATTCTTAAGAATCCCTCAGCTTCGGGTTCCCTCGTTGATACCATTGAGCTGAACTACATCAATAGTGAGCTGATTCCTATTAGATCCTCTATCTCTCGGTTTACAGAGCTTAAGTGTCAGTGCTTTCAAGGAATATGGTGGCAGTCGAGCATCTACCTCACTGCAGGATTTGCTTGAGCGAGTACAGCAAGCGACAGGCAGTCAGGATGTCTCTATCTTGGTCTCTGATATGATTTTGGACTTAGCTTCTGGCCAAAGTGCGGAGTCGGTGTCTACGAATATTGAAACCACGCTACGCCGACATCTGATGAATCCCCATGAGTTAGGTATCGCTGTGTGGCGTATGCTGTCGGACTTCGATGGTAAATACTATGAGGTTGGCACCGTGGCTGACTTTAAAGGGAAGCGCCCTTACTATATAATTATGATGGGTAATAGAGCGCAGCTGTATAGTATCTTATCTAAGGGGCAACTGCCAGATAACCTGTCGTTCTATAAAAATCGCACGCATCAGATGACGCTTGAGCCAGCTTCCAATACACCGAAGTATAGCATTAATCCCAATGCGATCTCAGGTAGTATTATGTTGGATCGTAGTGATAAATATACCATTAGAGAGGCTAAATCTGGGAAGCTGCCATCGGGAGAGCGTTTGTTGTCCTTTGAACTCAAGATGTCCCCTCCACAGGTCTTCCAGAATGAGTCGAGGCTTCTTGATGCGAATGCCTATGATGTATCTCAAATTCCTATCATCTCAGTAAGGTGAGAAGAGGAAATGATGGGGCTATTTATTTGCGCTTGGAGTCCTGATGTCGTCCTCGGCGATGTGATGGTGTCTCTGAAGCAAGCTATGCCTCAATGGGTCGGTAGTGTGCGCGCAGAAGAGAATACCGATATCCTCAATCCTGAAAAGCGGAATCAGACTTATGGCATCAAATATATCTTGGAGGGCTTGAGACTAGCGTATGAGAGTACAGCAGCTAAGCTCTTTACTCTTAAGATCAGATTGAAGAAGTAATCAGACGTAACTAAAAATAATACATTATGATAGAAAGTATCTACTTATTGTTGGATAGCTTGTACTGCTCGCAGCTACGAGACTTCCTCTCTGGCTATAACTGCCAAACAGAGTCCTTTACAGGGGCGAATGTCTATAACGAGTTAGGCATAGGTACTCTTATAATACTTGTGCTTATGCTTGGTGCATACTATAAAGTGATCGATCCCTCTGAAAATAAGCGCTTAAAGTGGGGGGTGACGATGCTCGTTTCAGCTGTGTTTTTCTGCTTTGTTCTCGAGCTTTTGGGCTATGAGAGCTGAAACAAAGGGGCTGATAGGTCAATGCCTGCTCAAAGACGATCAGGGTAATAGCCTCATAAGCTTTATGGACTATGTGGGACTCGGCATCAGTAATGCCATTATTATTGCTGTAGCCTTCTTTGCTCTCAGTCTGGTGGCTCGATATCTAAGTGTCAATAATCGCTATATCCCTTTTAGGCCATGAAGGAAATCTATGTACTTGCTATAGGAGGGTCCGGAGGCGTATTCTCCGTAGTCTTGTAATGCTTCTCGCTGCAGGTGTCGAACTCACAGAAAAGAGAACGAGCAAGTGAAGCTTATCCCGATTATCATAGATCCCGATGAAGGGGCTGGTAATCTTACTGAAACGACGAAGCTTCTCAAGCTATATAGCCAGATTAGAGCTGCTGCAGTATCAGGAAACGTGGAGTACTAACGACCTTCTCGACGCAAATTGAAGATATTACAGATGCTGACTATAAGGTCAAGCTGGATAATATCTCTGGAGGTTCTTTTAGGGATTACCTTGATCTGGGCGTAGGGATGAGCGAAGAATCTCGTGCCTTGATGTCAAGCCTTTTCTCAAAGGATAATCTTGATTTAGATATGACGGTTGGCTTTAAGGGCAATCCGAATATCGGTAGTATCGTGCTAGGGCAGTTCGAGAGTAGCCAAACCTACCAAACCTTTATGAAGTCTCTTCAAGATGGTGACACAAGTGAAAAAGAGCATCTTCATCATCAGCTCTATCTTCGGTGGTACAGGTGCCAGTGGATTCCCAACCCTGCTCAAGAGCCTACGTAGTAGTCAGACGGTGGTGAAGGATATGCGTATTGGGGCTTTGTCGCTATTGCCCTATTTTGCACTGAAGAGTAATCCCGATAGTGCTATTGATAGTGCGGCCTTCTATGCTAAGACAAGGGCTGCGCTTAGCTACTACAAGGAGAATATCCTCAATAACAACAATATTGATGATTTCTATCTGATTGGGGATAAAGCACCTAATACCTATGATAATAGTGATGGAGGGCAGAGCCAACGTAATAAGGCGCACTTTGTCGAGCCTCGCAGGGCGCTGAGTATTGTTCACTTTGCTCGTCAGGGAGCAATGCGTCCTAACCCTGCCGTAGCTCAAATGTATGAGTACGGTCTCGAGGTAAACCAGAGTAGCCTAGGGATTCAAAAGCTTTGGGAGATAAGACAGAGCGCGACCTGCTATTCCACTTACCTCCCTCTACCTAATGCATCGCTTCTTGGAAAAATAGTGATGTCGCTAAGGATCAGGATCCTTGGCTGAAGAGTATTCAGCCCAACTCGATGGAGGCTTTGTTGATGACCTGTTTGATTTCCTTGGAGAATATGAGAAGTGGTTAGGTGAGCTCTCAGAGCATACGAGTCGTGGTTTTACGCCTCTGAAGTTGGATCAGTCAGTGGAGGACCTTTTTAATTGTGTGTCAGATTATCCGATAGAGAAGAAGGGTTTCTTTGGTAGCCTTGTCCCTGGGAAGAAGAATATCGCTTTTGTATAGAGACCGGCTTAATCGCTTGGCTAAAGAGCAAGGTGAACCCACTACAGAAGGTGAGTTTCTCAACCTATTCAGTGATGCAAGCTATTTACTCTGTGAGTCAGAGATAAAGCTTCCTTCCAAACACTAAAAATACGCCTGAAGATGATACTAAGAGTACATAACGATCAGAATGCCGATAATTCAAATGTTGACGGGTGGTCTGGCTCAACGGCTTTAACAGAAGCCCAGATAGCAGAGATCGTAGATCCCCAAGGGGGATGCATCCCTTGATATCACCTCTATCCCCAGCCCATTTTAGTAGGTTGGGACCTTATCCGAACAGCCTTTCGCAATGTGACGGATAGTGGGAGGTTTGAGGGTAGGACACTTGACCATAAGCTGGTTTCTGATACACTGGATGTCGCTCAAATATTCTTCCATCTCGACCGACTTCGTAAGCAGGGCTTAGTCGATTTGCTCTGTTGGGATAAAGAGAAGGAGGTCACACGCCTGAAGGAGTCGACAGAACTGGGGGCATAGAGAGCTGGGTAAAGCCCTGTCAAAAGTACATTGCTCAGGATGCCGCAAGCTTCAATTTTGATGAGCTGGAGAGTATCACGCTACTGCGCTTCATCCATCCCGAGACTGGACAGAAGATCATCATTGGGTCTACCTCGCCTGTAACGATCTTCACTGTAGCTCCAGGGATCTGAGTCATATCAGTGCCTATATCTCCTTCGGGAAGGATAAGCCTTTTTGATGGCGATTACTGCCCTGCTATACAAGCGTGAACCAGCATTTTATCGTGTGGCTCTATGCATTGAAGGCTTCCCTATCCTTCTTTTGAGCGTCACTTCAAGGTGCTGTATGATTACCTCGTACGCATTCAGTCACAGCTCGACCCCAATATCCAGAAGGAGATTAATGCTCTGAGTGAGCAGACCTATCGTGAGGATTATGCACCTCAGGACTATACAGCTGGTAACCCCATTAGCATCTTGCAGCGCTTGCCACTCTATGCAAGTGCAGGGACGGACACGAACCAGATCGCGAAGAAGTCGGAGTTTGCGATCGTGTCAACGCGTAATCTCAAGGTAGGAGCAAAGGCACTCTCTTGTTCTGCCCGCTAAGCCTGGCTATGATAAGTTGTTCTACGTCGTAGATAACTGGGACAAGGAGACGAAGGTACCGACCTCAGATCCTCTACCACTGGAGCAGCGTCGTCTACCTGCCAGTGGGGAGCAGTATCCGTATCTCTGTATTGGCGACTTCTTGGAGGATACGCTTATCTTGCTGAAGAACGAGATTAATCGGGATAACTTCTATACCGGAGAGGTGGGCGCTGCGCTTGCCTCTGCAAGTCGTGGTGGCTGTCTGTTGCCCCTCAAGCCTCTTTTCTTTGAGTACTTCTCTGCGAAGGATCTTATTACGCGAAAAGATGATTGAGCTGGATGCCATAGGCACGGATATTGTGGTGAAGCTTACCATCCCAGTTAGGGAGGGAAGATTGTCTACGAGCGAAACTACAGTAGGGTATGACGCTGATGATCTCATACACACCAGAGTGGTCAGTATAAGAGCTACAGCTTTGAGTCTCGGTATGCTTAAAGGCAAAGCAGCATACTCATCTGTGCTATGTATCCGATCCATCGGTAGATGCTCGACTGGAAGCTTATGACACCGAAGGTCACTTGATCCCAGAAGTATATCACGTGACTCAAGAGGTGCAATCTATAGGTGTGAGTAACATAGTTGAGCTTCGTGATAGTATGCAGACGATGCGTGTGACGCTGGGGGAGTATCGGCATATATCATACCTCAGATAGATGCTGAACCAACTAACCTGAGTCCCGCCATAGTCTATGCTGGTAGACTTAGGGACGACAAATACCGTAGTCGCCTTTAAGGATAGCCAGATGCCAGAGTTCCTTTCTTGAAAGCGAATGATATGCTGCGTATGCTTACAACTTTCAACAGGCTTCTTGATGGCAAGACATTTATCGAAAGTCGTTTGGTTATTCCTGAGTCTCGGTGGGGAATGTGCCTTCCCTTTGCGCTCTGCTCTCAGAGTCAATACGGGAAAAGAGCCTTATCAAGGGGCTTTCTCCATTCCTCTCCTGACTTCACGTATCAGAGAATATCTACTCCTCCTAGCTACTCATTCCGGGAGACAGATATTAAGTGGAAGGGGTGAATAGTAAGCATCTGCAAGCTTTATGTGGAGAGCATCTGCAAGCTGATAGCCTGCGTACGCGGAGCATAGAGGTGCTACTTCAATTAGCGTCTTTTGGTCTTATCCCAGCAGTATGAATAGCTCCAGCCTTCGGAATCTACGCTCTGTCTGGAAGTCTGCTTTTGAAGACTATATCAAGTCAAATAAATCGTTTGAAGCGACCGAGCTTGGTGAGGAAAAATGAAGCTGTAGCTCCTTATCGATATTATAGTCGTACTGCAGGAGTACAGGGACATACAGTTGCGATGGATATCGGTGGTGGCACCGTGGATGTATTGCTGACCGGCTTTACCGCGAAGGATCCGATGTATCTTACTTCCTTCCGCTTTGGGGAATACCCTCCCTGCTCTCCCCCAGTAATGCGCTGTCTACAGGTGCTGGCTTGTGTGTTGCTCTCAAGGATTATCTAGGACGATCGCGGCGGACCAGAATCCCCTCGGTGCAGTGGATTCTGAAATGATGGAAACGCTACTTGCCAGCGGAGAGAGCAAGGAAGCCGCAGAGTATTTCTTCGCCTTGGAAAAATGATAGCAAACTTGGACAGCAGAAGTCTATCACGGTGAAGCTCTCTGATATCCTCAATGATGACGAACTACCGTTGATACATTTCCGTAGTCTCATCCTGCTGTACTTCGTAGCTCAAGTCTATCATATTGCCAAGCTGACTCGCGCTCTGGGGACAGCGGTACCAGACAACTTTGTCTTTAGTGGCAACGGCTCCCGCTTGCTCGAATGCTTGGGAGATGATGACTTCCTCTCACGTGTGATTACGGAGGTCTTTATATGGGTTTATAATCAAGCTCAAGTGAAGACGGAGTACCCGATTCAGATTAAGGCGAAGCACAATGATAAGCCCAAGGAATCTACTACTCTGGGGATGCTCTATACTTCCAATGTACAGGCTCTGAGACCAGAGCGTGTGGTGCTGGTAGTATAGCGATCGTCTCGTGAGAGACGACGAGACTTCTGCCGAGCTTCCTGATGGTGGGGACTTTGCTACAGAGCGCGATAAGACTCTTGCTGATGTACAGGAGCTTGCCTTGCTCTTGAAGTAGCTACAGAAGCGCTTGCATTTAGACTCGGAAGAGGGATATACTTCTGAGAGTCTCGATCTGATAGCTAAGTCACTTGCTGATACGAAGAGCAATAGCAATGCCTTCTTCTCCTATGTCGTGCCCAGGATCGAAGAAGATAAAGAGATCTCCGAAGGATACTCTTTATGTTGTTGAGTGAACGCCTCAAGCAAATCGGTCTCGATATCTATAAAGAACTATGTTGCCCACGATGAATACAAAGCAATATGCCAGCTTTTTGAAGCTGCTTCTTCTGTGTGTAGCCCTATTACTTAAGCTCTATGCGGAGCTTGGCTACAGCATCGATACAGCCCTCGGTATCTTCTGTCGAACAGCTCGCGGGAGATTCAGCTCCTAAGCAGCAGGATACGGTTGTTATCCTGAACCCGAATGCAGGCATTTCTAATTCAGATCAAGATCAACAGCCCAATGAAGCCTCAGCGCCCTCGTGGCTTGTGTATGGGCTACTCATAGTTCAGTACCTGTGGATTGCTTTCTTTGCCTTGGTCTACACTATGAAAATCGGACCCTTTGCCTTTAGAAGGGAGATGATTGATGAGTTGGAGCGGCAGATGGGGGAGCTCTTTAAAGACTTCAAGACGCTGAAGCAGGAACAAGATAAGCAGATAAAGGATCTTAAGATAAAACTAGAGAAACTGCAGGCATCGAAAAGTGAAACAGGAACAAAAAGACTGAGTGTCCCATAAGCCTGAGTCTCCAAAGGAGGAGAGGAAGACATCGTCAGAGCATAGCTGCCCCTACGACAGATGTCGCTACTCTGCCCGCTATGGAGATTGAGACTCGCCCTCTCCTATGTCAAAGGAGGAGCCTCGTCCGATAGGTTTCAGTATTACTATATAGAAGGTATTCCTGCTTCCGCAGATGATATTGAGCTTTTTATCCTCGAAGCCTGATAAGTGTTACTTCCAAGTGGCTATCAAAGATGATAATAAGAGTGAACTTAGCCTGTGTGATAACTGTAGGAATGAGGCTGAGAGCGGTGGGGTAGAGAATACATTACGAGAATGCTCTTTGATCAAGATTGTAAGTAGCGCAGGTAATGGTTCCTCATTTGAGCTTGATAGCTGGGGAGAGGGTGAGATTCAGAATGGTCACTTCACACTACGCAATCCAATTACATACAGACGGAAAAAAATAGTTATGCACGAACTCATACTACTGGTTATTGTTGTTGCAGTCGGCATCGTATTGCTGATGCAGTTTGGCGTGGTCTCGAGCCTGATAAAGGAGATGCGGACTTATCGCCAAGTCCTCTTCTCTTCTTATAAGTTTGATGAGCAGGAAGGCGTTATAAGAAGATTACTTCTTCGAAAGGAGAGGAGTCGGAGATCCTTAAGCAGCTCAATCGCTACCTGGAAGCAAATAGTTACACGTGCTTCAACTTTGAGATTCTTAAGGATATAATTGAGCGCCATACACTCGCTGAAGAGGATCGTATTCGATCTCTGCTCCCGATCCCTCTGTATTATGGGCTTAGTGGTACTATCTTAGGGTATCATCTTGGGTATCATCCCTCTGGCTATGTCATCAAGCGAGAATCTTCTCTCAGATTTCCCAATGCTCCTCGCTGGGGTCGCTATTGCTATGGCTGGGAGCTTTGTCGGTGTGGTTATCACTTCGTGGGCGAATAAGACCTATAAGGATGCCAGTTTAGAGCACGAGCTGTGTAAGAATGCGCTCTATTCTTTCATTCAGATAGAGCTCTTCCCCATTATGAACAATAGCCCAGCCGGTCCTACGGCCCAGCTGGTGCGTGCTATGGGGACTTTTACGGAAGACTTTACGGCAAGTGCTGAGACTATGCAGGTAGCTTCGGAGAATATCTCAGAGACCTTTTGCTACCCAGAAGGAACTCTTAGAGCTTATGAAGCAGCTGAGTGATGCTGGTATAGCGAAGCAGAATCTTCGAATGGCTAAGGAAATGAGTCAATATGTAGATATTGTCAGCAACTTCAATAACTCTATTATGGGTATGCAGGTCTATGTAGAGCGATTGAGTAGTGTCACAGCACAGCTCCAGAACTCTACGGAGTATCTGTCCACGCTCCAAAAAGTTGATGAGCATACTTTCTTCTGAAGAAGCTGTTATCCAACAAACTGTAGTAGCACAGAAGTATAACCTGCAGGATGGTATTAATGGTATTCAGCGAGTCACAAATGAGTCTTTGGTAAAAGTGGAGGAGCAGCAGAGAATTATGCTTGATTCCTTTGCTCGAGTGATGAATGAGACTTTAGTTAAGTTCGAGGAATACCTGACAAAGAATCAGACGATCCCTACAGCTGTAGATAACCTTTTTAGGTACCACACTTTTGTTGCCAGACCTTTTAGATAAGCTCTCTACTCGTCTTGACGACTTACAGAAATGTCAAGAGGAGCAGACTAAAGGCAATACGAGAGCTCAGCCGAGTGCAGAAGGTGAGTACTCTAAGCCACAGCTGCCTCCTATTAGTACCTGAGGATCCAGTTGGGCAGCCAAAGGAAGGCTCTCCTACAGGTACACAGCCAGGCTGGTTTAGACGTCTGCTTAATGCCATTCAAGGAAGACGATGAGTAGTAAGAAAGGAGATACCTCCTCTTTCTGGGTCAGCTACTGAGGACCCTAATGACGAGCCTCTTCTTTGTGATGCTTGTACTCGTTATCAGGGCTCTTTGCTGGGGTAAAGGTCCTCCGTGAGTCTGTTGAGGTTACTCAAGCTCAGATCGAAAAAGATTAATGAGCTGCAGAAATCAACAGAGGACTTGGATCAGCGTTACTTCGCTTACGACAAGACGTACAAGAAGTTCATATTGAAAATTGATATTAAGTTTCCCACGCAGTCTGCGGATTTCGAAGCCCTCTCTGGGGATACTCAGATGGAGTCTCTTGGAGGCTGGGAGGAGCTTGTACTCATTCATACAGAGTAAGCACAGTGAGCTTGGAGCCGACTATGTGCTAGTTGTCGAGGGGCAGGCTTCCCTGAGATTATTATATCTACAATAATGAGCTTAGCTATCAACGAGCCTTGTCACTCAAGAAGTTCTGGTCTCATAAGGGATTAAACTTTTCTTCGATTGAAGGCTGTGAACTGCTTGTCGCTGGTAGTGGTACGGGCGGCGTGCCTCGTGATTCGAGTAATGAGGAAAATAACCAACGCTTCCTCGTTACATTAATCACTAAGCCTGGGGAAATTAAGTAGTATCAATATGTCAAAAGTAAATCGCCAGCGTTCATCACGTAACCAGCAGCGAACCGCCAATCGGAATCGACGTAAAAGTGATGCTAAGTATTGGATTATAGGCTCTGTTGTTGCTGTTCTACTTCTCTCGATCTATCTGTTTAGTCGCAACGAACATAAGGATCGCCTTATACTAATCGTCAAGCCGCCACTGTGTCTCATCCTGCTACGGGAAGTTCGGAGGATGAACCTGTGCGTCTTGTGAAGGGCCCTCGTACCCTCCGTATGCGTAAGGGAGATGGAGGTGTGTACTATGTGCCGATGCGCATTAATGGGCAGGAGCTGGAGTTTGTCTTTGATACTGGGGCATCGTCTATTCAGATTTCTCAGCTTGAGGCAAACCTGCTGATGAAGCAGGGTAAGATTAGCTCAGAGGATATAGAAGGTACTTCGGAGTTAACGATTGCAGATGGTAGCTCTGTCTCAGCTCTATGCATTAATCTTCGAGAGGTAGAACTTGCAGGAGTTAAGCTCTACAATGTAAAGGCTTTTGTTGGTGAAAATATGGAGGCTCCTTTGCTTTTGGGGCAGACTGTGATGTCTCGATTTGGCTCATTCAAAGTTGATTATAAGAATGAGACGATAACCTTTGAGTGATCCTAAGGTATTTCTATACCGTTCCCCTTCCACGGCTACAACTCGGATTACTATTCGGTGGTGAAGGTGACTTCGCAGCAGCGCAAGTAACGCCCCCGCACATTGCCGCTCTAAATACCCGCCCCCGAGGCTGTCTGACTACGCCATAGTCAGCGGCCTCGGGGGGCTTTCATTCCTATATAGCTTTCGGTGCGAAGCTATATAGCTTTGTGACGCGACCCTATATATAGGTTATTGCTCCGCGTAGGGATAAAAGTTGTGGACGAGTGGCAGATAAGTTTGGACTACGTACGTGGCTCTAATATCTACGTACGTGGATATTTGGATTTGCGTGCTTGGTCTTTAAGACTACGTGCGTAGATAGAAGAATATCACTACGTGAAGACGCTTTTTTTCTTCACGAGAATGACGCTTTTCCTTCCGCTGAATAAGAGGAATACGCGCGATAAGGCGAAGGGCTTGTGCATCACTTCGGAGAGGCCTATCGGGGAGCTGGGAGTGCGATGCCTTAGCACAACAAATAGAGAGCAGGACTCGCGGCAGCAGTCTCGAGTTGGTGTGGCTGTTGTTTTTTTATATTTGTAGTGGAGTACGCAATCTCCATTAAGACGCATGCTGCGCAGCCGTAGAATCTAAATCATCGTATGAAGAAACTCCTCTTTTCTTTGCTCCCTCGTCCACGAGACTTGGCAGTACCCCCACGCATCTGTACCTCCCTTCGTCATAAATGTGCTGAAGCCAGTAGCCTATTGGCAGGCATTTTATTTGTCCTTTTCTCTTACCCTACAGCCTTTGCTCAGGAGGTGTCCTCGCTGGGTAAGCTTGGTACGGATCGAGTCGACTCCGTGAAGAAGATGGTCATCGATACTGCGAAACTTCGACTACTATATAAGTGTACCTACCACCCCGACACGGCCAACCTGAAGCGAGAGGGTGAGGCTTGGCGTCTTCTGCAGGTGGGGGCGCATGCGACGAAAGAGTGGGCGATGGGGGCAGAGCGCATCGATTCGCTGCGTGATGCCTCAGCCGCTCAAGGGAGGACTTGGATGGAGATCTTACCGCTCTACATGGGTGCACTCTCTCAGCAGGCGCGGGACCATCAGATGATCCTTGCGGATATGAGGAGCGGTGTGCTCACGGAGCAGAACAACATAGTCGTAGATGAGTACCTCTACGAGGAGCCTATCCCTACACAAAGGTGGGAGTTGCTTCCTGGAGATACGACCCTACTCGACTACCCTTGTCGCCGAGCAAAGACCCACTTTCGAGGCCGTGACTTCATCGCTTGGTATACCGATGAGTTACCCTTTAGTGTCGGGCCTTGGAAGTTCTCAGGCCTTCCAGGACTGATCCTCTGTGTCTATGATACGCAGCGTCACTATGTGTACGAAGCCGTGGGGCTGGAGTATGCTAAGGCGGGCGAACTGATTTACCTCAGTCCTCGCTCCAGCGAGCAGCGGGTGAGCCGACTGGATTATCTCAAGGCCAAGGCAGCCTATGCCCGTGATCCAGCTGCTTATATGCGACAAATCCCTGGTGTGATTTACTCCAAGGAGACGCTTCGTCGGATGAAGCCTCGCTCGTACAATCCGCTGGAGCGCGAATAGCGATCTCTATTCTGCCTCTCTCCGAGGGTGCGGAGCAAAGCGGTAGAAGACAAGGAAAATAACGAGTAGTCGGACTCCCTGAGCTTCACCCATGACGCACTCTAATTATGAATTATGAAATCGCGTGCTGTAGAGGGAGCGTGGCTACAAGGCCTCCTGACTGGGGGCAGTCTTACAGAAAGAGGGTGGATGTTGCCTCAGTATGAGCCCCTCGGATTTGGAGGCGGAAGCAC
>BNJT01000455.1_pt1 | contig 12727 bp, 17 predicted proteins | sample 8540491 | NCBI WGS metagenome assembly BNJT01 (sample SAMD00202455, study PRJDB9452) | human saliva metagenome | host: Homo sapiens
TTTGGGCAAAAACAGATAAGGAGAGAGAACAGGCGAGGAGACTATTACTTAAATGGGATAGTATATGTGATTGTTGGAATTTTTGATTATTATAACCCTGATAGTGAATTTGAGAGGAAAAAAATGAAACTAAATAAATCTACAAAAAGATAATTATATTTGTACTTATTATTGCTGTGAGTTGTGATAGCTAATCATTTATTGGGGACTGTCTTCTTACCTTAAGATGGATAAGCTGATGGAGCTTAAGACAGTGGTCGCTGACAACTTCCTGCTGGCTGCTGTTATCTAGTGTACCACCGTTGCGGGCAGCGTTCTCCTTGCTCTTCCGGGAGTGAGCTTTGCGATAGCTGCAGGCATACTCTTTGACGCGCATTCTGGGGAACCCTACTATGCACTTTGGCAGCGAGCATTGGTGCAATAGTAGCCTTTATAGCAGGGAGGTTCTTTCTTAGAGACCAGATTAAGCCTATGGCTATGAAGAATAAGTATCTTAAAAAGTATCTTTTTGATGATATGAAGAAAAACGGAGTCTTTGTACTTATGATAACAAGGCTTGTGCCACTCTTTCCTTTCAATCTTCAGAACTTTGCATACGGAATTACCGACATAAAGCTATCCACTTATTCCATATTTACCTTTATCTTCATCCTCCCGGGTACTGCTATGTACACAGTTGGAACTGCAGGCTTTGCTGACAGTAAGAACAGGGTATTATATATCGGGATAGCGATAGCTCTTGCAGTGGTGGTCTTCCTTACAGCCTACCTCTTTAGGAAGTTTGTGGTAGACAAGGAGATGCCGGAGGAAATTGCTGAAGAAAACAAGGAAAGCTCTGAGAAAAAGTCTGAATAAGATGAATCTATAGATGAATTAAGAGAATCGTCTGGAATTCCTAAACACATATAGATGAATAATAACTTGAGATAAATTGGAGAATAATATGGGTAAAAATCAAGCATACAGACGCAAAGTAAATGTATAAACTGCCACCTCTGTACCAAGCACTGTTCATTTCTTACTAAATATGGTATTACTATAGGAGACGTAGACAGGCTTAGGGAGCTGAAATACAGCTGCTTCCTCTGCAGCGAATGTACAAGAGTCTGTCCAGAAGGACATAGACGGGAAGGCAGATTATCCTTGATATGAGGACTGAAGAAGTAAAAAGAAGAAAAGTACGGTCTCAAGCAAAAAGGATATGAGCACTGCTTTTCGAGAAGAAGAACTATATATTTAAGAATTATAGAAAAGGAAAGTCAAAGAGCCTTTTTATTCCCGGGATGTAATCTTCCATCTTACTTTCCAAAGACCATAGCCCATCTCTCAAAGCTCTTAAAGGATGTGGCGGACATAGATACTGTATATGACTGCTGTGGACAAGCCTATAGCGGAGCTTGGTCTTGTAAAGGAAGAGAATAAGATAATAGATAGGATAAATGACTATATTAAAAGACATGGGATAGAGGAACTCATTTTGCTCTGTCCTAACTGCTACTATCACTTTGGTGATAGGCTTAATGAAGATTACCGTAATCTATGAAAAAGCTCGCCGAACTCGGACTTGGCAACAAGATAGATGTAAATGCTGATATCTTCCTCCCTTGTCCTGACAGGGAAAATAAAAATGGATGGAGTATCTAAAGCCTTTCTTAAGCAAAGATATGGACTTTGTAAAAAGGGTGTACAGTGCTGTGGAATGGGCGGCTGTGCCATAGTAAAGGAAAAGAGAGCTTTCAGACGATATGCCTAAAAAGCTAGGAGCAGGGGCATGGAGGCTTATAAGTTACTGTGGTACCTGTGCAGGTACTCTTTCAGGCAGAGGCTGTTCTATGGACCATTTCCTCCCTATGATTCTTGGAACGGGAGAGAAGGCTGATTATAAGAATTCCTGGACGAACAGGGCGAAGACAAAGTTTAAGTAAAGAGTAAGATAATAATTGATACAGTACGGCTAAGGCTTTATTATTTATGGTTATTGAAGGTAAGCCCTATTTGGGTTTATATGCTTTTTGACATTGGTATCATTATTTTTGGCTTGGACATGAAAGGAGGCAGATAGATGGAAGCTTTTTATTGTATTTACAAGGATACCTGTGGAAAAATAAGACAAAGACCCGTCTGCTTCCCTATTATACGCCAAAGCAGTGTGTGGGCTCCACCTCATCATGCTTTAAAGACCTGGCGGCGACTCTAAACCGCCTCGATAATTCTATAAAAACCTATATTTACTATCTTCCCGAGGGAGATGTAAGTATTATTAAAAACATATTCGGTGATGATAAAACTTATAGAGAACAGAGGGGAGAGGACCTTGGAGATAAGATGTATAATGCCATATCCGAGGTCTTGTCAGAAAGTGCATCTGCCGTTATCCTTAGTGGAACTGATATCCCAATGCTCTCCGCAGAGGATATAATAAGCTCCTTTACAAACCTAGAGAATAATGGCATAGTCCTGTCTCCTACCGAGGATGGAGGCTATTACCTCGTGGGGATGAAGACGGCAGATAAGGAAATATTTGATATAGAAGGCTATGGCACAGGCAGCGTATATGAGAATACAAAGCAGAAGATAAAGGATATGGGGAGCTAGCCTTGGAGCAGGGAGAAGCCATAGAGACATAGATACAAAAGAGGATATAAAAGGCTTATTATGAGATAATAAGGACTGATGCAGACTTTAGAAAAACCCATACTGCAACCTTTCTTAAAAGAGAATAAAAAGTATAGCAATAATCATTCCTACGTATAATGAAGAAGAGACCATCGTAAGTCTTATGAACCAGCTTGAGTGGGATTAAGGATAGATGTGAGATAGTCTTCGTGGACGGTGGAAGTACAGATAAGACTCTAGAACTCATTGATACGAGTAAGTTCAGACTGCTTCATTCTAAGAAAGTCGCAACAACTAAATGAACCTTGAGCGCTTAGCGTGAGGCAGACATCTTATTTTTCCTACACTGTGACAGCACTCTACCGCCCTAACCCACTTAAAGAAATCCTTGACCTTATGGAGATATACAGGGCAGGCTGCTTTGGCATAGCTTTAAGAGCCTTTCCCTCTGATGTTCATCTGCAGATACATCAGCAACCACAGGGTATTTGACAGGAGAAGTAATGTTTGGCGACCAGGGCATAGTCATAGACAGAGACTTATTTATGGAAATAGGTATGTATCCTGACTTACCTATAATGGAGGACTATCAGCTATCCCTTACCCCTCAAGGAAAAGGGAGTTAAGCTGGGTATGGCAAGGCATAGAATATACACAAGTGCAAGGAGGTTTAAGGGAGGTACTATAAGGAAGTTAAGGCTTATGTGGAAGATGAACCGCCTCAGGGGCTAAGTACCGCAGGGGAGTAGATATGAAGAGATTTCAGCAATGTATAAGGATGTGAGGTAAGATGGAATATACTACACTTATAGAACGGCTTATAAAAAGCAGAGAATACAGGGAGGGACTTGGACTTCCTGAAAATGTGGAAAGAAAAGTACGAGCTGCTTGCCGCAGGAGAGCAATCTAAACCTTAGCTTCACTCATCCGATATCGGGTGAGAAGCATCTTAAGGATAAATCAGGGCTCACAGATGCACCTTGAGAGTCAGATTGAATACGAGGCAAATACACTGAGACTCCTTAAGATTCAGGCAGGACACCAAGGCTTTTACTATGTAGATGGAGTAAAAATACCTTGATATGGGCATATTGGTTATGGAATATCTGCCGGGAGTTAGCCCTGACTATGAAAAGGACTTGATGGAGGCAGAGACATCCTTGTAGAGCATACATCAGACGGCCTTGCCTGGAGAAAGTGGGCTTATCGAGGCAGGAAGTGGCTTTAGCTTTGTGCTTGATGAATGTGAGGAGATGTTTAAGCACTATACTGAAAGCAAATATGCTGACAAAGATATAGAAAATAGGATAAGGCATATTCTTGATATGGGGATGGAAGCTGTCAAAGTCCGGTGAAAGTAAGCTTTGACGGGCTGTATAAATGTCTTATAAATACTGAGCTTAATTCAACCAACTTCCTTATAAATGAAGAGGGTAAGAACTATCTTATAGACTGGGAAAAAGGCAGTCCTTGGCTATCCCGCTCAGGATATAGGACATTTCCTTGAACCCACAAGTACCTTTTTGAAGACAGACATCATCCTTACCAAGGCAGAAATTGATGATTTTTATCACAAGGTACATAGAAAAGGCAGGAAGATATTTTTGATACAAAGGAATAAGGGAGAGCGCCCTTGCCTTTATCAAGATAAACTGTCTCAGAGGTCTTAGCTGGTGTGCTATGGCTTTTCGTGCAGTATAAGGAAGCCGACAAGGGATAATGAATGAAAGCACAAGGATCGAGCTTGGGCAGTATCTGGAAGATAGCTTTATCAGCGGGATAGAGGAGTATTTGAAAAGAGCGGGCTGTAAACATTTATAGAAAAATTACTATAAATAGTGGGCATTTATTTGTTTTATCTATTTGACTTTGTTTTGATTAGCCTGTAAGATAATTGGGATTTTAACCTATTAAAATATGGTATGAAAAAGGAGTAACAAATGAAAAGAAAATTATTGGCAGGAATCTTATCACTGGCTATGGTTGTTTCACTCTCACAGCTTGTGGAACCAAGAGTGACTCTGCTTCAAGCAAGACAAGCACTTCTACAAGCTGGCAGTAAAAACCACTAGTGCAACTAGCATGGCTACAAAAAGTTCTGCATCAGCTGCATCTTCGGCATCAACTTCAGCTTCTAAGACTGGAAGGAAGCGACTTTGACAAGCTTGTAGAGGGCTCGCAAAGGGTACAGAAGTAAAGCTTTACGGCTGGGGCGGAGATGATCGAAAGCAACGCTTGGCTTGATGAGTATTTTGCTAAGAGACTCAAAGATAAGTATGATATAACCTTAAAGAGAGTTCCTATGGATATCGACAAGATACTTTAGCCAGCTTTCAGGTGAGCTTCAGGCGAGCAAGACTGACGGCGATATCGATATGATATGGATAAATGGAGAGACTTCAAGACTGCAAAAGAGAATATATGCTCTTTGGACCATTTTGCAGAAACTCTCCCTAACTTTGAGGCTTATATCAACAAGGATGACGAAAGAGACATACTATGACTTTGCTTACCCTATAGACGGCTATGAAGCTCCTTACGGCAAAGCTCAGCTAGTATTCTTCAACGACAGCAAGATTACACCTGAGACTCCCTAAGAACACAGATGAGCTTCTTGAATTCGCCAAGAAATATAAGGGAAAGGTTACTTACGGCGCTTTACCTGACTTTACTGCATCAGCCTTTGTAAGAAATGTAATCTATGATATCTGTGGAACAGAACAGTTTGCCAATATGAAAGAAGATAAGGCTACAGTTAAGGCGGCTATAGAGCCTGCACTCGAGTACCTTAGAAAAGCTTTAACTCCATATCTCTGGCAGGGAAGGAAGACTTTCCCATCTGATACAACTACAGTTACAAAAGATGTTTGCAGATGGTGAGCTGTTATGAGTATGAGTTATACAGCATTTGGTGTTGCTAGAAACATTGAAAACGGTACATTTACAGATACAACAAGAACTTTCCAGTTTGACAAGGGAACAATCGGTAATACCAACTACATTGCAATTGCTTCTAACTCAGGCAATAGCGCAGGAGCACAGGTGGCTATCAACGAAATGATGGAATCCTGAGGTACAGGCTGAGAGATATAAGACACTGAAAATCATCCCTGTTGTGCAGTATGAGAAGCTGAACGATGAGCAGAAGAAGTGCTTTTGACAGCGTAGACATCGGCAAGGGTGTAATCAGCCAGGATGAACTCCTTTCAAAGAGACTTCCTGAGATGCCTGCAGGCCTTGTTCCAATCATTGAAGAAATCTGGAATGAAGAAGTGGTAGGAAAATAATGAAGAAACTGACACCATATTTACTTTTGGTGCCTCAGCTCCTTCTCGGAACAGTATTTATTATAGAATAGTAATCGGAATTACTCAGAGCCTTGGGGTAATTCCGATTTTTAAGTTATATACTCCGACACTTATGTATTATAAGGAGATACTGGGAAGAGAAGCGAGTATAGATGGCATAGTGTACAGCTTTAAGATAGCGGGGATATCTGCCATACTCTCGATACTCATAGGAATATTTATGTGTTATATTCTTATAAATACAGGGAGAAACGGACTTATAAATGCCATAGTGAAGCTCCCTATAATAGTGCCTCACACTATAGTTGCTCTTATGATAATAAAATGTAATGTCACAGAATGGACTCTTAGCGAGGATATTATTTCATCTTAATATAATAAGTGAACAAAGTGACTTCCCCTCCTCATAAATGATGCGGGCGGAGTGGGTGTTATCCTTGCCCTGATATGTGAGGAGGCTCCTTTGTCATATACTTTGTCATAACTCCTATGGCGGCAATCAGCAGCAACCTCGGGAGGCGGCTATAAAACCTTGGTGCAAGCAGGCTATACAGCATTTATCAAGGTCAGCCTTCCGCTTTGTATAGGCAATATCTTAAGTGCCTTTCTCATCATCTTTGTATATGCCCTTGGAGCCTATGAGCTTCCACAAATCTTAGGGAGCTACCCTGCCAAAGGCTCTGCCTATACTTAGCTATATAGAGTTTCTCAAAAACCTGACCTTAGGCTCCGCCCTTGCAATGGCTTATAACGGTGTGCTTACGGTAATCTCGGTATTTGCAGCCATTGTTTATTTCAGAGCTGATGAAGAAGAGCAGTGAGAGATATGGAGGGGACAAATGAAAAGAAATAATATATTTGGAAAGATTATAGTAATAATATTTTCACTCAGTAGTCATCCTCCCAATTCTTCCCTTTTTATGTGGGTATTTACGGAAAGATTTACCTGGCGTCTCACTCTTCCTCAGGCTTTTTCGCTAAGAGCTATAAAATAGTCTTATAAGGATGAATTCCGAGCTGATGAAGACCTTTGCACTAAGCATAGTGCTATCACTAACTGTGGCTGCGATTTCCGTTGTTATAGGGCTTTATGACTGCAAGGGCACTTAGCTACTACGAATTCAGACTTAAGGGGAGTGGTTAGCTTCTTGGTTATGTTTCCTTTTCTTGTACCCACCACGGTATTTGCAATGGGTATACAGGTAACCTTGCTTAGGATAGGACTTGCAGGTAATGTATGGGGAGTAATTCTCTGCCATGTGATTTACTCAGCTCCCTCACAGCAACAAGGCTTATAGAAGAGGGCACAAGGGCATTGTCTCTAAGCTTTGAAGAACAAGTGCAGGTGCTTGGCTGCTCCCTGTAAAGGCATTTTTAGGGTGAGCTTCCCAAATCTCACTCCTGTCATCCTATCAGCCTTTACCATGAGCATACTCATTTCCTTTAGTCAGTACTTTCTGACTCTCCTAATCGGAGGCGAAATGTCAATCACCTTTGCGGTAATAATGGTGCCTTATATTCAGGGCGGTGAGAGAAACTTTGCGAGCATATACAGTCTGGTATTTATGATAGTGACGATAGTAATATTTGCGGGCTTTGACAGACTGGCAAAAGCTCTTCCTAAAAATGCAGAAATAGAGTATCACAGGTAGGTGAAATATGAGTTTAAGTGTAAAAAAGGATTGAATGTAAGCTATGGGAAAAACCACATACTTAAGGATATCAATCTTGAGATAGAAAGTGGTGAATTTGTCTCCATACTCGGGAAAAAGCGGCTGTGGCAAGACCACCCTTATAAAGAGTATAGCAGGACTTTTTAGAAACTGATAACGGAGATATCAATATCTTTGATAAGAATGTAGCAGGGCTTCCACCTGGAAAAAGGCAGACGGTGATAGTATTTCAGGACTTAAGGCTCTTTCCTCATATGAATATAGAGGATAATATTGCCTTTGCCATGAAGCTTAAGAAGATGGACAAGGCAGTAATCAAAGAAAAGGTCGATAGGCTTTTAGCTCAGGTAAGGCTCTCAGGCTATGAGAAAAGAAAGGTGAGCAGGCTTTCGGGAGGACAGATGCAGAGGTGGCACTTGCAAGGGCGCTTGGAGCCGAGCCTAAGCTCCTCCTCTTAGATGAGCCATTTGCAAGCCTTGATGAAGACCTCAGAAAGGAAATGGGAGAGCTTGTAAGAAGGCTTCATAGGGAAAATGGCATAACAACTGTGATGATAACCCATGACAAAGAAGAGGCTATGGAGCTATCTGACAGGCTTGCCCTTATGGAAGAGGGGAGAATACTTGCCTTTGACAGTCCCGAGAGGCTGTATAACAGTCCAAAAAGACATAAAGACTGCAGCTATGCTTGGTGATGTCAATTTCTTTCAAAAGTGCCAGGTAGATGGAAGTACCTTCACCTCTGATATAATAAGCTTTAACACAGATAAAAAGGAAAGGCGAATATAGGCTTTTACTTCGTCCAAGCGAACTGACTGTGGATAAATCCCGTAAAATGGGGGATAAAAGGTAAAGGCTTAGGCAGATTTTCGTTTAGGGAGAGATTACCGAGGCTGATACTTGAGGCAGAAGAAAATGAATACAAGGTAAGGCTTCATTATGGAGATTTCATTAAACTTGATATTAAGACTGGAGATGAGATAGGACTTATGTAAGAAAAACAATGATTATATTCTATTGGAGGATAGCAATGAAAATAATTTATGACTGCGACAATACTATAGGTGTAGAAGACTGCGATGTGGATGATGGCTTAACTCTTCTTTATCTATTGGGATGCAAAGATGTTGAAATCTTAGGAATTACAAACTGCTTCGGCAATAACGAGACTGAAACGGTATATGCTAACACACTTAGCTTTCTTAAGGAAATAGGAAGAAGTGATATAAAGGTGTATAGGGAGGACTTACGGCAGAGGACTATGAAAAACAAGCAACTGATTTTATAGTAGATACGCTTAATAAAGAGGATGAGGTACATATACTTGCAACAGGCTCTCTTACTAATATTGCAGGAGCTCTTGTAAAGGATGAGGCGGCTTTTAGAAAGGTAAAATCCATAACCCTTATGGGAGGAATAACCTCTCCTTTAGTCGTAGGGTGGACTTACAATCAATGAGTTAAATTTCTCTGTGGATTATGAGGCTGCATACAAGGTATTAACTTCAGGGAGTGCCTATCAGCATAGCTACAGGAAATAACTGCCTAAAGGTAATATTTGAGGTGGAAAAAAATTTAAGGAAAACCTGCTTTCTTTTTGGTACTGAGACAGGCAAGTACATAGTGGATAAGACCAATTACTGGTTTTGAGAGAAATGAAAAGAAATACGGTATTAAAGTGACACTATGCAACTGGGATGTAACTGCAGGTTCATACCTTGTGAGTCCTAACAATTTCACTGATGACAGGGCTTATTACAAGCTCTCCAAAGAAGACCTTAAGACAGGCTTCCTTAGAAAAGAGTGAAGAAGGAGATAGTAACTCTGTGTTAAATCTTCCTCAGATAACTAATGAGAAGGCTTTGTAAAAAGAGGTGTATAGAGGATTTAAAGAGGCGGATATAAAGTTATAGAAGCCTGGATAGGATGTAAACTGATTTTTGATGTCCATCATTTTGATAAAGAATATATAAACTCCCACAGTCAGCTGAAGTCCTAGCTGATTTTTGGGAGTTTATTATATGTAATTGGAATTTCTATTGGGCTGCTTATATTTATTTGACTGGATTCCAAGGTAAGTGCAAAAACTAAGTTGCTTTTAGTTGGAAAATACCACAAGTACTTCGACACAAACTCCTTGAGGGTTAGCTTTTGACAAAGGATAAAATATGTGGTAACTTTGGAGTTAGTCTATACTAATGAGGTGAGAAATGTGAAGAATAAAAAGTGGTACAGCAGTGAGACAAAAGTGATAGCAGAGCAGGTAAATTACATAAAACTTGATTATGGGTGTACTGGAAAGGGAGAATTGACAATATATGATATCTTTCCAGGAGTGTATTTATACTTTATGGATATGGATACTTCCGATATATTTCCAACCCAAAATTTCCCTGAGCAAATGATTAGCATTAGTCATTGTAGAAAAGGACAATATGAATGTCAGTTCCCAAATCAGACATTAGATTGTCTGTCGGAAGAGGCAGTTTAGTATTAATGGAACAGAGTATTTACCAGTATGCTTTCTTTTTCCACTTAAAAAAAGTATGGAAGGGCTGTCTATAGTATTAGATATGCAGGCAATACCACAGCAGGTGCAACAGTTGATGCAGGTGTTTGGAATTGACTTTGGACGATTAATGTGTCTGATGAATGGAGAAAAACACTGGTATGTCAGCCCGCCGTCAAAAGAACTTGCTGATATATTTGAAGCAGTATATCAGGGAAAAAGAGAAGAAAGTACGGATTATTTTTAGAATTAAAAGTAATGGAGGTACTTTACCATATAGAAAAGACTCAGATTGAAAAATCGTTTCGATGGCGAGATATTTTAATAGAGAACAGGTACAGATAACAAAGGGGGTAAAAGAGTACTTGATTTCTCATATTGATGAAAAATATATCTGTGGAGAAATTAGTAGTTTCATCAGGAATTAATATAAATATTTTTTTATCAAATATTTATGGAAATATATGGAGAAAACTCCCTATGCATACTAAAAAGATATCGTATGAATGTGGCTGCAGTCCAACTGCTGACGGGAGAACGACGGATTGGTGATATTGCAATGGAATTAGGATATTCCAATGCAAGCAAATTCGCTAAGGCTTTTTATTCGGTATATGGAGAATTGCCGAGAGAGTACAGGAAAAAGAAGATAAAAAAACGGGCTATTTTCTATAAAACAAAAAGAATGGAGTAGAATTATAGACTTCTTTTGCGTATAATTGTGCTAGTGATTAGATTAAACTAACTCTCGCATTTTTGTTAAAAAGCAATTTGGTAATATGTCAAGAGGCATTTTTGAAAAGATTTTTAGATAAAAGGGTAACTTTAACAAACCTATGTACACCATAGAAATGGAGAACATAAGTTCAATATTCTCTATTGATTACCTACTCCTTTCCAGAGAGTAGAGTTGGCTTTTGTCCAGCAGTCCAAAAAGCATACGTAAAAATTTACAGGGATGTCAACGCAGTGCTCTTTTGTGCTGATGCGTAGTAGTCTCCAGCAAACTTTTTGTCATAAAAATCCTATATTCCGGACAGTTATTGATAACGCTTCCGGTAGCTTCTATGACATAGTAACGCAGGTAACGGTTTCCGGCTTTGCTCATTTTAGTATCTTCTGCACGGAAGTTGCCTGACTGATTTTCTTTCCAGACGATGCCGCAATATTTAGCGAGTGCACCATTGTCGGTAAAAGCTTTGATAGTGCCTATTTCAGCAAGTATACCAGCTGCATATACATATGACCCTATGCCCGGGATTGATTTCAGTACCTGATACTCGATAGGGTTTAGTCCCTGCACGGTATGTTCAATCGCCTTTTCAATTGCCTTGAGCTCTTTCTCAAAAGCTCTGATACAATTAAAAAGAACTGCTGATAGACAACGTGATTGGTTCAGCAACGACTCTGTCCAGACGGTATGAACCATTAGCGGCGAGCCTTCGAAAATCTTTGCAGTTTCTTCTGGATCAGTAATGCGTCCACGGCTTTGGGATTCAATGAGTTCGACCAGTTCTTCAATAGAAGCCTCTATGATATCATCATTGGTTACGTATTGTTCCAAGATGGCTTCTGCGGTTGCACCATATTTGTTGCTGAACGGATGGTCTTCCTTTTTTCAGCATGGCAAACTCACTGAATTTGAGGAAGATGTTGTTAAGCACATAGGTCTTCTCACGTGCAATGCATTCAGCGATGTGCAAACGGTGTCTTGTAAGCCTTTGAAGAGCCAGATACTGGGCTCCACGCCACGGCTTTTATACTGATGCGTCCGACTCTTTGCAAAGTCGGCTATGACAAAAAGAATCAATGCCATCATTCTTGTCGAGAGCATTGAATGATTCTTTTGTACTTGGCAACTCTTTCGGATTGAGACAGTATACCTCTGTCCCAAATGGTGCCAACAAATCACTGGCTGAAAGATAATTGGCAATATGTACACCGTAAAATCCGGTGGACTCAAGCCCGATGATTACGATGGTTGAACTCATGGTGGGCTGAAAGAACGTCCACAAGAAAGGATTCAAGAGTCTCTGCACGCTTCTTTGGCATTAGGCACGGGCTTCATGCGTATAAAAATCCTGGTTGAAATCAATGGTAGAAACAACATTTGTACGGGATCCTATATCAATCCCAACAAACAGCGTTGACAGGTAATCGGTTTTTCTTCATGGTTAATCACCTCCTCTCATCATAGAATGGGCGTGAAATAGAGGACATAAAGCTTTATCCCAAACCAATACACCAGTCTAAACCTCGCGTTATGAGCATTGTCCGGTAGAAACGTCCTGCTGGAGACTTTTAGAACCGGGATGCAGCATTTGTGTAATAGTATCGCATGATGTATCGTCCGGGCTTCAAGCTTTCTTAGCAGTAGCATAAGCTCTGCAGGAGGTGTACAGAAGTGACCACGTACTCTAGATTCACTAAGGAACCATTATAGCATTTGGGATGTCATGTCGCAATGTAACTGTAAACCGTATAGATGAGAAATGGACTGCCAGCACTTGGTGGAGGAGAATCCTCCGGACAGATAAGAATGTCCACACATCTATACTGAAAAAGAAAAAGATTTGTAACCTGATTTTTTTCTTGGCTACAAACTTATTATACGAGGAGGATA
>BNJT01002469.1_pt1 | contig 12723 bp, 23 predicted proteins | sample 8540491 | NCBI WGS metagenome assembly BNJT01 (sample SAMD00202455, study PRJDB9452) | human saliva metagenome | host: Homo sapiens
ATCTAATGGTAAAATCGTAAAAGAATAAATTAAAAAGTTAGTATAAAAAAAGAGGCAGTTCATTGAACTGCCTCTTTCATCTTTGCTAGGATAGGAGATAGAACTATTTAGAATTTATAAACTGCATTTATTCCAACTTTTGTTGCATTTACACTTCCAGCTTCTCTTGTTATTCCCAACTCCAATCTTATGACCAGCATTAGTTTCATATTGGATTTGAGCTCCTACTTTGTATACTTCTTTTTATTTGTTTAGGTTTTTTTCTAAGTCATAGTAACCAGCATTTGAATTTTTTTAATCTTAGCTTGATTTACTCCCATTATAAATCTTACCAGCTTCATATTCTGCTGTTGCGACTCCCTATTAAAGCTTATCTTACCACCTTTTTGTATAGTGATTAAATGCTATATCAGCACCTATTCCTGGTCTCAACATAAACATATCTTTTTGATTTAATTTCTAGTTCTGCTCCATCTCCATTTTTCTTTTTATGTTATGGAATTTTTCCGTAACCTAAATTAAATGTTCCAAAGATTCCTACTGTTACAAGACCATGAGAGCTTCCTATTTCATAACGTAATTTATTTTTTTCCATTCAACTGTTTCTGACCAATATTTTTCCTTTATTTTTCATATGTTCCATTACTTAGATGTATTTTTTTCTCTTCATGTTATGTTTATTTATAGTGAATTCTCCCTTGTTGAATATTTCCAATTATTATCTTTCATGTAGTTTTTCAAAACCTGCACCTAGTTGTAATGAATGTACTTTTTTTCTTTTTGAACCATAATCAAATTTAAAGTTTGTCTCAGTAAATGCTAAACTTACATCAGCACTTCTTCCATATGTAACAAAGTCTTTTTTTCTTTCATAATTATTAGTCCAGTTGTTTTAGAACTATAATCCTCTACTGCCGGATTTTTTTATCCTTAGCATTTCCACTTGTTATGATTGCACCTGTTTTAAATCTTCCTCTAGCATATAGATTGCTATTTTTTTAGATTTTCATAAGAATTAGAGAAGTTTTTCATTTATATCTAAAAATTCTTCCTTGAACATTTGCATAAGTGTTTCCTCTTAATTCCATATCAAATGTTGCACCTAACTGATCCTTATCTGAAATCATTTTTAGAGCATCAAATATTTTTTTGTTCAGGATCTTTCAGGACCTTTTTGGCTTAATCCCTTTATATAAGTCTTCTAAACCTTTTCCAAAGTTTTTCAGCTGGTGTTCCTGAAAGAAGTTTAGTATAAGGAATTCTTACTAGCACAATTCTAGTTACATTATGGCTTGTAGTATCTTTTTTTGTATATCGGCTACAAATGTTGCTGAATATGATATAGCTGTTATAGAACCATTATTAGGTACATTTTGAATTCCACCAAGATATTGAATAGTATACATATCTTTGTTTGAACCTAATGTAGCATTAGGAAGAACGATAAATTTTACCATTATTAAAGCTTTCAGCATTTATTGTTCCTATATGTCCTGCTGCACTACCTAATTTAATAGTTCCTAAATCTAGTGGACCATTTACATTGATAATTCCACTATTTTTGTATTTCTATATTATCTATATATGCTTTTTGGACCTTTTATAGTGATTGCACCTGCAGAAAGTTGACTTGCTCCTTCCACTTTACTCTTTTGTGCTGGTGAAACTCCTGGACCTAGATTAATTGTTCCAGTGTTATTATTTTTAATTACTCCTCCAGCACCAGCTAAGATACCAACACCTGTTGTACTATTTAAGTTTATAACTCCACTATTTTTCTACTTCTGAACCAAAGTCCACATAAATTCCTTGAGCTTTTAGTTGCAGAACTATCTATAGTTATAGTTCCTGTGTTTAATATCTTAGAATTATTTGTTGCAGCCATACCTCTAGCATCTTTTTCCTCTAACATTAATAGTTCCGTTATTTATTAAATTAGATGAATCAGTTGCTTGCATACCATAAGATAGCTCTCCATTAGCATTGATAGTAGCACCAACAGCATTTATAGCAGTTCCACCCTTTAGTAGCAACCATACCCACTCCATATTTATCAGGAACATTGATAGTTGAGTTATTTGTGATAGTACCTTTTTCTGTTGCCATACCAACAGATACCTTATTAACTGAACCTCCTACTAAAGATTTTCCAACTGTTATAGTAGCGTTATTTTGAATGTTACCTGTTTCTGTATAAGCTCCAACTGAATAATCACTTAAACTAAGATTTGCATTATTAACAACATTACCTTTTTGAGAATAGATATATGTAGAACTTTCCCCAGCATTAAAGTTAGTAGCAGAAGCAACAGTTATATTTCCTTCTTTTGTAGCAAGAGCAACAGATTCTTTACCAATAGTTATATTTCCACCAAGATTATTGATACCAGTTTTACCTGCACCAAATATTCCGGCTGAATTTATATTACCAACAGTTATATTTCCACTATTAGTTATAGTTTTTACTCCTGTTGAAGTTGCAAATATACCATTAGAAGAATCACCTAAAGTTATAGGTCCTGTATTAGTTACATCACTATTCTTAGCATAGATACCATTATTATTTTTACCAGAATTTGAAATACTTCCAGTATTTATAACAGAAGTATTTTCTCCATAGATACCAATAGAAGATTCTAATATTTTGATATTTCCACTATTTTTAACAGTTGTTTGATTTAGTCCATATAATCCAACAGCTGTCGCAGAAGATGTACCTTTGGCTATTTCAATTTTATTTGTATTTTCAAGTAAGTTTCCACCTTTTGCATAAGCCCCTATACTTGAGTCTCCAGTAAGTTGTATTACACCATTATTTATAGTATCTCCAGCACCTGTGTGAACAATACCTTTAGCTTTTGTTACAGTAGAATCAATCTTACCACCATAAGTAAGATTTCCATCCTTAGTACTGTAAATTCCTATACCTTCTTCACCACTAATTTCTAATGTAGTATTTGTTGAAAATGGATTATTGTTATTTATATAAATACCATTTCCTAATTTTTCCTACATTAATTTTTTTGAAGATTTTGTATAGTATTACTTCCTACTGCTGCTTGACCTGTAATATATATTCCTGTTGCATTTTTCTCCAACTGTTATTGATTTTCCATTGAAATCAATAGCAGTAGCTCCAGGGATTTGTTTCAATAAGAGTTACTCCTGTAGTTGAATCAGGTAATACAATATCTTTTCCAGTGTAGTTAATGCTACCTTTATTTATATAGAATACTGATGAATCTTTACCTATTTTAGTTGTTCCACTTACATTGATAAGTCCATTATCTTTCACAAAGTAAGCTACTGAGTTTTTACCTACTTCTACTGAACCAGTAGATGTACCAATAGCATTGTCATTAACATACATTGCAACAGATTCTTTTTCCTTCTAATTTAATTGATCCTTGGTTAACTATATTAGTTCCAGCACCAATACCAACAAGAGCTTTTTGCACTATCAACTTTACCATTTATTGTTCCAGTTGAAGTATTAAGTATTTTTGCACCATCTGTTGCTTGTAATCCTGATGTACCAACAGCTATACTTGTTGAATTTTTAATAAGTCCACTAGTACCTGATACAGATACATTTAGATAGTTAATATTAGGTACTGTTCCAGCTTTGAATTCTAGATTTCCATTTTCTAAGTATGCAAAAGTACCATCTTTTGTATTCTCAACTGTTCCACCAGTAACTTGAAGGGTTCCACCTTGTTTAACATAGAAACCAATGTTATTTGTACCACCTATCTTAACTTTACCTGTAGATGTCAAATTAAATACTGAATTTTTGTTGAACCATAGCACCTATTCCATATTTATTTGAGCTAGCTGCACTTATATCTAAAGTTCCACCATAGTTGACTGTACTTCCAGTTGTAGCATTTCCACTTAGTAGCATTCCAATACTATCTTTACCTGTAACATTTATATTAGTATCGATATTTCTTGCAGTTGTAGAAGGTGTAGTATAAATTCCTACTGCTCTCTTTCCAGCTAAAGAATTAGCTGACATATTTAGAGTTCCTTTGAAATCATTTATTCCATCATTATCTAAATACATAGCGACACCATTATCAACAGCAAAATTATATGTTCCAGTTCCTTCTACTTTTTTTCCATCTTTAGCATATATTCCAACTTTATAATTTGCTGCAACTGTACCATTAATTGTTCCAATAGCTTTCAATTTTGCACCATTATCTAAATAGAAAGCAACTGATTTATCTCCAGTTAATGTCATTGTTCCAGAGTTTGTAACTTCTCCACCAACGGCATATACACCTATACTACTTTTCTTGTATATCTTTGGTCAGCAGTATTTGTTAAAGTTACTCCTTTAGAAAGAATGTTTACTAAATTTTTACCTGTATGTTGAACTACTGTATTATTAGTAACAGTTCCACCATCATAGAAAAATTCCTACTCCCTGTATCAGCATTATTGTATGTAACTTTTAAAGTTCCACCATTAACTGTACTTGCTTTTGAGTAAAGTCCCACTGACTTTATTTCCAAGTGAGAATGTTCCTGTATATGAAGTTAAATCTACAGTTCCATTATTTGTATATAGTCCTAAACCTTCTTGTCCTATAGTTACATCTCCACTAGTTAAGTTTACAGTAGATTTATTATCAGAATAAATACCAGTTGATTTATTTTCCAGTCAATGAAATATTTGTTCCTGATAAATTAACAGTAGTTTTTATTTGTTGCAATTACTCCATTTGCTTTAGTAGCAGTACTATTTATTAAACCACTAGCATTTAAATTAACAGTAGTCTTATCTGTAGCTACTATACCACTTCCATCAACTATATTTATTTTTACCAGCATTGTTAACAGTAGAAGATGTTTTTAGCATAGATTCCTACATTTTTTTAGATTCTATTGTTGCATTTGGAGCATTTGTCACTTTTACCTTTATCAGCAAAATACTCCTATACTCTTAGAACTTACTTCTTCTGATGTTACTTTTACCAGAGTTTTGTAAATTCTGCATCTTTTTTTCTACATATACTGCAATAGAATTATCTCCCTTAGAAATAATACTATTAGGAGCTTTATTTTCAAAAGTTGCATTTTTACCAGTTACTAAAACTCCAACAGCGTCTTTTCCTGAAACTGTTATCTTAGCTTGAGTATTAGAAGTTCCACCATTTAAATAAAGTCCATAAGCTCCTGCAGCTGTAACATTAACTTCACCTTTATTAGTTAAGTCTGTTTCTGCAAAGTATGCTCCTATTCCTTTAGCTCCCACATCTATTTTTCCTGTATTAGTAAGAGTTAAATTTTTACCATACATTCCAATAACTTCATTGCTTGTTGATAGAATTTCTAAGTTAGCTTCGTTCTTTGTAGAACCTTGTCCATAAAATAGTCCTATTGGTCTGATTGGACCATCTGAATTAGCTTTAGTTTGTGTACTTTCTATTGCTATTTTTTCGCTAGTAGTAGTAGTTGCATAAGAACCACCTTTAAAGTATGTTCCTATTCCTAGCCTATCTGCTGTATTTTTCAGAAGATAAACTATATTTATGAGAACCTGATACTTTCGAAGTATTATCTCCTTCTAAGTAAATTCCCACAGCATTTGGAGATACTGTAAATGTACTTCCAGAGCTTGTAGAGTTTATATTTATCTTATTACCTTTTGCATAAATTCCTAATGGTATTTTTCCTGCTCCCATATTAGTAGCTTTAACTTTTTATTTGTGCATCTGTTAAAGTAATAGTTCCTGTGTTAGTTCCATCTGTTTCAGCAGAGATACCAACAGTTCCATCACGACCTTCAACATCTACAAGACCTGGATTTAAAGGAGTTTTTTTCTACTTTTAAATACAAAGTTTCCACCATTTGCATTGTTATGTATACCTATATTTGTAGTAGTATCTTCATCATGTTTTTACTTCAAGGGTTCCTTGATGAGTCAATATAGAATTTTCATTATAGATACCTATATTGTTTTTTTCTTTACGATAATCTTTCCAGTTGTTATATTGCCTGTATTCTTTTGCATTTTTTTAGAACCAAACCTGTTCTCTTATCAGTAGAAGTTGCTGAAGCAGTAAGTTCTATATCAGATTTATTTATTAATTTTAACTTATCACCATTATTACCATCTAGATAAAGACCAAGACCTTTTTTTGCCATCTACTTTCATAGAATCAGTACCTTGATTAATTGTGATATCTTTATTTACTGTCGCAACATTTTTCTTTTTACATAAATTCCTATTGGTTTATTATTAGTTCCACCATTACCTTGAACTTTTAACTTATCACCATCAGTTGTTAATTTAGCGTTTTCTACATAAATTCCTAAGGCATCACTATCTGTTGAAGTAGTTTTACCAACTTTTATAGTTCCTGCATTAACTATGTCAACACCCTTAGATAATATTCCATAAGTGCCATCATTTTCAACTGTTATATCTCCATTATTTGTTAAAGTTCCAAGTCCAGAAGCATAAATTCCAACAAGAGTTTTTGCATTTCCTGTATTAGTTAAATTTAAATTAATGTCATTTGTAAAGGTATCAGTGTTTAGTACTCCTGTATATGCTAAAGCCATGGCTGTTTTAGTAGCAACACCTTTATATTCTACATTTAATTTGTCAGTTGCTCCTGTTTTTTCAATTTTTCCAACACCTTTAGCTTGAACTGCTATACCATCATCTTCAATGACTATTCCATAATTTCCATCAAATTTAACATCAGAATATTCAGCATAAACTCCTATACCTTCTTTACCAACTTTAATATCTTGAGATGTTGTAGTTCTACCAGAATCTTTAAGAGTTAAAGTCGCTCCTTCAGTATTAGTAGTTTGAACAACTATAGCTTTACCTTGATCTCCTAATTCAATAGGTGCTTCATTATATATAGTTGATAAAGCTCTTGTAGCAGCTGCTGTATGGTTATTTTTAGCATAGATTCCAATAGCATTAGTTCCTGTAATATCTATAGTTCCTTTATTTACAATTTCCATCCATTTAGAACCTGCTACCGCCTTATTATTTGCTATACCATAAGTTTTCAGTTTTTTTCCATCAGTCTTTGCAAGTAACATAATTCCAACACCAGGATTTGTAGCATCTGAACTTACAACTTTTACAGTTCCTTCATTTTTGGATTTTACTTCCATTGACTCCATAAGCTGCAACACCTTTAGAAACTTTAATAATTCCTTCATCAGTGGCGGTTTTTTTCTGTAACTATATGTCCAAAGTTTACATAAACTCCAGTTGTAGGATTAGCTCCATTAGATATATCAACTGTACCTTTTTTTAGAGTGTATCCTGATTCAGAGTTTTTTTGTGGCATCTTTTATTAGATGCTAGAATTAATCCTCTACCTGCAAGAGATTTTTATAGTTTTTACCACCTTGCAGTATAACTCTTTCTCTTTCCATTTGAATATCATTAAAACCATCACCTCTTGTAGCTCCTGAAGAGATACTATCTCTATCAACATCAGTTTCTACTGTAAGCGTTCCGTTTTTCTAATGAACTACTGTACCAATAGTTTCCTGTATTAATAGCATGTACATGAGGAATATTTTTAATTCCATTTACATATGTTGTGTCAGTGTTACCCTTCCAACTTAAGTTAGCACCTTTAAATACTCCTAAATTAACTCCATTATCTTTTAATTCAACTGTCACATTTGACATCCCATTGTATAGTGATGTTCCAGAACCAGCTGTAAAATCACTTGTTGCTCCATGGAAAGCAACACCTTTATACATGTTTACTGTTGTAGCTCCATTGAAGTTTAGCTTTTAGAGCCATTTTGCCGAATAGAAAGGTACTTGTTTATCTATTTTATGATCAATTGTACCTCCACCAAAATTAATTGTTCCTCCATCTGTAGCTACTAAACCTGAGTTTGAACCAGTTAGGATATAACTATTTGTTGCTCCAATTGTAACAGTTGCCTTGTCTCCTTTTGCATAGGCACCTACACCATATACATCAACTTTTCCACTTACATTTACTTGAACATCGCCTTTACCTTTTTGAGCACCTTCTTGTGAAATCGCAATGGCTGCGATATTAGTATTTATATTATCTGGAACTGGACCATTAGCTTTAGCTATTATGTTAGCAACATTGACTGTGGTACTAGGTTGTTTATTAGCATTAGCATTATTAGAATCTACTATATCTGAATAGTTTTTCACTCCATATGCTATAACAGCCTTAGAACCATAGCCACTCATTGTTATATCTTTTCCACTGCCATCTATTTTTGCACCATCTTTTGCAAATAGTGCTGTTGATTTTATACTTCCCATTGTGATGCCTTGTTTTAGTTTTACTGTTGTATTAAAATCAGAAATATTTTGTTGACCTGTAACAGATTCTCCTCTTCTATAAGCTTCTTCACCATAAGTTCCAGCATCTATTGGTTGACTAGACCATTTTAATCTAGGGTTAAACCAAACTCCTTCAGCATAGACCATAATATTATCTTCAGCACCTAGATCAGCATTATCTGATATAGTTGTATTTTTTTACCTAAATTGATGACTGTTCCATTTTTTTGCAACAACTCCCTATTCCATTTTTAGAATATTTTCCAAATTTTACATTAAAATCTGATAAATCGAAATCATTAACAGTTGCATAAACATTTCCATTTTCACCCAATTGATAAGCACCTATATTATTAAGTACCGGGTTTGTACTAGAAGTATTTATCCCCCAAATTCTGTAATCACTTTGTATCAACGACTCCGTCTCCATTTCTATCACCAACACGACCACTGTACAAATCTATATTAGTAATTTTTTTGATGATAAAGAAGCAGGGTAGTATTGATTGAAACCATTCAATACTTTAGTAGTCATTTCACTTCTTTGACCAGAAGCTACGAATACAGCAACATTTTTTTCAGATTTATTTGGATTTCCTGTACTATCTCCAATATTTTGTGTAGTTCCACCTGTTCCAAGAGATGTACCTATTTCTACATTTACTTTTACATCTCCTTCAAAAACTCCATTATGGTTTGGCATATTAGGGTGACTAGCAAAATAATAAGCAGTGTTATTGTCCCCTTGCATTTTAACAATAGAACCCTAAATTTTAAAGTTGGTTTAACTGCACCTGCTATATTTTTGTAGAGTAGTACCATTATATTGTTTTATTTGAGCTCTATTTGGTGCATAGTTTGCAATCCAAGCTCCAACATTTCCATCTCCTATAAATTGTATAGTTCCTTCATTTTTAAAAGTAGTATTTCCTGGGCTAGGATAATACATTCTATACTTTTCCAGGATTTATTTCATATTTTTTTGTGCATTGGCAGCAGCAGATGCAGAGTAAAGATAATTAGAACCCCACCATCTGTGTGTGTCTGTGTGTCTAATATAATATAGAGCACTTTCTTGAGATTTTTATAGTTAAATTAGTTGTTCCTAAATTAATACCTGTACTAGCTCCTGTTCCTCTGTCTCCTCTATATCCTCCCCATCCACTAGTAGTATTTCTATGGTCTTGATTATCATAGCCATGGGCATTTATAGTAACAGAACTTATTGAAACTAAAGTGTTTTTTTCTTGTTTTTCCATATTTATATTAACAGCATTTAAACTTAGTGAGTGATCTTCTTCACTTTCTAAGTTAGCTACTTGTGCATATCCTTTTAAATTAATATCCACATTTCTTAAGTTTGCTTTTTGTAGTTTGTGCAAAAATTGTAGTTCCAGCAGGTCTAGCCCCTCCAATAGTAATAGTCATATCTCTTACTACAGCAGGACTTCCTTGAAAAATCCAAGTATGTTGATATCTATGAGTACGATTATCAGTATTTGAAACCAAAGTTCCAGCAGCTACTCCCTGGGAAAAGAGTGTGGACTATAAGTAATAGTAGCTCCTGGAGTTGCTCTTAAAGTATAGGCATCACTTCCCCATAAATTTTTGAGTAGCAGTAGTTGAGGCTATATTTTTTTATAGTGATTATCAACAGTTGTTCCATTAGATGTTGCAACTATTTCAGAAGTAGTTGTACCAGTTCCATATATATCTCCAGATAGAGAAAACATAGGAGCTTCATTTATAAAATCTTTTAATTGTCCTGGAACTCCACTATCCATAGTTACTAGTGGATCAAAATTATTAAAATCCTTCATTATAACTACTGTATGTTGTATTAGATTTTGAACCCCAAGATCCAGCTAACCATCTGCTACCTCTTCCTCTAGAAAAAAACTTCGAAAATTTGGAGCTGCTGGAGATTCTGGCGGATTTACATTTAATTCAGGTGTTTTTTTATACCCTTCAGGAATTAACACACTAGTAGTTACATTAACTGTTGGTGGTGTTAAACTTGGTAAAGTTAATCCTGTAGGACCTGCCACATTTATATTTCCTATATTTATTGCTACATTAGGTTCATTTACTGTTACACTTGCTAGTGTTGGAGCAGTAATTGTAGATGGTACTGTTACTGTTGGTGCTGTTACTGTTGGTGCTGTTACTGTTATAGTTCCCATTTGAATATTTATTTTAGCTGGTGTTACTATTTTTAAGCTCTTGTTGTGCAGTTGGTGGTGTAAATGTTACATTAGGAGCAGTTGGTGTGTTTACAACTGGAGCTTTGACTACTGGCAATATAAATAACTTTGATTCAACATCATAAGCATTTGCATTATTTCCATAGTTGGTATTTTTTTGTTTACCCAACCACTTGATAATTTACTAGATCTAAGCCCATATCTTCCAGCTTCTGATAGTTGATTATCACCTTTTTGTAAAGAATTGAATTTGTCTCTTTCTGAATCGTGGTCAGTAGCATTTCTATCACTACCCTGCCATTCTATATTTACGTTTTTTCATATTTTTTTATTAAAATATAGCATAGAAAATAAAGAAGCTTTTTTTCAGGTTTTACATAAAAAAATCAGCTTCTTTTTAATAGTTCTAATTGATTTTTTTGTAATTCTTCTCTTTTCTTTTGATTTTTCTTTAAGCATTTGTTCTAATTTTTACTCTATCTTCATTAATTCTTGAAAGTAATTCTTCTTTATTTAATTCACTTGCTACTGCAAAAGCCTCCTGTTATTAAGAAAGATATTAAAAGTGACAAAGTATAGCTTAATCTCCTCTTTAAAAAAACGTTTAAGTGATTTTTTTCTATTTCATGTTTGTTCATAGATTTCCCCTCTACCAATTTTTTTAACCTTTTTCTTCTAATTCATCAAGAGCTTTTTAGTTGTTCTTCTATTAGTTCTTTTTCAGCTAGATTTTTTTGTATTTCTTCATTGGTATCATCATATTTCTTGGAAATATTAGTTCTATATTCTTTTACAACAGGATCTTCACTATTTTTTTACTTCTTTAAAAAGACATTCTACTTTTCTGCTGTTGCTAAGGCTTTTTTTCATATGCAATCGCCTTATCTTTTCCACGAATATTTTTTTCTTCCAAAGGTTCTTCCACTATTTGTCTTCTTTTTTTCTTTTAATAATTTCATAGCTTCTTTTTCTTTAGCTATCTTTTTTTGGCTTCTAAAAGTTCTTTTTCTTTTCTAACTTCCTCCTCTCTTCTTAATCTTTCTTGCTCCTCACGAAGTTTTGCCTCTTCTCTTTTTGCTATTTTTTTCTCTAAGTTCATCCATAATTTGTTCAGCACTTTTTTTCATTTGCAAACGAAAGCATAGAAACAACTAATAGAGAAAACAACATAATTTTTTTCATTTTACCCCCTCCTTAGGTTAAAATTTTTAAAATCTATGTAAAAAAATTGATTCTATAATTGGGTATAACAAAAAAATAATAAAAAAATTTTTTTATTTTTTTAAGATGGTTTATAGATTAAATTTAAAAAGCTTTTTTTGAATTTTTTTTCAGTTTGTTGCATTGTTGCATTTAGAAATTTTTGTAATTGAAGTTCAAGAATATTTGAATATAAGAATATTCTAATCCCCTCCATAGTATAAAAAAACAGTTTACTTCTCCCCTATAATCTATCTTTATTTACTTTTTATTAATTGTATTATAGCACTTTTTGTTTTTTTCAAACTTATTTTTTTGTAATTTTTCTTTTGTTTTTTTAATAAAAAAAATAAGCTAATTTTTTTGACTGTAATTTTTATATGTTATTTTTTTAAAAATAAAAAAAGCTACTAATATCTTAATATGAAATATTAATTGACTATAGTAGCTTTTTTTGTTTATTATAGTTTTTATACTGTATTTTTTTAACTGTATCTTTTATTCTTTTTTAAAGCTCTTTCTTTTCCGATTACATAAAAGTACATTGTATAAATCTGCTCCTTTAGGTTCACCAGTTAGGACAGCTCTTATAGGCATAAATACTTTTTCCTGGTCCTTCTTGTAAATCATCAAGTAAAGAATGTAATAAATCTTTAGCTTCTTCAGCAGTAAATTCATTACTTTCCCATTTTTTTCTAATTTATCTATAAGTAATTTTATAGCTTTTCAATCCTACTTCGTCTTGTAAAGAGTTTAGAAGTTTTTTTCTACACTCTTTCTTTCTTTTTTTATCCATGTCTTCTTTTAACTTCTGGTAAAGTGAAATTCATCAATAAAGAAAAAAATTTAGAATTTTTTTAGCAATTTCTTTTTAAAGTTTTTTTGCTCCTTCTCTTTCGATAGCAACAATTTTTCTTTAAAGTTTCAAATTCTTTTTCACTTACATCTTTCACTTTGCTAAAATATCCTTCTTGTACAAAAGAAAGGAATAGTTAA
>BNJT01000337.1_pt1 | contig 12662 bp, 15 predicted proteins | sample 8540491 | NCBI WGS metagenome assembly BNJT01 (sample SAMD00202455, study PRJDB9452) | human saliva metagenome | host: Homo sapiens
CACGTAAGGATGGTAAAGTAGTCATTGAGGTTCAGATTGATGGGATGTTTGATTTGTCTTCTCTAAAAGATAAATTTGAAGGAGAAGGGATTCAAGTAGAGGAGATTACTCGCACCTCTGCGAAAGTTTTATAAGGAGGGAGGTTGGGCAAAAACTCGCTTCTAAATAAAACCACACAGTGATTCCAGTCTTGAATCCAATCAAGCTGAAAGAAACACTGTGTGGTTTTTGAATAGTGGATGTTTTAGAGGCTAGATTCTTGGCCAATTTATATAGTTGCTTAGTTTTAAATAGGCATGTTATAATAAAGTTATGGCATATAGTACAGATTTTAAACAAGGAGCATTAGATTACATCAAAGAGGGACACAGCCATGTCGAGGCAGCCAAAGTTTTTGAAGTTGGCGTTAGAACTCTCTTTACTTGGGAAAAGAAAGACGTGAACAAGGACACTTAGAGCGGAAAAAGCGAGTCGTCAAAAAGCGAAAGATTCCTTTGGAGGAATTGAAATCCTTTGTAGAGGTTCATCCAGACGCTTTTTTACGGGAAATTGCGGCACATTTTGATTGTGCTGTCCCTTCAGTATGGGCAGCTTTAAAACAGATTAAGGTCACTTTAAAAAAAGACGACTAGCTTTAAGGAACAAAATCCAGAGAAAGTTGCTGAGTTTCTTGATATTTTGAATAGCCTAAAAGATTTACCAGTCGTATATATTAACGAAACAGTAATTGATCGCTACCTCTATCGTCCTTATGCACGGGCTCCTAGAGGGGAGAAAGTCTATGAAAAGATTAGTGAACGGCGTTTTGAGCGGACTTCAATTGTTGCAGGACAAGTAGATGGTGAGTTTATAGCTCCATGATTTATAAGGAGAGCATGACGAGTGACTTCTTTGTGGAGTGGTTCAAAACGCAACTCCTACCTGCTTTGAAGACACCTCATGTCATTGTCATGGACAATGCTAGTTTTTATCCCAAGGATATTTTGGATGAACTTTGCATTCAAGATAAACACTTTTTCTTACCTCTACCACCTTATTCACCAGATTTGAATCCTATTGAGCAAGCGTGGGCTATCTTGAAAAAGAAAGTGATGGATTTATTAAGGGAAGTCCCAAATATTTTTGAATGTTTGGAGTGCTTTTTTAAAACTAAATAACTATATAAAAAACGAGCATTTCCGTAGTTGGAGATGCTCGTTTTTTGATAGTTAGAAGTGGGTTTTTGCCCAGCCTCTTTTATCGTTTGTAAAATTCGTGGTATAATATGTATAAATATCGCTAAGGGTATCCTTAGTCTATTGCTTACACAATGAGTAAGGGACTATTGTCCCAGTCTCTTGGTAATTCTTAAACAATACCTTGGGCAATCATGGCATTTGCTACATTTTCAAAGGCAGCAATGTTAGCTCCTGCGAGGTAGTCTTTATCAAGACCATATGTTTCTGAAGTTGTTTTAGCTGTGTTGAAGATGTTTGTCATGATATCTTTGAGACGTCCATCAACTTCTTCACGAGTCCATGAGAGGCGAAGGCTGTTTTGGCTCATTTCGAGGGCTGAAACGGCTACACCACCAGCGTTGGCAGCTTTGGCAGGTCCGTAGAAGATACCATTTTCTTTGTAAACTTTGATGGCATCAAGGTCGCTTGGCATGTTGGCACCTTCAGATACACAGATAACGCCTTGAGCAACCAAACGTTTAGCTGCTTCACCGTTAATTTCGTTTTGAGTAGCACATGGAAGCGCAATATCATAGTTTCCAGCGTAAGTCCATACAGAACCTTCGTGGTAGCTTGCAGTTGCTTTTTCAGCAGCATACTCAGTCAAACGAGCACGACGTTTTTCTTTAACATCTACTAAAAGATCAAAGTCGATACCGTTTTCATCGATGACATAACCATTTGAGTCAGAAACAGAGATAACAGTTGCACCGAGTTCAGTCGCTTTTTGAAGAGCGTATTGGGCAACGTTACCAGAACCTGAAATGACCACTTTCTTACCAGCAAAGCTATTATCGTTTGCTTTAAGCATTTCTTCAGTGTAGTAAACCAAACCGTAACCAGTTGCTTCTGGACGAATCAAGCTACCACCAAATCCAAGAGGTTTACCAGTCAAGACACCAGCATCAAATTGGTTAAGGCGTTTGTATTGACCGTAAAGGTAACCAATTTCACGTCCACCAACACCGATATCACCAGCAGGTACGTCAAGTGATGGTCCGATGTGTTTTTGCAATTCAGTCATGAAGCTTTGGCAGAAACGCATCACTTCAGCATCTGTTTTACCTTTAGGATCGAAGTCTGATCCACCTTTTCCTCCACCGATTGGAAGTCCAGTCAAGACGTTTTTAAAGATTTGTTCAAATCCGAGGAATTTCAAAATCCCTTGGTTTACAGTTGGGTGGAAACGAAGTCCGCCTTTGTATGGTCCAACAGCTGAGTTGAATTGAACACGGTAACCACGGTTTACTTGAATTTTTCCATTACGGTCAACCCAAGGAACACGGAAAGAAATCACGCGCTCTGGCTCAGTAATACGTGCCAAGATATTTTCTTCGATATACTCAGGATGTTTTTCAAATACAGGTTCCAAAGTGTTGAAAAATTCTTCAACAGCTTGGAGGAACTCAGCCTCGTGCCCGTTACGAGCTTTTACAGTTTCAAACACGCTTTGGATATATTCTTTAGCAGATGTCATATTGTTCTCCTTAAATTCTAATTTAATTATGTGTGTCATTATAGCAGAATTTTTTTAACTGTAAAGAGAAAAAAACAAAAAAATTTTTCTAAAAAAATTCTATCAATTCGGTTCAGATTTTTTTCTTTAATTCATAAAATACGAACTTTTTTTCTTTGAAATATCTTTCTCAAAGAGAAAATATGAAAATATGGTATAATATTAGCAATAAAAGGAATCTGGAGGATTAGAATCATGGTATCAACGAAAACACAAATTGCTGGTTTTGAGTTTGACAATTGTTTGATGAATGCAGCAGGTGTGGCTTGTATGACGATAGAGGAGTTAGAAGGAGTTAAAAACTCAGCAGCGGGAACCTTTGTCACTAAGACAGCGACCTTGGACTTTCGTCAGGGAAATCCTGAGCCACGATACCAAGATGTTCCACTTGGTTCTATCAACTCTATGGGCTTGCCAAATAATGGCTTAGACTATTATTTGGACTATCTTTTGGATTTACAGGAAAAAGAGCCAAACCGAACTTTCTTCCTATCTCTAGTTGGAATGTCTCCAGAGGAAACCCATACTATCTTGAAAAAAGTCCAAGAGAGTGACTTTCGTGGTCTGATTGAGCTAAATCTTTCCTGCCCAAATGTTCCAGGTAAACCTCAGATTGCCTATGATTTTGAGACGACAGACCGAATTTTGGCAGAAGTATTTGCCTACTTTACCAAACCTCTTGGAATTAAATTGCCACCATATTTTGACATTGTTCACTTTGACCAGGCAGCAGCGATTTCAACAAATACCCGCTCAAGTTTGTCAACTGTGTTAACTCTATCGGAAACGGCCTCTATATAGAAGATGAATCGGTCGTTATTCGTCCTAAGAATGGTTTTGGTGGGATTGGTGGAGAGTATATCAAACCGACTGCTCTAGCCAATGTTCACGCCTTCTACCAACGCTTAAATCCTCAAATCCAAATCATCGGAACAGGTGGCGTTCTGACTGGTCGAGATGCCTTTGAACACATCCTCTGTGGTGCCAGTATGGTTCAGGTGGGAACCACCCTTCACAAAGAAGGTGTCGGTGCCTTCGAACGTATTACCAATGAACTAAAAGCAATCATGGCGGAAAAAGGGTACGAGAGCCTAAAAGATTTCCGTGGAAAATTGCGCTATATTGACTAAATTAAATCGAAAAATCAGAAGAAAGGAGAGAAGATGCTAGCTATTGAAGAAAGCCAGAAGTTGACTTTAACAAATTTACCGAGTCTGAGCCTTTTTACAGGCATAGATCAGGGCCAGTTTGAAGTGATGAAGAGTCAAGTGTTGAAACAGATTGAGTATGATTCTGCCGACCTCAACTTTGCCTACTTTGATATGAAAGAAGTGGTCTACAAGGATGTGGAACTGGAGTTGGTCAGCCTTCCTTTCTTTGCGGATGAGAAAATCGTGATATTGGATCATTTTGTCGATATCACAACTGCTAAAAAGCGCTTTTTGACAGATGATGAGCTTAAGTCGTTTGAGGAATATCTTGACAATCCTTCTCCAACAACCAAGTTGCTAATCTTTGCAGAAGGAAAAATGGATAGCAAAAGACGGTTGGTTAAATTACTTAAGCGTGATGCCAAGGTTTTTGATGCAGTAGAAGCCAAAGAACTAGAACTGCGCCAGTACTTCCAAAAGTGGAGTCAGAAACAAGGTCTGCAGTTTGCCAATCATTCTTTTGAAAATCTCCTTGTAAAGTCGGGGTTTCAATTTAGCGAAATCCAGAAAAATCTCCTCTTTTTACAGTCCTATAAGGCAGATTCTGTTATCGAGGAAGAGGATATTGTCAATGCTATCCCCAAGACTTTGCAGGACAATATTTTTGATTTGACTCAGTTTATTCTGACTAAAAAGATGGATCAAGCGCGCGACTTGGTTAGAGACTTGACCTTGCAAGGGGAAGACGAAATTAAGCTCATAGCTGTTATGTTAGGACAATTTCGGACTTTTATTCAGGTGAAAATTTTGTCGGAGTCTGGGCAAACAGAAGCGCAGATTGCAAGTAGTCTAGGTGGCTATCTAGGACGCAATCCCAATCCCTATCAAATCAAGTTTGCGCTGAGAGATGCGCGAGGACTTTCCTTGAGCTTTTTGAAGCAAGCTATTTCTTATTTGATTGAGACAGACTATCAGATTAAGACAGGTCTTTATGAAAAAGGTTTCCTTTTTGAAAAGGCACTCTTACAGATTGCTAGTCAGGTAAATTGATATTTTTTTGAAACTACAACCCGCGTCAATATTATCTTGTCGTGGGTTTCTTAGTGATTTGCTTATTTTATACTCAATGAAAATCAAAGAGTAAACTAGGAAACTAGCCGCAGGTTGCTCAAAGCACTGCTTTGAGGTTGCGGAGGAAACTGACGAAGTCAGCTCAAAACACTGTTTTGAGGTTGTGGATAGAACTGACGAAGTCAGCTCAAAACACTGTTTTGAGGTTGTGGATAGAACTGACGAAGTCAGTAACCATATCTACGGCAAGGCGACGCTGACGCAGTTTGAAGAGATTTTAGAAGAGTATTATTAGAAAGTATGTCACTGATTTCCTCATCTATAAGCAAAAAAAACTTGAAAAAAAAGTGAATGTTTACGTTATCATTTTTCATATAGAAAGAAAAAGAGGTATTACAGATGGCTATTATCTTACCAGATCTTCCATATGCATACGACGCTTTGGAACCATACATCGATGCGGAAACAATGCACTTGCACCATGACAAACACCATCAAACTTATGTCAACAATGCTAATGCAGCTCTTGAAAAACACCCTGAAATTGGTGAAGACCTTGAAGCCTTGCTTGCTGATGTAGAATCTATTCCAGCTGATATCCGTCAAGCGCTTATTAACAATGGTGGCGGACACTTGAACCACGCTCTTTTCTGGGAATTGATGACTCCTGAAAAAACAGCTCCATCAGCAGAACTGGCAGCAGCAATCGATGCAACATTTGGTTCATTTGAAGAATTCCAAGCAGCCTTCACTGCAGCAGCAACAACTCGTTTCGGTTCAGGATGGGCATGGTTGGTTGTCAATAAAGAAGGGAAACTTGAAGTGACTTCAACGGCAAACCAAGACACACCAATCTCAGAAGGTAAAAAACCAATCTTGGGCTTGGACGTTTGGGAACATGCTTACTATGTGAAATACCGCAACGTGCGTCCTGACTATATCAAAGCTTTCTTCTCAGTGATCAACTGGAACAAAGTAGATGAATTGTACGCAGCTGCTAAATAATGATAGTTGGAGGGAAGAATTGTTCTTCTCTTTTAAGGTTATATTATTTTTGTCTGACAAAATCGTCAGACTTTTTTCATTTTTATGAGAAACGTGCTAACTGCTAGAAATTATGGTAGAATAAAGTATTAAGTAATCGTGAAAAAGGATATCTATGCGAAAAGAAATTGCACCTGAATTATACAACTATAACAAGTTTCCTGGTCCTGAGTTCCATTTACATAGGGACAAGGTTGAAACGGAAGGGATAGCTTTTTCCTTGGTGGAAAATATCAAGGATGCCTTTGATGTGACGGCTTTTAATCAGCGTTTTTCAGAAGTCTTAACCAAGTTTGATTATATCGTGGGAGACTGGAGCAACGAACAGCTTCGCCTACGAGGTTTTTACAAGGATGACCGAACAGATGAAAAACTTGAAAAAATCAGTCGTTTACAAGACTACCTTTTAGAGTATTGTAGTTATGGTTGTGCCTATTTTGTCTTAGAAAATGAAGCCCCTAAGCGAGCATCATTTGACAAGAAAATGCGTAAGAAGGAAGAAGAAACACCTTCTAGAAAAGGAAAGAAACCGGCTCAAACCAAACGAAAACCGAATGCAGATAAGAAAAATAGACGTCGTCAGAAAGACCAGCATTCTCAGAAAGAGGACAAGGGGCAACGTCATTTTGTCATTCGTCAGAAGTGAGTAGAGAATAAGGAGAAGAAATGAAACCGTCAATTTATAGTTTAACACGTCAAACCATGCAGGAATGGGTTTTGGAGCAGGGAGAAAAGAAATTCCGTGCAGATCAAATCTGGGAATGGCTTTACCGTAAACGTGTCCAGTCATTTGAAGAGATGACCAACCTTTCCAAGGATTTGATTGCTAAGCTTAATGACCAGTTTGTGGTCAATCCCTTGAAACAGCGTATCGTTCAAGAGTCTGCTGATGGGACAGTTAAATATCTTTTTGAATTGCCAGATGGAATGCTGATTGAGACAGTACTCATGCGTCAACACTATGGTTTGTCAGTCTGTGTGACGACTCAGGTTGGCTGTAATATCGGTTGTACTTTCTGTGCTTCTGGTTTGATTAAGAAGCAACGTGACCTCAATAATGGGGAAATTGTAGCGCAAATCATGCTGGTTCAGAAATACTTTGATGAGCGTGGTCAGGACGAACGCGTCAGCCATATCGTTGTCATGGGAATTGGTGAACCATTTGATAACTACAACAATGTCTTAAATTTCGTTCGTACCATTAATGATGACAAGGGAATGGCTATCGGTGCTCGTCACATCACGGTTTCAACTTCAGGTTTGGCCCATAAAATTCGTGATTTTGCTAATGAAGGAGTTCAGGTCAATCTTGCCGTTTCCCTTCACGCACCTAACAATGAATTACGCTCAAGCATCATGAAGATTAACCGTGCCTTTCCGATTGAAACTCTTTGCTGCTATTGAGTACTACATTGAGACAACTAATCGCCGTGTGACTTTTGAATACATCATGCTCAATGAAGTCAATGACGGTGTAGAACAAGCCTTGGAATTGGCTGAATTGCTCAAGAATATCAAGAAATTGTCTTATGTAAACTTGATTCCTTATAACCCAGTTAGTGAGCATGACCAATATAGCCGTAGTCCTAAAGAGCGCGTGTTGGCTTTCTATGATACGCTTAAGAAAAAAGGGGTCAACTGTGTTGTTCGTCAAGAGCATGGTACTGATATTGATGCAGCTTGTGGACAATTGCGTTCTAATACAATGAAACGTGACCGTCAGAAAGCAGTCGCAACAGTCAATCCTTAATGATGAAGAAGACTTATAATCATGTTTTGGTCTGGGGAGTCATTTTCTATAGCATTTGCATTGTCTATTTTTGCTTTACTCCTCAAGAACATTCTCCTGTGGGGGTGGAAACTCCAGGTATTCAGCATCTTGGACGCCTGGTTTTTCTTTTGACTCCTTTCAATTCTCTCTGGAAACTGGGTGAGGTGAGTGACATAGGACAATTATGTTGGCTTTTTCTACAAAATATCCTCAATGTCTTCTTGCTTTTTCCTCTGATTTTCCAACTCCTTTATCTCCTTCCAAACTTGCGGAAAACAAGAAAGGTTCTTCTTTTTAGCTTTTTAGTGAGTCTTGGAATCGAGTGTACGCAGTTAGTCTTGGACTTTTTCTTTGATTTCAATCGCGTCTTTGAGATTGATGATTTGTGGACCAATACCTTGGGTGGTTATTTGGCTTGGCTCCTCTATAAACAATTACATAAAAATAAGATAAGGAATTAAAATGAGTATTTTAGAAGTTAAAAATCTGAGTCACGGTTTTGGCGACCGTGCAATTTTTGAAGATGTGTCCTTCCGTCTCCTCAAGGGGGAACATATCGGCCTGGTCGGTGCTAATGGTGAAGGGAAATCAACCTTTATGAGCATTGTGACTGGTAAGATGTTACCAGATGAAGGGAAGGTTGAGTGGTCAAAGTATGTGACTGCTGGTTACTTGGATCAGCACTCTGTCTTGGAAGAAGGACAGTCGGTGCGTGATGTTCTCCGTACAGCCTTTGATGAGCTTTTCAAAGCAGAAGCCCGTATCAATGACCTCTATATGGAAATGGCTGAAGATGGAGCGGATGTTGATGCTCTTATGGAAGAAGTTGGTGAACTTCAAGACCGTCTGGAGAGTCGTGATTTTTATACCTTGGATGCTAAGATTGATGAAGTGGCGCGTGCCCTTGGTGTCATGGACTTTGGCATGGATACGGATGTAACTTCTTTGTCAGGTGGTCAAAGAACCAAGGTGCTTTTGGCTAAACTTCTCCTTGAAAAGCCTGATATCTTGCTTTTGGACGAGCCGACCAACTACTTGGATGCTGAGCACATTGACTGGCTTAAGCGCTATCTCCAAAACTATGAAAATGCCTTTGTCCTTATTTCGCACGATATTCCATTCCTAAACGACGTTATCAATATTGTTTATCATGTGGAAAATCAACAGCTGACGCGTTATTCTGGTGACTACTACCAGTTCCAAGAAGTCTATGCCATGAAGAAATCTCAGCTAGAGGCTGCTTATGAACGTCAGCAAAAGGAGATTGCGGACCTCAAAGACTTTGTCGCTCGAAATAAAGCGCGTGTTGCAACACGAAACATGGCCATGTCTCGTCAGAAGAAATTGGATAAGATGGATATTATCGAACTGCAAAGTGAGAAACCAAAACCATCATTTGATTTCAAACCAGCTCGTACGCCAGGGCGCTTTATCTTCCAAGCCAAGGACTTGCAAATCGGTTATGACCGACCTCTTACGAAGCCCTTAAACCTTACCTTTGAACGCAATCAAAAGGTTGCCATTATCGGAGCAAATGGTATTGGTAAAACAACTCTCTTGAAGTCTCTCTTGGGTATTATTCCGCCAATCGTTGGGGAAGTGGAGCGTGGTGACTACCTAGAACTTGGCTACTTTGAACAAGAAGTAGAAGGTGGCAATCGTCAAACACCACTAGAGGCTGTTTGGAATGCCTTTCCTGCACTTAACCAAGCAGAAGTCCGTGCAGCCCTTGCCCGTTGTGGTTTGACAACTAAGCATATTGAAAGTCAAATTCAGGTCCTGTCAGGTGGGGAACAAGCCAAGGTACGCTTCTGTCTCTTGATGAATCGTGAAAACAACGTTTAGTGCTGGATGAGCCGACCAACCACTTGGATGTGGATGCTAAGGATGAACTCAAACGCGCTCTCAAAGAATACAAGGGATCTATTCTTATGGTCTGTCACGAACCAGACTTCTATGAAGGCTGGATGGATCAAATCTGGGATTTTAACAAGCTAACTTAAGTATGAGGATAAAAGAAATACAGTACCGAATGTGGATACTGTATTTTTTTGGTTTTTATGATTTAAAATCGTAGTCTTTCACCACTTCGATGCTGTCGATTGTGATAGCAGTAGTTGGCTTGTCTTTTTCATCTTTTTCGGCTTTGGCAATTTTATCTACTACATCCATACCGTCAATCACTTGACCAAAGACTGGGTGTTTGCCATCTAGACTAGGATTTCCACCTTCTTTGTAGGCTTCGATGATTTTCTTTGGATACTTGCTTTTAGGGAGTTTAGCAGAGGTATCTGTAGAGTTTTGGTTGATGAAGAACTGGCTACCATTGGTGTTTGGTTGACCAGTATTAGCCATAGAAAGAGCACCACGGATGTTATAGAGATAAGGAGTAATCTCGTTTTTGAAGCCAGTTCCCTTGTCTTTAGTCTTATCTTTGTCATGCCAGATGGACTGACCACCTGTACCGTCCCCTTTTGGATCTCCAGTTTGAACCATGAAGCCATCGATGACACGGTGGAAGGTAATGCCGTTATAGTAGCCTTCTTTGGCATGAGTGAGGAAGTTTTCAACCGCTAGAGGAGCGAGTTTAGGGAAGAGTTTGATACGGATATCTCCTTGACTTGTGTGGAGAATCACTTCAGCCTCGTCTTCAGCAACTTCTTTAGATAGTTGTGGGAAATTGGCGTTTTCGTTTGTTAAAGCATCGTTTAACTCCTTGGCAGATTGTGCTGCTGCTTTGGAGCTTTCCTCAGTAGCCAAGCTAGAATCTACATAGTCATCACCACGCAAACTGCGTTGGATGCTGCTACATCCAGCAAGGGCTACAGTGGACAGTAAAAGAAGAGTTGCTAGTTTTTTCATTCTGTTCCTCTCAAAAATTCATTTCTACCATTGTACCCTAAAAGGAAGGGGATTTCAAATATTAGTGACAAGACAGTTTTAGAGAAAATCAATCCCAAAGTCGCTTGATTAGAGATTTTTCTTTGGATACCGGTCGATAATTTCCTGGTACTGTTCCAGTATCTGCTCTCCCTTTGGACTCAATTTGTAGCCACGAATCGAAAAGTGACTTGCTAATTCTTCTTCTGAAAAGTTGTCATGAAGGGCTTGGTCCAGATCGGCAGCCTTCATCTTAGATAGTCCTGTAATTCTCTTGTTTTTCAGAATATTCTTTTTCATAGTAGCATTTAGATGGTCGAGTGAGTCAAATGCAGTTTCAATGACAGTATAACCTTTTTCTACCAGAGTTTTTAGATGCTTAGGGGTATCAATACCATAAGTGTACTCGAAGTATTTAGGAAACCAGGTTTCGGTGGTAAAAGTGCCAAACTGGATTCTCCAGAGTAGAATGATATCTCCTGCTAGTAAATCATCTGTTAATAATTCCATGTTTCTTTTGGGAACGGGCTTGGGATTTAGGAGCCAAGCATCCAAATCACGTTCAGGCGATATGGGTTTGACTTGATGGTCTTTATAAAATGTTTCTAATACTCTTCGAAAATCAAATTCAAACTACGTCAGCTTTGCCTTGCCGTAGATATATGTAACTGACTTCGTCAGTCTTATCTACAACCTCAAAGCAGTGCTTTGAGCAACCTGCGGCTAGCTTCCTAGTTTGCTCTTTGATTTTCATTGAGTATAAAATAGTATTCACTGATAGCCTCTTTCAAACATTTATTTCCTACTTCTAACAAATTTCTAAATGGTTTAAAAAATTTATAGTCTGTCAAGTTTTTTTCTTGACACCTGTCAGAAATCTGCTATAATAGAACATGTGCTAAATAGCTCAGCTATTTCACCGAAATAAAAAATAAGAAAAGAGACTTTAAAAATGGCAGTTAAAATCCGTTTGACTCGTATGGGTTCTAAGAAAAAACCTTTCTACCGTATCAACGTAGCAGATTCACGTTCACCACGTGACGGACGTTTCATCGAAACAGTTGGAACATACAACCCACTTGTTGCTGAAAACCAAGTAACTTTGAAAGAAGACCGCGTTCTTGCATGGTTGGCTGATGGAGCTCAACCTTCAGATACAGTTCGTAACATCCTTTCAAAAGAAGGCGTATTGAAAAAATTCCACGATTCTAAATTCTCAAAATAAGTTTAAAGTAGGTTGACAGATGGATACGATTGAAAATCTCATTATTGCGATTGTGAAACCCTTGATTTCACAACCAGATGCCTTAACTATCAAGATTGAAGATACACCAGAGTTTTTGGAATATCATTTAGATCTTGATCAAAGCGATGTGGGTCGTGTAATCGGTCGTAAGGGTCGCACTATTTCTGCGATAAGAACGATTGTCTACTCTGTCCCAACTGAAGACAAAAAAGTAAGAATCGTTATTGACGAAAAATAAGAAGGGCGGGACGAATGTCTCGCTTTTTTGCAAGGAGCAGGATATGAAGTATTTAATGTTTAGACAATTACAAGACTAGTTATACTCAATGAAAATCAAAGAGCAAACTAGGAAGCTAGCCGCAGGCTGTACTGGAGTACGGCAAGGTGAAGCTGACGTAGTTTGAAGAGATTTTCGAAGAGTATTACTCGAACATTACCAGTAGTCTCGAACTGAGGAAGGTCTTTTTATCAAGCTAGTGGAGGAAGTCGGAGAAGTAGCTGAGGTTTTGAATGGTCGCTCTGGTCGAAAAGATGGGGTTCAAGATTCTAACGAGGAACTTGCTAAAGAACTGGCTGATATTATTTACTACACCGTCGCAATCGCGGCTATCAATGACATTGACTTAACAAATACCATCTTTGAGAAAGACAAAACTGCAGCCATTAAGTACCAACATGAACGTGATTTGGAAGGATTTTTGAAGGAATTCGAGAGTTGACATACTTTTTCTCTAACTTGAGAAAATCCCTAGAACGTGATAAAATA
>BNJT01000662.1_pt1 | contig 12659 bp, 34 predicted proteins | sample 8540491 | NCBI WGS metagenome assembly BNJT01 (sample SAMD00202455, study PRJDB9452) | human saliva metagenome | host: Homo sapiens
AAGAATGACCGCACGGATTAATGTTATAAAGTGCGGTCAATTTTTGATGAGATTTTAAGCAATTTTTGATAGATTTACACAAATTTACATGCCGAAAACTAGCCTTCCTAGCAGGTTTAAGGCATAATGAGGGGCTATTTTTTTAGTAAACTTTTTATAAAGAGTCTTATTTTACAGTAAGTTAAATTTACACAAGGGAGCTTTTTATTCAGTGAACAAGATTTTTCAAGGTTATTTGGAATAGAACCACACAATCGTTGGTGGTTACATCTGAGTTAGCGAAAGGACAGGTGAAATCATCATCTGACACGCACGGGAGAGTAAGTCCTCATTAGGCAAAATTTTTAAATTATCGGTATTGTCTTTATTGCTTTTAGATGTCACAAGCACGGCATATGCTCGCATCATCAGCACCTCCAGGCATAGGTGATGGCAAACAAATGAGGCTATTGCGCTTGGTCTAAGAACTTCTGCTGCACCAGGAGCTGTAGTAATTGGTGCAGGTTCAGTAGCGACAGGAAATATTAAAGGTGTTGCAATTGGTCATACTGTTTATGCTAATGGGCAAGATGCAGTAGCTATTGGTTCGAATTCTCGATCGGTAAATCTCAGGGTTCGGCTTTGGGGCGTTTAGCGAAGGCGGACGGTGACAGTAGCTACAGCATTAGGGTAATCAAGCGACCGCAAGTGGTGAAAGTTCAGTTGCTGCGGGTGATGGAGCTAATGCAAAATCACAAGCATCTGTTGCGATTGGTAAAAATGCTACTGTTGAACGTGAAAAAGGTATTGCAATTGGTGAAGGTGCAACGGCTACCACAAACAGTACTAATGCGATTTCAATCGGTGTTTCATCAGTTTCAAATGGTACAAACTCAACAGCGATTGGTACTAATGCAAGAGGTGGCTATGTTGATAGCGTGGCATTAGGGTACGAATGCTAATGCATCAAACTTTGAAGCGATTTGCGATTGGTAAAGATAGTGTAAATGGTGCGAGTTTCAGGGATTGCTATCGGTTCGAGTAATGTTGGACCATGGGCGATAGGCATTGCAATGGTACTGGTGCGTAGTTAACGGTCAGGTGGTGGCTCAAAAGGTAATAATGCTATTGCAATTGGTACTGGTGCGACAGTTAGATGATTCAGCTGGTAGTTCACAAAGGCAATAATGCTATTGCTATGGGCTTTTAGTGCTACAACAACTGGCGAAAATACCATTGCTATGGGTATGACTGCGAAGGCTAATAAAGAAAGCTCCATTGCTATTGGTCGTGAGTCAAAACACAGCGGGGAACTATGGTCTTGCAATTGGTCGTAATGCCAATGCATCAACAACAGAAGATAATGCTATCGCATTAGGTCGTAATACTGTTGCGGGTAGAGACAGTGCTATTGCTGTTGGTTTAGGGTGCGCAAGCAACTGGTCAATTTTTCTCTAGCTGTTGGTCGTTATGCGAAGTCTTCTGGTAGTAGTGCTTTAGCTATGGGTGTATCAGCTAATGCCTCTGGTAGTAATACCTTAGCTATGGGCGAATCAGCTAATGCCTCTGGTAATGATGCATTAGCGATGGGGGTTATCAACTAAAGCCTCTGCTCATGAAGCGTTAGCTATGGGTAAAGGCGCTAATGCTTCTGGTGGCGCGACGACTTTGCTATGGGGGTATCTGCTTGTGCGACAAATACAAGTTCGCTCGCTTTGGGGTACGAGCTGCTAAAGCTCAAGGTGAGGGGACAGTTGCACTTGGTGCGGGAGCGGTAACCAGTGCTCATACTGGAGCAATGGCACTTGGCGGAAATGCTTCAGGGCTTTTATTCTGTAGCGGTAGTGAGTGGTTCTCAAACTAAAAGGTAACTATGCCATTTCAATGGGCTATAATGCGATTAGTGCGGATAGTGGTATTGCCCAAGGTTTAAATGCGAATGCAAGCGACTGGGCGATTTCCTTAGGGCGAGATTCTAAAGCACTTGGTCGGAATGGTGTTACATTAGGTGCAAGCGCTACAGCAAAAAAATGCGTACGATGTTGCTTTTAGGTTCAGGTTCAATAACCGAAGATAGACATTCACTACCTTCTGTAAAAGTAGGTGGGGTTGAAGTAGGTAATAATGGTGTAAGCAATGGGAGGGCGGGGTTGTAGCTGTAGGTCGTAACGGTAGCGCTCGTCAAATTCAGTTCGTTTCTGCAGGTGCAATTAGCGCAACTTCAACGGATGCGATTAACGGCTCACAACTTTACAGAGTTATTGGTGTGCTAGATTCAACAGCAAGCACAGCAACAGTAGCGAAAAACGACGGCAGATAGTGCGAAGACAACTGCAACAGTCGCACAAACTGCGACAAGTAGTGCGCAATCTACGGCAACAGCGGCGCAAACAACGGCAAATGATGCTAAAACAGCGCAGGGTACAGCGCAAACCACTGCAAATGAGGCTAAAAAGCAGCCGCACGGTGCAAACCCCTGCAGATCACAAAAAAACAGTGCAGATACCGCTCAACTACAGCAACAACGGCAAAAAGTATAGCAGATCGAGATGTCGCGAATCATATCTAAAGCAACAAGCGCGAGATCTTAACGCAACTACGGCATTAGATTTGGCGAGAGAGTCTACTCATAGCTATTTTCATGTAAATCGTCCTGTTGATGATATTGATGAGCCACCGCGACGTATTCAGCTGACTAATGAGTGGTACAGTTCACTCACCAGGTTCGTGCACAAGCTACATATTCTATTACAGCGGGTATGCAAGCAAAAGTAGCTGAAAGCGATGCATCTAATGCGATTGCGATGGGGTTACGGAGCCTCAGCGACTTCTGGGGCTGAGGATGCTGTGGTGATTGGTGCAAATAGTTCAGTCCGTACTAGGTACAACAAAATGCAACACTGTTAGGTTCTAACTCTGTAGTAGAAGCAGGTGCCCAAAATGCGACTGTAGTGGGGTCAATTCTCAGCGACTGGCGAGAATTCATTAAATGCAACTGTAGTGGGTGCAAGAAGCTATGTTCGTCCGAAACACTAAATAACGGTACTGCATTAGGTTATTACTCAGGTGTTGATAACAGTACAGTAAATGGTACTTCTGTGGGTGCACACACATGGGTGGGTGAAAATGCAGAAAATGGTACCGGTTTAGGTGTGCGTAACCCTGATTGGCAATGGCACAAGTAACGGTATTGCGATTGGTGTGGAAAAATAACATCGCTGATGGTAAACGAAAAATAATACGGTTATTGGTCTATAACAATAAGATCAAGGCAAACGGCACAACTGTAATTGGTAATGGTGTTGAAGTTGCGACTGGTTTAGATAATGCCGTTGTTTTTAGGCAAACCATTCAACCACTACGGGTTCTCATACTGTTGAAAATGTAACTTCAGCACAAGTAGGTAATTTAACTTATAGTGGCTTTAAAGGTACTGTTTCAGGTAAAGGTAGCTTTGTAAGCGTTGGTGCAGTAGATAATGAGCGCAAATTGATCAATGTTGCGAGCAGGGTAATATTTCAGCGACTTCAACAGAAGCGATCAATGGCTCACAACTTTATGCAGTAACTTCACAATTAGATAAAACAAACGAAACAGCAAAAACAGCGACTTCAAGCGCAAGCAATGCGATTTCTTTAGCCTCTACAGCGAGCATCAGCAGCAACATCAGTGCAGAAGTGGTTAATAGCAACTTAAGTAAAATTGCAAGTGCGGCTTCAGCGGCGAAGCTCAGCAACCGCGACAAGCACGTCAGCGTCTGCGGCAGGTTCTTCAGCGACAGCGACGTCTTCTTCTGCATCAGCGACGGACAGCTCAGCAACAGCGAGCAAGCACCTCAGCTTCAGCGGCAGGTTCATCTGCGACTGCGGCATCATCTTCTGCATCAGCGACAGACAGCTCAGCGACAGCAGCAAGCACTTCAGCATCTGCGGCAGGTTCATCAGCAACAGCGAGCATCATCTTCTGCATCAGCGGCGGATAGCTCAGCAACAGCGGCAAAGCACCTCAGCGTCAGCGAGCAGGTTCATCTGCAACAGCGGCGATCATCTTCTGCATCAGCGGCGGATAGCTCAGCAACAGCGGCAGAGCACCTCAGCTTCGAGCGGCATGGTTCATCTGCAACCGCGGCGTCATCTTCTGCATCAGCGGCGGATAGCTCAGCGACAGCGACGAAGCACCTCAGCGTCAGCGGCAGGTTCATCTGCAACCGCGGCAAGCTCATCAGCTTCAGCGACGAGACAGCTCAGCAACCGCGACAAGCACTTCTGCTTCAGCGGCAGGCTCTTCAGCGACTGCGGCGTCATCTTCTGCATCAGCGACAGATAGCTCAGCAACGGCGCAAGCACATCAGCTTCAGCGGCAGGCTCTTCAGCGACTGCGGCGTCATCTTCTGCATCAGCGACAGACAGCTCAGCAACGGCGGCAAGCACCTCAGCGTCTGCGGCAGGTTCTTCAGCAACTGCGGCGTCTTCTTCTGCATCAGCGGCAGGTTCATCTGCAACAGCGGCAAAGCTCTATCAGCATCAGCGGCAGATAGCTCAGCAACGGCGAAGCACCTCAGCTTCAGCGGCAGGTTCATCTGCAACCGCGAGCATCATCTTCTGCATCAGCGGCGGATAGCTCAGCAACGGCGAGCAGCACTTCTGCGTCTGCGGCAGGTTCATCTGCGACTGCGGCGTCATCTTCTGCATCAGCGCAGATAGCTCAGCAACGGTCGCAAAGCACATCAGCTTCAGCGGCAGGTTCTTCAGCGACTGCGGCGTCATCTTCTGCGTCTGCGGCAGGTTCATCTGCGACTGCGGCATCTTCTTCTGCATCAGCGAGCAGATAGCTCAGCAACGGCGCAAAGCACATCAGCTTCAGCGGCGAGGTTCATCTGCGACTGCGGCGTCATCTTCTGCATCAGCGAAAGCAGACAGTTCAGCAACGGCGGCAAGCACTTCTGCATCAGCGGCAGGTTCTTCAGCGACTGCGGCAGTCATCTTCTGCATCAGCGGCGGATAGCTCAGCAACAGCGCAAGCACCTCAGCTTCTGCGAGCAGGTTCATCTGCAACAGCGGCATCTTCTTCTGCATCAGCGGCAGATAGCTCAGCAACCGCGCAAGCACCTCAGCGTCTCGCAGGTTCTTCAGCAACTGCGAAGCACTTCTGCGTCTGCGAGCAGGTTCATCTGCAACTGCGGCATCTTCTTCTGCATCAGCGGCAGACAGCTCAGCAACAGCGACAAGCACCTCAGCTTCAGCGAGCAGGTTCATCTGCGACTGCGGCATCTTCTTCTGCATCAGCGGCGGATAGCTCAGCAACAGCGAGCAAGCACCTCAGCGTCAGCGGCAGGTTCATCTGCAACCGCGGCATCATCTTCTGCATCAGCGGCGGATAGCTCAGCAACAGCGAGCAAGCACCTCAGCTTCAGCGGCAGGTTCATCTGCAACGGCGGCGTCTTCTTCTGCATCAGCGGCGGATAGCTCAGCAACAGCGAGCAAGCACCTCAGCTTCAGCGGCAGGTTCATCTGCAACCGCGGCATCTTCTTCTGCATCAGCGGCGGATAGCTCAGCAACAGCAGCAAGCACTTCTGCGTCTGCGGCGAGGTTCATCTGCGACTGCGGCGATCTTCTTCTGCATCAGCGGCGGATAGCTCAGCAACGGCAGCAAGCACCTCAGCTTCAGCGACGAGGTTCATCTGCAACAGCGGCATCATCTTCTGCATCAGCGACGGATAGCTCAGCAACCGCGAGCAAGCACTTCTGCGTCTGCGGCAGGTTCATCTGCGACTGCGGCATCTTCTTCTGCATCAGCGACGAGACAGCTCAGCAACAGCGGCAAGCACCTCAGCGTCTGCAGCAGGTTCATCTGCAACAGCGGCATCTTCTTCTGCATCAGCGCGGATAGCTCAGCGACAGCGGCAAGCACTTCTGCGTCTGCGGCAGGTTCATCTGCGACAGCGGCATCTTCTTCTGCATCAGCGACGGATAGCTCAGCGACAGCGCAAGCACCTCAGCTTCAGCGAGCAGGTTCATCTGCAACCGCGACAAGCACTTCTGCGTCTGCGGCAGGTTCATCTGCGACAGCGGCATCTTCTTCTGCATCAGCGGCAGACAGCTCAGCAACAGCGAGCAAGCACCTCAGCTTCAGCGGCAGGTTCATCTGCGACCGCAGCATCTTCTTCTGCATCAGCGGCGGATAGCTCAGCAACAGCGGCAAGCACCTCAGCGTCAGCGGCAGGTTCATCTGCAACAGCGGCATCATCTTCTGCATCAGCGACGGATAGCTCAGCAACCGCGCAAGCACCTCAGCTTCAGCGGCAGGTTCATCTGCAACAGCGGCAGTCTTCTTCTGCATCAGCGGCGGATAGCTCAGCAACAGCGGCAAGCACTTCTGCGTCTGCGGCAGGTTCATCTGCGACTGCAGCATCTTCTTCTGCATCAGCGGCGGATAGCTCAGCAACAGCGACAAGCACCTCAGCTTCAGCGACGAGGTTCATCTGCAACAGCGGCATCATCTTCTGCATCAGCGGCGGATAGCTCAGCAACCGCGACAAGCACTTCTGCGTCTGCGGCAGGTTCATCTGCGACTGCGGCATCTTCTTCTGCATCAGCGACGGATAGCTCAGCAACAGCGGCAAGCACCTCAGCTTCAGCGGCAGGTTCATCTGCAACGGCGAGCATCATCTTCTGCATCAGCGGCGGATAGCTCAGCAACCGCGGCAAGCACTTCTGCGTCTGCGGCAGGTTCATCTGCGACTGCGGCATCTTCTTCTGCATCAGCGACGAGACAGCTCAGCGACAGCGAGCAAGCACGTCAGCGTCAGCGGCAGGTTCATCTGCAACGGCGCGTCTTCTTCTGCATCAGCGGCAGATAGCTCAGCGACAGCGGCAAGCACTTCTGCGTCTGCGGCGAGGTTCATCTGCAACAGCGAGCATCTTCTTCTGCATCAGCGGCAGATAGCTCAGCGACAGCGAGCAAGCACGTCAGCGTCAGCGGCAGGTTCTTCAGCGACTGCGGCATCATCTTCTGCATCAGCGACGGATAGCTCAGCAACGGCGAGCAAGCACTTCAGCTTCAGCGAGCAGGTTCATCTGCAACAGCGGCAAGCTCATCAGCTTCAGCGACGAGATAGCTCAGCGACAGCGCAAGCACCTCAGCTTCAGCGGCAGGTTCATCTGCAACAGCGAGCAAGCTCATCAGCTTCAGCGACGAGGTTCATCTGCAACGGCGGCATCATCTTCTGCATCAGCGGCGGATAGCTCAGCAACAGCGACAAGCACCTCAGCTTCAGCGGCAGGGTTCTTCAGCGACTGCGGCATCATCTTCTGCATCAGCGGCGGATAGCTCAGCAACCGCGGCAAAGCACTTCTGCGTCTGCGGCAGGTTCATCTGCGACTGCGGCATCTTCTTCTGCATCAGCGACAGACAGCTCAGCGACAGCGACAAGCACGTCAGCGTCAGCGGCAGGTTCATCTGCAACGGCGGCTTCTTCTTCTGCATCAGCGGCAGATAGCTCAGCGACAGCGAGCAAGCACCTCAGCGTCAGCGACAGGTTCATCTGCGACTGCGGCATCATCTTCTGCATCAGCGGCGGATAGCTCAGCAACAGCGCAAGCACCTCAGCTTCAGCGAGCAGGTTCATCTGCAACAGCGGCGTCTTCTTCTGCATCAGCGACGGATAGCTCAGCGACAGCGAGCAAGCACCTCAGCTTCAGCGGCAGGTTCATCTGCAACAGCGGCATCATCTTCTGCATCAGCGGCGGATAGCTCAGCAACGGCGGCAAGCACATCAGCTTCAGCGAGCAGGTTCATCTGCAACAGCGGCAAGCTCTTCTGCTTCAGCGACGGATAGCTCAGCGACAGCGCAAGCACCTCAGCGTCAGCGAGCAGGTTCATCAGCAACAGCGAGCAGCTCTTCTGCTTCAGCGGCAGGTTCATCTGCAACAGCGCAGTCTTCTTCTGCATCAGCGGCAGATAGCTCAGCGACAGCGGCAAGCACTTCTGCGTCTAGCGGCAGGTTCATCTGCGACTGCGGCATCTTCTTCTGCATCAGCGGCGGATAGCTCAGCGACAGCGCAAGCACCTCAGCTTCAGCGGCGAGGTCTCATCTGCAACCGCGAGCAAGCATCTTCTGCGTCTGCGGCAGGTTCATCTGCGACTGCGGCATCATCTTCTGCATCAGCGACGAGACAGCTCAGCAACAGCGGCAAGCACCTCAGCTTCAGCGGCAGGCTCATCTGCGACTGCGGCATCTTCTTCTGCATCAGCAGCAGCGGATCAGCTTCAGCAAGCCAGCGCAGCGAAGCACCTCAGCTTCAGCGAGCAGGCTCTTCAGCGACTGCGGCATCATCTTCTGCATCAGCGGCGGATAGCTCAGCAACAGCGGCAAGCACCTCAGCTTCAGCGACGCAGGTTCATCTGCAACAGCGGCAGTCTTCATCTGCATCAGCGGCGGATAGCTCAGCAACAGCGCAAGCACTTCTGCATCTGCGGCAGGTTCATCTGCGACAGCGGCAAGCTTCATCAGCTTCAGTGGCGGATAGCTCAGCAACAGCAGCAAGCACTCTGCAGCTTCAGCGACGAGGTTCATCTGCAACAGCGGCAGCTCATCTTCTGCATCAGCGGATAGCTCAGCAACAGCGCAAGCACTTCTGCGTCTGCAGCAGGTTCATCTGCGACTGCGGCATCATCTTCTGCATCAGCGACGAGACAGCTCAGCAACGGCGAGCAAGCACTTCTGCATCAGCGGCAGGTTCTTCAGCGACTGCGGCATCATCTTCTGCATCAGCGGCGGATAGTTCAGCAACCGCGACAAGCACTTCTGCATCTGCGAGCAGGTTCATCTGCGACAGCGGCTTCTTCTTCTGCATCAGTAGCAGACAGCTCAGCGACAGCGACAAGCACCCTCAGCTTCAGCAGCAGGCTCATCTGCAACAGCGGCGTCTTCTTCTGCATCAGCGGCAGATAGCTCAGCAACAGCGCGCAAGCACCTCTAGCTTCAGCGAGCAGGTTCATCTGCGACAGCGACGTCTTCTTCTGCATCAGCGGCGGATAGCTCAGCAACCGCGACAAGCACTTCTGCATCAGCGGCAGGCTCATCTGCAACTGCGGCAGTCTTCTTCTGCATCAGCGGCGAGATAGCTCAGCAACAGCTGCAAGCACCTCAGCTTCAGCGAGCAGGTTCATCTGCAACAGCGGCGTCTTCTTCTGCATCAGCGGCAGGCTAGCTTCAGCGACTGCGGCATCATCTTCAGCATCAGCGGCGGATAGCTCAGCAACAGCGGCAAGCACGTCTGCATCTGCGGCAGGTTCATCTGCAACAGCGGCAAGCTCATCAGCATCAGCGACGATACAGCTCAGCAACGGCGGCAAGCACTTCTGCATCAGCGGCAGGTTCTTCAGCGACAGCAGCATCATCTTCTGCATCAGCGGCGGATAGCTCAGCAACGGCGGCAAGCACTTCTGCGTCTGCGGCAGGTTCATCTGCAACAGCGAGCATCTTCTTCTGCATCAGCGGCAGACAGCTCAGCAACAGCAGCAAGCACCTCAGCTTCAGCGAGAGACAGCTCAGCAACGGCGGAAGCACCTCAGCTTCAGCAGCAGGTTCATCTGCGACTGCAGCATCATCTTCTGCATCAGCGGCGGATAGCTCAGCGACAGCAGACAAGCACTTCTGCATCTGCGACAGGTTCATCTGCAACAGCACTGCATCTTCTGCAACAGCGCAGAAAGCTCTGCGAAACGTATTGAAGATTCTGGTTTGATCAGTAAAGATGGCAAAACAGCATTTGCGAAAGAGATAACACTAGCAAACGTGATAGTGCGAAAGCGAAAGGTAAAGATGCAACTGCGGTTGGCTACGGTGCGAATGCAAGTGGTGAAAATGGCACGGCGTTAGGTAATAACTCACAAGCTTCAGGTAAAAAAACTCAACAGCTGTGGGTCAAGGCGCGAAAGCGACAGCAAATAACTCTGTGGCATTAGGGTCAAGGTTCTGTGGCAAATGAAGCAAATACTGTTTCTGTTGGTTCAGTCGGTAATGAACGTCGAATCACAAATGTCGCAGATCCAGTTCGTGGTACTGATGCGGCGAATAAACAATATGTTGATCGCTCAGTTGGTGCAGTTCGTAGTGAGTTGAAGAAAACTGATAAGAAACTTCGTGGTGGTATCGCAGGAGCAACAGTCGCAGCTGAATATTCCACAAGTGAATAAACCAGGTGGTTCAATGCTCGGTCTTGGTGTAGGTAACTACAGAGGAGAAAGTGCAGTTGCAGTTGGTTATTCACGTGCAAGTGATAACAATAAAGTTATCTTCAAAGTGAGCGGTGCAAAAGAACTACTCAAGGTGATTATAATATTGGTGCTGGAGTAGGTTACCAGTGGTAATGATCAGCTAAACTAGATAAAATCACTCGGATAGAAATATCCGAGTGATTTTTTATTATTTAAGTTATTTGAGAATATATTAATTTTTTTACCGCACTTTCAGATGATTTAAATAATAGAAGAGGAAAGATAATATGAGTAAATATAAAATTGGAATTACGTTTAATTTAGAAGCTAAAGTTACGGATATTTGGGCAAATGGTGCGAATCAAAAACGTCATTCATCTTTATCATTTATTGCAACATTCATCGATTGTTGAGGATGTTATTTTTAGTTTCTTGGGGACCTGAGAAACGCACTACACCACCTGATGGCTTTATGTTAGAGGGCTTGAACCTTAAATATGCCTATGTTGAAGACGTTATCGATCAATTAGATGTATTGATTGAGGGGACTTTGGTCATTGAACCACATCAAGTTACTCGTATGCATGAACATGGTGGTAAAGTTGTTTGCTATAAAATGGGAAATGACTTTATTATGGATATGGAAAATTTCCTTTTTGATAAGAAAGCAGGAAGAGTGTTTAATGGTACGTTATTTGATTCTGTATGGATGATCCCACAGCATGAGAATACCTGTAAATCTTATTTTTTTCTATTATGTATCGCTGTCCAGCTTATGTTGTACCAGCAATTTGGTCTCCTGTGTTCTGTGATCAAGTGATTAAGCGCATCAAGGAACAAAATAATTTAGAATTTGGGTATAAACCAGATCCTGAGAAAAAAAGCTAAACGTATTGCTTCTTTTTGAAGCCAATATCAACGTAGTGAAAACTTGCTTTACGCCGGTGTTAATTGCTGAGCAAGCCTACCGTGAAGCACCAGAAAAAAATTAAAAATGTCTATCTGTGCAATACTTATGACAAAAAAAGATAATCCAACCTTTTTTTAATTTTATAGGTCGAACTAATCTTGTTAAAAATGGCGTGATGACAGTAGAGGGACGTTATCAAATGCCTGATTTTCTTACTCGCTATGTGGATATTGTGCTAAGTCATCAGTGGGAAAATGGCTTGAATTACGCTTACAATGATGCATTGTATGGTGGCTATCCATTTATTCATAATTCAAAACTTATCCCTAAAGGCGTGGGGTATTACTACGATCAGTTTGACGCATTTGAAGGTGCAAAAGTGTTGCTTGATGTGATTGATAACCATGATAAGCATCATGAGGAGTATGTGAAAAGAGCAAATGAATACTTGGATTCTCAATTACCAACTAATCCGATGAATATTTATTTGTATGAGAAAGAGATCAAGCGCTTGTTTTCTGAATAAGAGTTGTAAAAATCCCTTAGTGTGTGCTGAGGGATTTTTTATTCAACTAATCTTACGTTTTTCAAATACCCATTTCACTTTTTCTTTTTTTGTACATCTACTGCATCTGTTTTGAAAAATATTTTATCATTTGGCTGAAGTGAAACATAATAAGCTCGATTTTCTTTATTTAAGAAAGGCGAAAGATCATTAGTATTAATTGTAACAATATCGCATAATTCATGATTTATAACGGTATGATAATGATAAATAAATTGAATTTCTTTTGTCATGAGGATTACTGAAACAGAGTTCAGATTCACCTGATACTTCAATACATAATGCGTTTGATGTTTGTGAAATTTCATTGTGATCGAGCGTTCTAATACTTATTCCATTAGCAAAAGGCATGCTCTAATTTGAGTACAGTATGACTCGCATTAATTGGAAAGTATGTCATGCTTTCTTTTAAAAATATTGTACAGAGGATATTGTTGTAATTGATAAGCTTTTCCTTGAGTAGTATAGATTGCTGGTTTTAATTTGTTAAAGCTAAATCTTCCTTCTAACCTGAAATCACCAGGAATATGTATCGCCTCAACTATTTCATTATCAATTAAAAAAAGTATTTGAATTGATTTTTGCTGGTAAACTAAAAATGAATTTCCCAGTTTGGGATACAGTTATATTTTTTATGCAAGGGCCTTACATTATCGGTTTCTGCAGAATAAAGGTTAAGAAGTGTTGTATCAATGCCATAACTCATTGAGAAATGACGATGTTCATTTAATAATGATTTGATATATTCTGCATATTCTTCCCAAGCTTCTTTATGGCCAGTAATGAGTCCAAGTTGCCATATAAAACCATACTTATTAATAATTTTATTCAACCAACTTTCAATTTTTTTCTGCTGAATACTTAGCTGAATCATCTGTTTTACTGCAGTCATAAATAAAACCACTGATTTGGTTGTCTCGCACATGCATAAAGGATCGATTTATCTTTAATATGATCAAACAAACTGAATGTTTGATTTGGAA
>BNJT01002036.1_pt1 | contig 12634 bp, 17 predicted proteins | sample 8540491 | NCBI WGS metagenome assembly BNJT01 (sample SAMD00202455, study PRJDB9452) | human saliva metagenome | host: Homo sapiens
GGGGATATCAGAAGCACCTATTGAAGAAGCACGTCTATAGCATGAGGCCAAAAATAGAAGTGGGAAGGTAGTTGAAGCACACTCAGATGTACTTCAAGTACCTTCCCATTTCTGAAAGCGTTAGTGCTGCGAGGGCTTGCAGTCACCCTGAACTTTGCGGCTACTCTGAATCACAAACACACCGTCAGGTCGACGAATCATAATGTTCTCGCGCATTTCCTCTGTTGCGAGAGAATCATCAAGAACAATAGGTTCGCCGGTTGGCCAGCGAAGGCTTCCCCAGTCTTCGCAATACTGCACACGAACAACGGCGTTAGGGGTGCTCTGCCCGTTTTGGTCCGTTGAGGCAGATACTTCGACTACTTCTACATCGCGGATTTCAATCTGCCCACTGAACGGCCCTTCCTGAAGTGTTTCACGTAAGTCCGCAAAACCATCCAGGGTGCTTTTAACGCCCTTCGGTTCCATATACTTAGCGAGATCCTTTTCACTGGTATGTTCCAGGTTCCCCTGCATCCAGGCATTCCGAAGGCGCACGTCCTGTTCCAGCACTTGCTTAGCAGCTTCTCCTGCAGCTTTTCGTGCTTCTTCTGAGTCAACGGTGGTGTCAACGGCGGCACGGATTTCGACAACCTCAGAACCGGTCGGGGTAGGCGAAGGAGTGGGAGTTGCGGAAGCTTCGGCGCTTGCCGATTCAGCGCTCGCGGAAGTGGATGCGCTCGATTCTGCGTTGACCTGCGAGCCGCCAGAACATGCGGACAGGGTGAGCATCATTGCCGCCGAGAGCGCGGCAATAGAACTACGGTTAAACATCATTGTTGGTTCTTTTCTGGTGTGTGGTTGTGCCGCCAAAAGACGGCTATGAAACGGTGACTGCTGGAGGCGCATATCGAGCAACACAGGCGGGGGTAGCCTCCCCGTGTGCCCGATATGCGTCCCATTAGATTAAGGGCGGAGGTTAGACAACCTCGTCTACCTCATAGTCACAACCTTCATGCTCAATATCGGTACTGCCGAGAACATATGCCCCGTCATCACGTCGAACGATAAATCCTCCGTGTTTGGCTGGCGTTCAGCCTACGCCCGTCAGACATACGAATATTGCTGGTATCTTCACAGTAGGTGATGGCTATACCAGCGTTAGGCTGCGACGGCTTAGAACCGTCAGAGTGCTCCAAACTGTAGATAGAGGGAAAGCGAACATCACGGAAAACAATATCGCCTTCCACAGGAGCGGATACAGCGAGCTTACGCATAGACTCTACCTGCTTTTTAACGCTTTCAAGAATGCGCTTATCTACATACTGCAATAGTTCCTCATCGCTGGTATGCTCCAGATCTCCATGCACCCATGCGTTCTTAACACGTAGATGCTGGTCCAATACGGCGTACGCTGCGACAAGCGCCGCGTTTTCAGCTTCCTTCGAATCATTATTGGTGTCCACGCTCGGGCGAACCAGTACAATCTCGGAGCCAGACGGGCCGGTCGGGGTAGGTGAAGGAGTGGGGGTTGCGGAAGCTTCGGCGCTTGCGGATTCAGTGCTCGCGGAAGTGGAAGCGCTCGATTCTGCGTTGACCTGCGCGCCGCCGGAACAAGCGGACAGGGTGAGCATCATCGCCGCAGAGAGCGCGGCAATAGAAGTACGGTTGAACATCATTGTTGGTTCTTTTCTGGTGTGTGGTTGTGTAAACCGCAGAATTATCCACGCAACAACGTGTGGAATTCAGCGGAATGTTATCGGTTGATGCCATTACCCTAACATATATCCACAGAGCACACACCCCGGCTCACTATTTGTCCACTTTGGCAATGTTCCGTTCATATCGGTGCAGACAAGGGCATATCTGAGGTATGCATAGAGGCGCATACCGGGCACGCGGGGCGACCGCATCCGCTCAAAGCGAGTAGTGATACTAAACGAGGCGCATACCGGACACGCAGGGCGGGGGCTCCGTCCTCAAGGCGCTCAGCGCCGCAGAGGGGGCACTCCCCCCGCCTGCGTTGTCCGGTGAAGCCTCGACTGTTGCCGCCTACCCTACCCACGGGCTCCGATGAAACCTCAACTGTTGCTAACAAACCCTGCGAGCGCATCCGCACCCAATACGGAACCCCACGCAGAACTGCACCAACCAAACGCAACCTAGACACAGAAAAAAACCCCCGCCGTCCTGTAGCGAACTACAGCACGGCGGGGGTTTCACGTACGCTTCCCTGCGGGCGCATCCTCAACGGCAGCAAACCAACCAGCCATAAAAGCTGGCGGGCAGGCCGCGGCGGGATGTCTTACGCGAGCAGGGTCGGCTTCACCTGACGGAGCTTATCCAGCAGACCGTTCACGAACTTCGGGGATTCATTCGTGGACAGCACACGCGCCAGACCGACAGCCTCAGAAATTGCGACAGCATCCGGAACTTCGTCATTGTACAGAAGCTCCCAAGTGCCAATACGCGACACGGCACGGTCCACGGCGGGCATACGCTCGAAGGACCAGTCACGGGCGTAAGTCTCCACAAACTCGCGGATTTCTTCGTCGTGGTCGCGGACGCCACGAATGATTTCCTCAGAGTAAGCAGAAATCTGCGCTACCGTGTACAGTCGGCGGCGGCGGAGTACCTCAATATAATCTTCGTTGCGCTGATCCGCCTCGAAGAGCACTTCGAGGGCGCGCAATCGGGCTTTCGTACGCGAATTCATTAGTCGTTCACGCGACCGAGGTACTCACCGGTGCGGGTGTCAACCTTGACCTTGGTGCCGGTCTCCAAGAACAGGGGAACCTGAATCTCGTAGCCGGTCTCAACGGTTTGCGGGCTTGGTGCCGCCGGTGGAGCGGTCACCCTGCAAGTACGGGCTCAGTGTAGGTGATTTCGAGGACCACGGATGCGGGCGACTCGATGTACAGGGGGCGCCCTCGTGCATTGCGATGGTTGCGGTCTGGGATTCGAGCATGTAGTTTGCTGCGTCGCCGACAACAGTTGCGGGAACGTTGATCTGGTCGTAGGTCTTCATGTCCATGAAGACGTAGTCGTCGCCGTCCTGGTACAGGTACTGGTAGTCGGAGCGGTCAACGGTTGCGGTTTCGATCTTAGCGCCAGCGTTGAAGGTACGGTCGACGACCTTGCCGGAGGTAACGTTGCGCAGCTTGGTGCGGACGAATGCGCCACCCTTACCGGGCTTAACGTGCTGGAACTCAACGACGGACCAGAGGTTGCCGTCAATCTTCAGGACGGCGCCGTTCTTAATATCGGTAGTGGATGCCATGGGGCTCTCCTTCGTGTCATCGACGCTCACGCCGTAGTGGTACCCGGCGAGGCGCTAAGTTTTCAATGAGCAAAAATATGTCCCGTACATTCTACAGGATGCGCACGAGTTTGCCTAGCAGGGGCGCCACAGTTTTTCTGTGGCACCCCGCCCGGCTGCCGCGTATTAGCAAATACGTACCGAGTGCATCCGGTGAATATACGGGACTCACAACTACTCGGAGATGATCTCCTGGTAGGTCATGTACAGGATCGAGTCGTCCGGCACCTCGTAGACGCGCGGGCGAGCCAAACCGTCAAGAATGATGAAGCGCAGCAGGTTGCCGCGTGCCTTCTTGTCGCGGCGCATCGCTTCGAGCGGCTAGGGTACATGCGTCTGCCTTGTAGGAGGTGGGCAGGCCCAGGGATTCAAGGATGCGGCGGGTGCGTGCCACGAGTTCTTCGTCGGCGTGGCCGGTTGCCAGCGCCAGTTCGGCGGCGTAGACCATGCCGACGGACACTGCCGCGCCGTGACGCCACTGGTAGCGTTCGTTGCGCTCGATGGCGTGGGCGAGGGTGTGGCCGTAGTTCAGGATTTCGCGGCGGCCGGATTCGCGCAGATCCTCGGAGACGACCTCAGCCTTCACGCGCACGCTACGTTCAATGAGTTCACGCATCACGGCGGACTGCGAGTCGCGTACGGCGTTCGGGTTCGCCTCGATCAGGTCGAGAATTTCGGGGTCTGCGATGAAGCCGCACTTGACGACCTCACCCATGCCGGTCAGCAGCTCATGTTCAGGCAGGGTGCGCAGGGTGCCAATCTCGCAGAGCACCGCGGCGGGCGGCCAGAACGCGCCGACCAGGTTCTTACCTTCGGCGGTGTTGATGCCGGTCTTACCGCCCACGGCAGCGTCCACCATGCCGAGCAGGGTGGTCGGAATGTGAATAACGCGCACGCCGCGCAGCCAGGTTGCCGCGACGAAGCCGGCAACGTCGGTAATGGCGCCGCCACCCACGGAGATGATCGCGTCGGTGCGGGTGAAGTCGTTCTGGCCGAGCACCTGCCAGCAGAACGCCGCCACCTGGTAGTGCTTTGCCTCCTCAGCGTCCGGAATTTCGGCGCTGAACGATTCGTAGCCCATGGCGCGCAGGTCTTCCATGACCAGCTCACCGGTGGAACGAAGGGCACGCGGGTGAATCACGAGCACCTTCTTGGTGCGGTTGCCCAGAATTTCGGGGATTTTTACCGAGCAGGGTTGTGGTAGATGAGAACCTCATAGTTCTCACGCGGGGAGCTGCCGGTCACCGGGATGCGGGTAATATCTTCCGCGCCGGAGGCACCGAAAGTGGGGGTGGGCTGAGTGCTCATCATGTGTCCTTTCACAGGTGAGGGGTTATGCTTGGGGGCGCCGCGCGCGGGAGGCGCGGGAGGCGGTCACGTACGCCTGGATTTCGGCGGTCATCTCGGTGATGGGGCGTACGCCTCGTGCGTCCAGGGTGAAGTGCGCCAGCTCTTCGTATCGGCTGCGGCGGCGCTCAAAAAAATTTCGGTCCACCGCTCGACCGGGTTCGGGCTGCGGCGGCAGGGCGGGTCTTGTTGCCGGTAATGCGCGGGGTGACGGTGTCAGCATCAACGAGGATGTACACCACGCATTCGTCTTTGAGCAGCTCCGCGACCGAGTCGGTCATGGGTGCGCCACCGCCCAGGGAGAACACCGTGTTGCGGTACACGGGCGAGGTGAGGACCTCTTCGATGGTTTTGCGTTCGAGCTCGCGGAAATACGCCTCACCGAAAATTTCGAAGATCTCGGAGACTTCGCCGTAGCGTTCCACGATGAGCTGGTCGGCGTCGAGGAACTCGTAGCCGTAGAAACGCGCCAGGTGCGTACCAATGTAGGTCTTACCTGCCGCCATGGGGCCGATGAGCACGATGGGTCGGGAGCGTTCCGCGAAGTTCTCGTGCATTTCACGCACCTGCTGCGGGTGGATGCGAGCGCCGGCGGACTCGTCTTCTGCGAGCGTTTCTGCGGGGGTGCTTTCGGGCGCGACAAAATCAGCCGGTGCGGAAGCTTCGAGGGATACTGCAGAATCAGTGGGCGCCACAGATTCAGCGGAAGTTGCGGTCAGCTCGGAGGTTTCGAGAGGCTTCTCCCCTGCCGGGTTCTCTTCTTCCGCAGCGGATGCGGCGGGTGCTGCGGGCGCGGCAACTTGAACCTTGCCAAACAGCGCCGGGGTCGGGCGCAACGGCTTGGCAGGTTCAGCCGCGGGCACAGCTACGGGGGCTGCGGGCGTGACCGGCTGGGGTTCAGCCTTCTGCACAGAAGCAGTAGCGCTCTCCCCCGCCTCTGCAGGCTGAGCCTGCTTCGGAGGCGCGGGCTTAGGCGCTACAGGCTTGGGTGCCGCGGGCTTAGGCTCGGCAGGCTTCGGGGGTGCCGGTTTGGGTGCGGCAGGCTTGGGAGCCTCCGCTTTCACGGACTCCTCGCGGGATTCTTCTCGGTGGTCCTCCTGGGCAGTGCCCATGCCCTGCAGGGCGCTGAGCAGCTTCAGGCGCAGGTCCTCATCCAGGCCGAGCGCCGGGTCGGCATCCTCAGAGACCGAGGAGGCGTACAGGCGCACACCCTGCGTGCTCGCGGCAGCGGCGGGCAGGGGGCGAACACCCGAACGCATCAGGTCAGCCGGGGTCGGCACGCGAGACGCCGCGCGGGCAGCAGAAACCGAAGCGGCAGCCTTGGAGCCTGCCTCAGAATCTGCAGAAGAGCCAGAAACGCCCGCCTCACGCGCGGTAACCTCAGCGGATACAGCCTGCTCGGCCTCCACCGCGGCACCGGACTCCGATACACCAGAATCCGGGCGCGGCGAAGCGCCCCCTCGCGCACGCTGCGTTGCCGCAGCAATACGCGCAAGGGGGCTCGAAGCGACCGGGCGAACACCCTGCTCCACAGAAACCTCCCCGGAACCGCGTCCTTTCGCGCCGCGGCCCTCAGACTCCGCCGGAAGGGGCACTACGCGTCCCAACCAGCCACGTTAGACTCCCACGCCAGAGACGCCGGAATGGCGTCCAGGTAGGAATCCATGTTGCGGCGAGTCTCACCAATCGAGTCGCCGCCAAACTTCTCCAGTGCAGCCTCAGCGAGCACCAGGGCGACCATAGCCTCCGCCACCACGCCGGCGGCGGGAACAGCACACACGTCCGAACGCTGGTGGTGGGCGCGAGCCTCTTCACCGGTGGAAGTGTCAATGGTCTTCAGAGCCTTCGGCACGGTCGCAATGGGCTTCATTGCCGCGCGCACACGCAGCAGGTCGCCAATGCTCATGCCGCCCTCAATACCACCTGCACGGTTGGTATCGCGGGTTACGCCGTGCTCACCAATGGAAATCTCGTCATGAGCGGCAGTGCCCGGGCGGTCAGCGGTCGCAAAACCGTCGCCAACCTCAACGCCCTTAATCGCCTGAATACCCATCAGCGGCGCGGCAAGGCGCGCGTCCAGGCGGCGGTCCCAGTGCACGTACGAACCCAGTCCGGGAGGCATACCGTATGCGAGCACCTCAACCACACCGCCGAGAGTCTCGCCGTCCTTGTGCGCCTCGTCCACGCGCTGAACCATCGCGTCGGAGGTCGCCTTGTCGAAGCGACGCGGCGGGTCAGCGTCCAGCTGGTCAACGTTGCGGGGCGAAGGCACCGGGGCGCCCTCGGGAGCGTGCACGCCACCCACAGCAACGGTGTGAGAAACCAGCTCAACACCCAGAGCCTTCAAAATCTGGGCGGCAACCACGCCAAGAGCCACGCGGGTCGCAGTCTCACGCGCGGAGGCGCGCTCCAGCACCGGGCGAGCCTCCGAGAAGTTGTACTTCTGCATACCCGCAAAATCGGCGTGACCGGGGCGCGGACGGGTCAGCGCGAGCATTACGCGCACGACCCTCAATCAGCTTCGGATCCACCGGGTCGGAGCTCATCACGTCAGTCCACTTAGGTACTCGGTGTTCGCAATCTCAATCGCGACCGGGTACGCCCTGAGTCAGTCCGTGACGCACACCGCCCAGGATGCGCACGCGGTCCTCCTCGAACTTCATGCGGGCACCGCGGCCGTAGCCAAGGCGGCGACGAGCCAGGGCGTCACGCACCATGTCGCTAGTGAGTTCCACACCGGCGGGTACGCCCTCAATAATGCCGACGAGCGCCTCGCCGTGGGATTCTCCGGCAGTGAGCCAACGCAGAGCTATAGGTTAACCTCTTTTTCATCGCACCCGCACCGCGGCGCAGGAGGAAGGAATAATAATTCTTCACGTGTATAAATAGTGTATAAAATGCCCGTTTACTGAGCGAGTGAAAGCACGCTTTTTTTCACGAAACGGAAGCACGAGGCGCAAGATCAACCGCCGCGCACATCGCATTGATTAGACCCAGCAGTTCGGCGGGGTCGCAGTTCACGGTAGGTAAACAGCAGAACCTGCTCCACCGCCTGATACAGCGAGCATCTCCAGACCAGAAACCACCGTGCCGCCGTTAGCCTCCCAAGCGCTCGCGCAGCACCGAAAGTACGGGTTATACGCAACATCGAGCAGTACCGGCTGGTGTGTCGCGGAGGCGCCCTTCAGCCCGCTCAGCTGGCTCGCCCACTCATCCGCCGCATGGGCGGGAAGAGTAGACACCACCGGGTGATGACCGCGCTCCGCAAGATTCTGCGGTAGTTCAGCCAGGGAAACCCGCTCCAGCTGAACGCCCAGGCGGTCCGCCGCCTCCCTGCACGCTAGCGAGCTTATGCAACGAACGGGCGTACACGCTCACACGGGAATACCCCAGCTGATGCAGTGCGGTCAGGGGCGGAAATAGCGGTCGCTCCCCCGCCCACAATCGCGGCAGAATCCTTGAGCGGTCGCGGCTCCAAACCGGCGTGGCGCGGCGCGTTCACAATGCCAATCACATCCGTGTTATCGCCCAGCACCTTCTCACCGCGCGGATACACCGTGTTCACCGCACCGGTCACTCGGGCAGTCTCACTCAGCTCATCGCAATACTGAATGACCGCGGTCTTCAACGGCATCGTCACCGACAGACCCGCAATATACGGGGCGTCCTCCGTACCCTTCGGGTGGCGCACCCCGTGCATAATCTCCGGCAAATCATCGGGCAGAGTATCGCGGCGATCATAACCCAAATTCTGCTCACCCAAAAAGTCATACGCGGCACGATGCAGCGCAGGCGACAGCGAATGCGCAATAGGGTGCCCCAGCACGTAGGCGCGGCGAAGATACGGGGCTTCGCGGTACGGTTCAGTCTTCATCGATAGATACTCTCTCGCTCTCAACGCTGGGGAACGCTCTCAACACTCAACGCTCGGGGCTTGCGGACATGCACACCACGAACCCAAGTTCATAGGCGCACTCTACCCATTTTAAGGGACAAACCAATATTCGGGTATAGCCCAACAACCGAGCACCCAGCATTCGGGTACAGCAAAGGCGGGCACCTCCCCCACTCTCGTGGAGGCGGTACCCGCCTCAGCAAGGAACCTTCACGCCGAAGCTACCAAATCGTAGCTACCAGCTAAACCAATGAGCTACAACTTAGCTACAGCGGTTCGGGTGCTTAGAACACCACTGGTTGTACTCTTCAACGTAACGCTGGTGCTCAGCGTAAGTGCGGGAGTACTTAGTCTCACCGGAGTCCAGGTCCACAGTCACCCAGTAGTAGTACGGGTTCTTCTCAGGAGCCGCAGCAGCCTTAATCGAAGCCAGCTGCGGGGAACCAATCGGACCCTTCGGAAGACCCTTATTCGCATAAGTGTTGTACTTATTGCTCTTATCGGCTTTCTGCTCTTCCGTCAGGTGGTACGAGCGGACACCCAGACCGTAAGTCACGGTCGCATCCGACTGAATCAGACCCGAGGTCTCACCGTCGGGGTTGTTCAGGCGGTTCTCAATGATGCCTGCAACCGCCACGTAGTCCTTCGGCTGAGCCTCAAGCTCCACGATGGAGGCGATGGTCAGCACCTCGAAGGTCTTCTGGTCGCCGCTCACGCCGGCTTCCTTCAGGTCAGCCTTGGTCTTATCAACCATGGTCTGAATGACCTTCTTGATGTCGGTGCCCTTCGGGAAGCGGTACTCACCCGGGTGCGACCAACCCTCAATCGAGGGGAAGTTGCTCGGCACACCGTACTGGGTGTAGTTGCTGACCGCGTCCTCAACCTGCTTGCGGGTGAACGCGCCATCGGAGCCAGAAACAATCAGGTCGATGGTTTCGCTCACGCGCTTACCCTGCGGAATCGCCAGGTACAGTACGTTGCTGTTCGCCTCGATAATGGTCGTAATCGCGCTCGAGTCGCTCATGTCTTCGCTGCAGTTCGTAGGTGCCAGGCTGCAGGTACTTGCCCTTGCTCTCCTTGGTGTACACCTCAACAAACTTATCAGCATCAGCAACCACGCCCAGCGCCTCAAGCTCCTGCGCCACCTGCGCGGTGGACTGGCCAGAACGAATCGTGAACGTCACGGTCGTACCATTGCCGCCACCCGAGTAGTCACGAGTCTTGAACGGGTCGTAGCGGGTAATCAAGGCACCCGAAATGATGACCAGAGCCACCACAAACAAGGAAATAGCGCTCAGCATGATGGCGCGGCGGCGGCGCTTACGCGCACGCAACGTAGCCACCGACACGATTTCCTGTTCCATCGTGATGCCGGTGATGCCCTTACGTTCATCCTCGGCTGTCGGCCTAAAGAGGTCGAGCCCGCTCTCTTCGGGATGTTTATTCTGTTCGGTCACTGAAGGTTCTCCGTTTCGTTGACGGCACCGACCGTGGTCCCTTCTGACTCGGACGGTCGGTTTTCTTCGTGGGCCGGATCGCTCACCTTGTACCCGGCTACGGACTGCCCCGCCTTGAGGGCATCCAGGCTGTACTGCAAAATGTTCACAGCCGCCACCTGGTCAACCATAGTCTTGAAATCTCGGCTGGAAACCCCAGCCTCGTGCAGTGCACGGTGAGCGCTCACGGTGGTGAGTCGCTCATCCACCAGCCAAATGTTAATGTGTGTTTTCTCTTCGGCATCCAGCTCGGAGCGCAGAGCCTGAGCGTACTCCCGAGCCATCTCCGTGGAGGGAGAATCCCCACCACGCATGGTCTTCGGGAAGCCCGACGAAAACCTCCACCACCTCGTTCACCTCAATGAGCTTGCGCAAAACACGGCGGTCAGAGTTCTTCTTTGCGTCGCGGCGCAGCGTCTTGAGCGGGGTAGCGAGAATGCCGTCGGGGTCGCTGAGGGCGGTGCCGACGCGGGCGTTCCCACATCGACACCCATCCGCACTCCGCGCTGGAATTCCGCCATGTTTAGGGTCGCAGGCCTGTGCGATAGCGTCGCGGACAGCGTCCAGTGCAGCACCAATCTTGGATGCGTCCTGGCTACCACCCTGAGCGACGTCGTCCTTACCGCCGCCACCGCCGCCGAGAACACCGGCAGCGACGCGGACCAGAGCGCCAGCCTTTACGCCAGCCTCGCGAAGCACCCTCGTTGGTTGCCACCAGGACGACAGGGGCGGTAGTAGCCACACCCACCACGGCGACAACAGCGGTATCGGAGCCGAAGCGCGAACGCAGATCCAGAGCCAGCTCACGAACGCCGTTAGCGTCCAGTTCGCCAGCGTCATGCGCCAGAACGCGCACGGAACCGATGGTCTGTGCGTTCTCCAGCGACTTGCCAGCCTCAGCCTGCGACTTCTCGCGGCGCGGCTGAGCCAGCTCCTTCTCAGCGACCTTCAGCTTAGCCAGAGTCTGGTTAATCTTCTCCGGCAGATCAGCGGAAGACTGAACCTTCATCAAGTAGGTCAGCTGGTTCACCAGGGTACGCTCAGCGACCAGGTGGTTGAAGGAATCCAGACCCACCAGAGCCTCAACACGGCGGTTACCGGAGCCAACAGAGCCCTCAGTCAGCAGAGTCAGCGAACCAATCTCAGCGGACGAACCAACGTGGGTACCACCGCACAGCTCACGGGAGAACTCGCCGCCGATTTCAACAACACGCACCACGTCGCCGTACTTCTCGCCGAAGAGGCTCATAGCGCCCAGAGCCTTAGCCTCAGCCAGCGGCATCTCACGAGTAATCACCTCGTGGTTATCGCGGATCGCGAGGTTAGCGACCTCTTCCACCTCACGCTTAGCGGACTCAGACAGGCCCTCGCTCCACGCGAAGTCGAAGCGCAGGTAGCCTTCCTTGTTGAAAGAGCCACGCTGAGTAGCCTCGTTGCCGAGCACCTGGTGCAGGGCGGCGTGAATGATGTGGGTACCGGGTGTGCCTTCTCACCGTCGCGGCGGCGCTGAACATCAACCTGTGCCACAACATCGGCACCGGTGTGAACCTCACCCTCACGCACAACGGCGCGGTGAACGCTCAGACCCTTCACGGGGCTGCTGAACATCCTGAACGTCAATGATGAAGCCGTTACCGGTAATAACACCGGTATCAGGCGCCTGGTACCAGCCTCCGCATAGAACGGAGTCTCATCCAGGACAACCTCAATCTTGTCGCCAGCCTTAGCGGCGGGCACAGTACACGCCGTCCACCAGGATTGCACGCGGCTTAGTCTCAGTACGCGAGCTCGGTGTAACCAGTGAAGATGGAGCCGCGCTCGTCCACGAGCTTACGCAACTCAGACAGGTCAGCGAACGCGCCCTTCTTCGCCTTAGCGTCAGCCTGCGCACGGTGACGGCTGCTCAGCCATCAGCTCGCGGAAGGACTTCTCATCCACCTTCACGCCAGCCTCAGCAGCCATCTCCAGGGTCAGGTCAATCGGGAAGCCGTAGGTGTCGTGCAGAGCAAACGCCTCAGCACCAGAAACAGCGTTAGAACCGTCCTTCTTAGCCGCAGCAACAGCCTCTTCCAGACGCTCAGTACCGGTCTCAATGGTGTGCAGGAACGCCTTCTCCTCGGCGTAGGCAATGCGGGAGATACGCTCGAAGTCGTCAGCCACGTACGGGAACGCACCCTTCATCGCATCACGCGAAGCCGGGAACAGCACGGGCAGGCGGGGCTCAGTCACGCCCAGCAGACGCATCGCGCGAATCGCGCGGCGCATCGAGACGGCGCAGAATGTAGCCGCGACCCTCGTTCGAGGGGGTCACGCCGTCAGCAATCAGCATCAGCGAAGAACGGATGTGGTCGGCTACCACGCGCATGCGCACGTCGTCCTCGTAGCCCTCATCCTCAGCGGACTCAGAGCCGTGGTACTTCTTACCGGACAGCTTAGAGCGGCGTCCAGAACAGGGCGGACCTGGTCGGTCTCGTAGAAGTTCTCAACACCCTGCGTGACATCGCCAGACGCTCAACGCCCAGGTCGGTATCGATGTTCTTCTTCGGCAGATCACCCAGAATCTCGAAGTCATCCTTGCCGATGCCCTCACCACGCTGG
>BNJT01002089.1_pt1 | contig 12542 bp, 19 predicted proteins | sample 8540491 | NCBI WGS metagenome assembly BNJT01 (sample SAMD00202455, study PRJDB9452) | human saliva metagenome | host: Homo sapiens
TTCTTGTCTGGCACAGTCGATCGAGGATTATTGCCTGCAGTGCTGAGTTGGGGGAGTAGATACTTATTCCGTGAGGAATTCGTTTGTGAAATAAAGTTAGACTTCAGTAAAATCTATCATGAGGAGATAACATGATAGGGTCCCTACTAATGGCTGTTGCAGTTTTGTCTTTAGTTAGCCATACTTGCTTGTAGCAGTCAAAGAAAGAGTCCGGTAACACCATCTTCGGAATCTAGTTCCGCTAGTGCTTTGTGAAAGAGACCACAGAATCAGTGGTAAGATAAAGGAAAAATATCAGATGGTGATCAGAGTTCTGAAGAAACTAAAACGAATCGGTTCAGCTAGATTATGGATATGTCAACATCGAGTGACTGGAAAAATATGAATATGAAGAAGGTGGAGATAACATCAATACATGAGATCAGGAGTGGTACTAATGCTATTATTTTAAATGCCTCCAATAGAGAAAAAGCAAATGTAGCTGAAGGAGAGAATTTAGTGCTGAGATGATGGCTCAAAGATTTGAAAGTGCCATGAAAGGAAAAATAAAAGTTGTTAAGGTTTCAAGATCTTCTGCTACTGTTGGAGGAAACGATGTCAAATTCAAGTAAATATGAGTCTTAAATCAGGGAAAATTATACTATTCTTTGGGCGTTCAAAAAGGATGATAAAGTGTATAGTGATTTCGTGTGTTTGCGATGAAAAAACAATAGCTCAATTGACAACTTATGTCAAAAGAGACTTGAGCTTTGATGGAACAGGTGCTGTGTCGGATTAATGAAGAGTGTCAGGGTAGCTGTATCTGACCCCCAAAAAGCTAGATAAATAATTTAAGAAAAGGATTTTAGTTCTGTATTGCACAGGACTAAGTCCTTTTTCAGTTTGACTTTAATTCGTTTATTGTTGTAGTAATCAATATAGTCTACAATGGCTCTGTTCCAATTGCTTAAGCGACTCGAAACGACTTCTCATAACCGTAAAACATTTTCCGATTTCAAAATACCGAAGAAGGACTCTGTCATACCATTGTCTGGGCTGTTACCCTTGCGTGACATGGATGCCTGAATTCCATTACTCTCTAGGAATCATAGTAAGTCGAGCGAGCTAGACGTGCTGTTTCAAGAAGAAAATCTAGTCGAAAATCCTCCTGCAACCCTTTTCTCTAACTGTCTCTGCCTTTTCTCGCTCTAGGGCTTCGTTCCTTTTCCTCTAACTCTTTTCAACTTTTAGGTAGCACCTCAGTCCGTAAGCGTTCATTCTCCTCCTGAAGTCGCTCCAGTTCTGTCATCTCTTCCCAAGTTTTTCTTCCGTTTACGTCCCATTTTAGCAGGTCTCCCTCTTGTTTTCTCAAGAATAGTATACCTGTTTTTCTTGTATTGTGTCAGCCAGTTAGGAAGTAATCCGTTACTTGGAAGAGCATAATCAAGAGATACGCTTGAGTTGCGAACGGTCTTCAATCAAAACCTTATTAATGATTTCTTGTTTTGATTCAGGGAATAGTGACGATTCTTCCCCTTTTTAACGAGATCTATTCCATAACGGTCAATTAATTTCATCATGTACTTTAGACCAGAAGCATCCACACCAAATCTTTTTGAAAGCTGTTTGAAGCTTTGTCCTTGTTTTCTTGGTTCGTAGATTTGAACTTTATTCTCATAACTCAATTTCATAATAAAACACCCCAAAAGTTAGATTTTTTCTGTCTAACTTTTGGGGTGCAGTTCATTTTTGAGGTGATTTTTTCTGCATTGAAGACTTATTCAAACTTTCCTTTATTGGCTTCGTTTGAAGCTTTCATGCTAATCTGTAAAAGATTGGTGAGATTCTCATTATCAAGGCTAGCATCTCCGTTATTATTCACTTTTATGGCGAGGTAATGAGGGTTTCGATCAAAATAATCCATTCCCTCTAAGTCTACATAGTTGTCAGCTTTAAAATCAAGCGCAGCTAATTGAAAAACGAACCGAATATTTAGGGCTTTAGCATAGTCGGTCTGACCAACCTTTTGTTGCTCTTTCACCAAACCTTGAAAGAAGTCTTGGAAGTTATTATGATAAGTAGCCTTGACTTCGTATTGGTAGGTATCTACAGATGGGGACATAAATTTCAAATAAAACCATGTCGTCCTCTACCTTATAATCCTCAAGAGTATAGGCACCTGCTTTTCCTAAGGCATTGGTGTTGACCTTGAAAAACATAGGTGCATAAATTTTGAGAGGATATTTTTCTCCTTTATATTCAAAGACGGTATCATTTGAAAAATTCGGATAGCGTTTAGAAAGTTCAGGTACTATGGCTTCATTCCAAATTTTATCAAATAATTCTTCCTGATTACTTGCGCCAGCTGCTTTCACAACTAGATCAAAGTTTTCTTGGTTGACAAAGACAGCGTCCACTAGCTTGAGAGCAGCTTGAACCTTATGCGATCAGAAATTTCTTTTTCTTTTTCTCGAGATTTTCAGCTGCTTCCTTTAGTGCGACCAAAGTTTTATTAAATTGACTGCCACTGTTTGTTTCAACAAAAGGTTCTCTCATAGTTGGTAGGTGCAACTTTGACATTCCAGTCAAATGAGCAGCAGGACCAGTTACATCTTTCTTATGGTAGGTCGAGGATTCAGTCCTTTGTGAGTCCTCAGAGTGATTAGTAGCCGTAGTTGAGGAATTTGATGAACAGCCAATAAGGGCGAATGCTAAAATTGTAGCAGTAGTTAAAAAATAAACTCTAAACTTTTTCTCATTGTAGTCTCCTTTCACAATAACGTATATTGTGTTTCTCATTATACCATTCTTCATCTTGTGTACGATTGACTAGTAAAAAGGTATGATGGAAGAATTCAGTTTGTCCAAAAGCAGTTTTGGAGAAATATTTGAAAGACTTTAATGTTTTTGAACGATAAGTAGAAAAGAATTTTTATTTGATTTTTTACTATACACCAGTGTGGAGTAAGGAATAAATTATACCTAGTTTAATAAATTCAGTTTTAAAAGCTACTTTTATGGTATACTATAAGGGAAGTATGGTTAGCTGTTTTAATGAATATCATAAATAAGGAGAAGTCCATGAAAAAACGCACTTTTCTCACAATGTTACTTTTAGGAGGATTGATAATGACGGGTTTGGTAGGATGTGGAGAAAATAAGAACAGTCGAGAATGGATTGAGAACAAAGTTTCTGAGGTCGGCCGTGTCTATCCAACTGAGAATCTCTTTGACTTGTTTAAGCAATTTCCGGAAGGGTTCAAGGTAAATCAAGTATATATAAAACGTGGAACATATATTATCGAGATAACTTTACAAGGAGATAGTAGTAACCAAACAATTTCTGGAGTACTAACTAAGACACGTGCTTCTGATGATATTACTGAAAAGCCAGAAGAAACAATAAAAGTAGATTATATTGATAGGAAATTTACCTTTTCTGATGAGGAGAAGGCGAAAGAAATATGGCCTTTTGATGGATTTTTATTTCAAAAGTTAACGATTGATCATTCATTTTTATCTTCAATGTCTATGAAATCCAAAAGTTATAATGGTAACAATGGGGCATTTGATATTGATTATTTAGTTCGGAATCAAACTATCAATCAGTATTTTAAAAAAGATGAAAATGAACAAGCAACATTAGGTTTTGGAAGTTCATACCGAAACGACGATTATTACTATTATTCAGTAACTGTCAACTACGATAGTATTTATACATTCATAGAAACGGTATCGAATTAAGGGGAAATTAAATGGTAGATAAAAATATGTGAATAGTGGAATTCCAACTTTAGATGCTTCTAATCTGACCTATGAGTTTGAAAAAGGAAGAGCTGAACGTCCAGAACTTGCATTTCCGGATATTTCTGCACAAGAGCGAGTGAAAGCTGCGCAAAGAAGGAAGGCTATACCTGATAATCTAGAATATCTAGATGATTTCAGAGATGCACTAACTGGAACTAGTGGGACAGCCTTTTTAGATAAAAATAGTGGAGAGATTATTATTGCATACACTGGTACGAATCCTAGTGTTGACTTTTTTACGGATTTTAAAACGGATATCTCGAGTATTGGGTTTGCAAGAGGATATCATTATGATGAAGCATTTAAATTCTATGAACGAATTCAATCAAAAGTACGGTAATAATATAACTTTGACGGGACATTCATTGGGAGGAAATATTGCTCAGCGTGTAGCATTGGAGTATAATGTGTCACGAACAGTGGTCTACAATTCTGCTCCCCTATATCTAAAATCAACTATTATGGGGGACCAAAAAATTATAGATTATCTGACTCCCTGGGATTCGGCAAGGGAGAAGATAATCAATAAACAAAAAACATTCACAGGTCAAGTGGTACGAATCCGTACTCAAGATGACTTTCTTAACAATATCTCTATGCCTCTTTTGGGTGTATATTTGGGAGAAGATTATCTACTTGAAAATTCTGGTGGACACAGCCTTGATCCGTATATTACGGGTGATAAAAATCAAATTAACCAAATCAGGGATATTTTGGAAAAACAGAGTCCAGAGAAAATGACTGGACTTGAAAAGAAGAACTATGAAACCCTGAAGAAATTACAAGGTGTCAAAAATGGACTTCTAAAGCAGTTGAGTACCCAATTTTTATCAGATGGTAGTATAAGTAGCCATGAGATGTTCTTCTTGGACAGCGTCCAAGCAACAGCTGTTGCGACGGCAATGACAGAGAGTGTCAGCAACGGACACAGCGAGATTGAGGCAGTAGCGAAAAAAGCAGTTGCGGATGCTGAAACACTCTACGATAAAAGTAAGGAAGTTCCTTGGTTTGTAACAGAGTTAACTTATGATGAGATAGAGGATGCCTATGCAGAAGCTGGGGTAACATATGATAGTATTGTGGGTGAGACTCAGAGACATTTTGATAAAAAAGTAAGTAAATCAGCTGAGATTGTAAAATCCTTTACAGATTTGGAAACGAATATTCAGAAGGGTGTTGAACAAGCAGTTGAAGGAGATGAAAGCTTGGCAAGGATGATTAATCAATGGACAAACTAGAAGAAATTCAAATGAAAATAAAAAAGCAAGAAGATGGTCTTTTGTCCTTGGAGGATGACTATAGAACTGCTAAGAAGAAAATAGAAGAATCTTATGAAAATTTGGATGATAATCGTTCTCAGTTGACCAGATTATATGAGGAGTTTGAAAACATTGCTTATGATTTTCGTAGACAGAATTCTGGAGATGAGAGAGAGCGCCACCAATTTCTGATACTCTTAGAATCTTATGCAGTTGAGACAAGGAGTGAGTATCTTCGTCAATATGCTAAAATAGAAGCAAAAGATGAAGAATTGCAGACTCAGTACCGAAAAGAGCGCTCTCGCTTAGAAAAAGAGTTAGAAGAGAGTTATAGTCGTAGAAGAGATCATATGAGTTAGAAAGGAGCAGAAAAATGCTAGTGGATTTGAGTCATAGATGCTTTGATTGGACCTATGTCAGAATCAGCCAGACGAGAAATCAAAAACATTGGAAAAGCAGCTATCAAAGCCTTTTGTGCTCCTCCGATAATATCAGGTAGAAAAGATATTGTAGATAAGTACGATGAGGAGATAGGGATTCTTGCTATGACAAATAAAACTGCTGTAACGACTTTAGCAGCTCAAATGGATAGCTCAATTAATGGTTTGGGACAAAAAGCAATTAGCGAGACTATTAGTAAAAATAGTACATCTTTTGAAGATTTAACTCCGAAAAAGAAAAAATAGTGACTTTTTAACCATGCCATGTTCCTTTTCAATTTTTCCAAATATTCTCTATTCAAAGTCATCTTCGATAGACTTTTGATAAGTATGAAATGCAGAGGTACTAGGGATGTATCAAGAATTACAAAGAAAAGTGATAGAAGAAAAACCAAGCTATAGTCGAGAAGAAATCGAGTGGTTGCTTGAGCATTTAGGAGATCCCTCTCCAGAAATTAGAGACGAATTTGTTTTTACGAGTTTGGCTAGAGGTATTCAAGAAGAGTTGTTTACCCTTGAGCAGTTTCAGTTTATCTCAGAAGAGGTCTCCTCTGATGAAGGTCTATACAAAGAGATTGATAGTAGAGAGTTTCGGCTCTTAAACGTTCTTTAGGGCACTTATTTATGCCAATCTACTGTCCTGCGATGGGCACTAAGGAGTCGCTTTATTACCAGCAGTTGTCTTCTCCATCAGGGCTACCATGCTAAATCAAGGCTTGTACTATCTTTCAAAAAGAAAAAGGATGTACAACGGGCTTCAGTCAGTATGGTTGGGTCTCACGCTTTTGCGCATGGTGGTGATCTCTTGACGGAAGTTATATGTCATCCTAGATTTCCAAAGTCAGATATAGCTGAAGCATTTTGAAATCATTGGGAAAAATCTTTAAACGTGTTTGAGATCTCGTTTTACAAATGATGAAGATTGGCGGTTAGCCAGAGCGTTTTATGAACCAATCTTACGAGGGAAAAATCGAACCGTCTCTATTCACTGCTTGCTGCAAAACAGTCGAATTTCCCTGAAAGAAGCAAACGATTTCCATAAATTCTTCCAATTTCATGATCTTGTTTGCTGAAATTTACTTTCAACTAGACTGTCATAATCTTTTTACAAGATGACTTGATCATTCAATCTTTTCTACTACTATTTTGTACGGTTACTGTATGGGAAGTTCTTCACAATAGTTTAGCTAATCGTTTTGAAAAAGTGTTGAAATCGAAATGGTGCAGATAGTAAAAGAGGTTGGATATTTATCCAACCTCTTTTTATGTATCTTAATGGAATTGCATACCACCATCGACGATAATGGTTTGACCTGTAATGTAGTTTGAATCTGGTCCAGCAAGGAAGCTAACCGCTGCAGCGACATCTTCTGGCTCAGATAGGCGTTTCAATGTAATATCTTTTGCGAATGTTTGCATACCCCATTCGTCGTCTTTTCCTGCATTTTTCCCAACTTCGTGAGCGATATCATACATCATTGGAGTCTTAACGATACCAGGTGCATACGCATTAACAGTGATGCCTGAGTCAGCTAAATCACGCGCCAATGTTTGAGTAATACCACGAACAGCGAATTTTGTACCACCATAAACAGTCAAGTTTGGATTTCCAACAACACCTGCTTGAGAAGTAGCGTTGATGATTTTACCACCGTGACCTAGTGCTTTAAATTGAGCTTGAGCAGCTTGTGCTCCCCAGATTACCCCACCGACGTTAATAGCAAAGGTACGATTGAACTGTTCTTCTGTAATCGTATCTAGAGGTGTAGTCGGAGCGACACCAGCGTTGTTTACCACAACGTTCAAGTCTCCGAAATGGTCTACAACTTTTTGGAAAGCTGCAGCAACCTCTGCTTGTTTAGACACATCTGCTACAACAGCTAAAGCATTCTCTGCTGACAACTCAGCAACTGCTTTTTCAGCTGTTTCAGCATTATAGTCTAATACCCCAACCTTAAAACCATCTTGGACCAAGCGTTTTGCGATTGCAAAACCGATTCCTTGACCTGCACCTGTAACAATAGCTACTTTAGACATATGATTCCTCCTTTGGTATCCGTGATACCATTCAACGTTCATAAAAGAACAGCAAAGGGTTATAAGTGAGTTGTGATAGACTCTAAAAGAAGTCCTATCGCTTTTTAGTATACAACTTTGTGAAATTTGTGTCAAATAAAGACTGGTTTTTTAGAAAAATGAATATTTTTCAAGATCAAAATAATCGAAAAATTTCCTTTGTGAGATTTAGAGTCAGAGAAATAAAACTATCGTGTAAAAGGGGAAAGCGCACGATATTTTCCAAGCACATTTCTTGAAACCCTTTTCCTTCTTCTGATAGACTAATACATAGTTTTTGAAAAAAAGGAGACTAAAAATGAAAAAATTTGTTGCTGAATTAATCGGTACTTTTATGCTTGTGTTCATCGGAACAGGAGCTGTTGTTTTTGGAAATGGTGTTGAAGGACTTGGACACCTTGGGATTGCTCTTGCTTTTGGTTTGGCAATCGTAGTCGCAGCCTTCTCAATCGGAACTGTTTCAGGTGCTCACTTGAACCCAGCTGTTTCTATTGCTATGTTTGTTAACAAACGTTTGTCATCTTCAGAGCTTGTAAACTACATTCTTGGTCAAGTAGTCGGTGCTTTCCTTGCATCTGCTTCTGTATTCTTTCTCTTGGCAAATTCAGGAATGTCAACTGCAAGTCTTGGTGAAAATGCCTTGGCAAACGGTGTAACTGTCTTTGGTGGTTTCTTGTTTGAAACAATCGCAACATTCTTGTTTGTTTTGGTGATCATGACTGTAACTTCAGCAAGCAAAGGAAATGGCGCAATCGCTGGTTTGGTGATCGGTTTGTCATTGACAGCTTTGATTCTAGCTGGATTGAACATCACTGGACTTTCAGTAAACCCAGCTCGTAGTTTGGCTCCTGCTGTATTGGTAGGTGGCGCAGCTCTTCAACAAGTTTGGATTTTCATCCTTGCACCAATCGTTGGTGGCGTTCTTGCAGCTCTAGTTGCTAAAAACTTCCTTGGAACTGAAGAATAATTGAAACTCAAAAAGCCTTGCTCCTCCGTTTGAGGAACAGGGCTTTTTCGTATTATACTCTTCGAAAATCTCTTCAAACCACGTCAGCTTCACCTTGGATTATATATGTGACTGACTTCGTCAGTCTTATCTACAACCTCAAAGCACTGCTTTGAGCAACCTGCGGCTAGCTTCCTAGTTTGCTCTTTGATTTTCATTGAGTATGAGTTTAACGGTTGTCAATTTTCTCTGGATAGAGATCATGTTGGAAGAGGCGTTGTTCTGCCAATCCTTCATACTTGGTTCCAGGTCTACCGTAGTTGTAGTAGGGGTCGATTGAAATGCCACCGCGAGGTGTAAATTTCCCCCAGACTTCTAAATAGCGAGGGTCTAGCAAGTTGACCAAGTCTTTCCCGATGGTGTTGATACAGTTTTCATGAAAATCTCCATGGTTTCGGTAGCTAAAGAGGTAGAGTTTGAGGGATTTTGACTCGACACAGAGCTTGTCAGGAATGTAGGAAATATAAATAGTTGCAAAGTCTGGTTGAGCAGTGATGGGACAAAGTGAGGTAAATTCAGGGCAGTTGAACTTGATGAAATAGTCATTTTCCACATGACGATTGTCAAAGGATTCGAGGACTTGGGGTTGGTATTCGAAAATGTAGTTGGTTTCTTTGTTGCCGAGGAGGCTGAGGTTTTTCATTTCTTCTTGTTGTGACATGATTTTTTCTTTCTAATCTTAAACACCACGTTGGTTGTCGTAGAGGAGGGTATGGAGTTGAGGAAGGACGCGGACATTGCCCCAGCTATCGTCGGCAGCGACACGTTCCCAGAGTTCTTTGAGACGTTCCAGTTGGTCTTGAACAATATTGCCTGTAGCCTTGGGCTCAGGATTCCCCGCCGATAAGAAGAGGACATCTGGTTGGTAGCGTTCTTGAATATCTTTGGCAAAGGCTAGATCTGCATCATCAAAGACAGGGATTTTAAAGGTTACTTTGTCTGGATCTAGTTGGGAAACGATAAAGTCCAAGGTCTCAAAGTTGACTTCCATCTTGGATGAAGGAGGTTTGGGGCTGAGGGTGACTTGGTCGATGTCTTTCAACCAATTTTGCCAGCGAGAACCTTGAGTCTCGACAGCAAGAGTGACACCACGTTCCTTGAGTTTGGTTACTAGCTCAGCCATGTTGGCTGCTAGGATAGCAGGATTTCCCCCAGACAGGGTGACGTAGTCGTAGCTTCCTAGTTTGTCTAATTCAGCAATGACCTCGTCAGCTGTCATGCGAGTTGGTTTTTCAGAGCCATCCCAAGTAAAGGCAGAATCGCACCAGTCACAGTGGTAGTCGCAACCAGCAGTGCGGACAAACATGGTTTTCTGCCCGATTGCACGACCTTCACCTTGAAAGGTAGGCCCAAAAATTTCTAGAACTGGTAGTTTGAGGACACGTTCCTTAGTCATCTAACCACTCCCGTCTAAACTCTGCAAAGGCAGTCGGAGTTTCATAGAGGCGAACATATTCCAAACGGAGACCGCGCTCGTCTGGCAACTCTAGGCTCATGGTTTGGAAAATCCAGTAAACCATATTTTCAGCAGTCGTATTCATGTAGGGCAGGGTTTCATTGAGATAGCGATGATCTAGGTGGGGCTCTAAGTAGTCCTTGTAGATAGCTTTGATGTCTCCGAAATCGTAGGTCATACCTCTATCATCTAAAAATCCACTGACAGCGATTTGCAGATGATAGGTGTGACCGTGTAGGGATTTGCATTTTCCTTCATAGTGAAAGAGGTGGTGGGCAGCATCGAAGGTAAATTCTTTTGAGACTAAGGTTCTGTGAGGATTGTAGACAAGAGATTCCCCAGTTTCTTGTTTGATTTCTTTGGGGGCAAAAAACATCAGACCTCTCCTTTCTGAGAGAGATAAACCTCTAAACCATGTTGGCGTAGATGGCAGGCAGGACAATCTCCACAACCAGTACCGATAATCCCATTGTAGCAGGTCAAGGTCTTCTCACGAATGTAGTCAAAGGCACCAAGTTGGTCAGCTAATTCCCAAGTTTCAGCCTTGTCTAGCCACATGAGAGGCGTTTGGATTACAAAGTCGTAATCCATGGCAAGGTTGAGCGTGACATTGAGTGATTTGACAAAGACATCCCGACAGTCAGGATAACCTGAGAAGTCTGTTTCGCACACTCCTGTCACGATATCCGTAATTCCACGCTGCTTGGCAAGGACTGCCGCAAAGGACAGAAAGAGATGATTGCGACCGTCAACGAAGGTATTAGGCACCTCTCCTTCTTTTTGCTCAATTTCTAGATCTGAAGTCAAGGCATTTTCAGTAATTTGTCCTAGCAGAGACATATCTAGGATATGATGACGAATTCCTTGTTCCTCAGCGATTTCTTTGGCCACTTGAATTTCGAGATGGTGGCGTTGGCCATAGGCAAAGGTAACGGCTTCTACCTTTTCATAGTGTTGCTTGGCCCAGAAAAGGCAGGTTGTTGAATCTTGACCGCCGCTAAAGACGACCAAGGCTGATTGACGTTTCATAGTACTCCTTCCAAAATGGGAAATGTTCAGAGCACGCAAAAAGCTCCCTAGAGGGAGCTAAAAAATACCAAGTAGAGGTTTTTTTTAGCGATGGCATGTCCCAAACATCGTGATATTCTAGTTACAGTCTAGCATATTTTTTTAAAAATGGCAAAGGGCAAGAAAAAAGAGAGTGGGACAGAAATCGGTAATTCGTTAGAATTCGATTTCGTCGTCCCACCTCCGCACAGTTGAGTAGGGCTGTAAAAGCTGATGAAATCAGCGTAGTAGAGCCCACTCAACCACTGCGTCTTGCTCGACAATCCAAAGACAAAGGAGAGGCTAGGACTTTTGTCCCAGCCTCTCCTTTGATTAGCTTAATTCAGCAACGATTGCCTTGATTTGTTCTGCAGTGTGAACACCAGCAACTTGTTTCACCACTTGTCCATCTTTTTTGAAAAGAAGAGTAGGGATAGACATGATACCGAATGAACGAGCTGTGTTTGGATTTTCATCAACGTCCATTTTAACGATCTTCAAGACATCTTCTGAAAGTTCTTCAGACAATTTGTCCAAGATTGGACCTTGCATACGACATGGACCACACCAAGTTGCCCAGAAGTCTACCAAGACCAATCCGTCTTTAGTTTCTTGTTCAAATGTTGCGTCTGTAATTGCTTTTGCCATAGTATTTCTCCTTTTTAGTTATATTGGCTTAAATCTTGTTTCATGAGATAGAAGAAGACATCTCCATAAGTCCCATGGTAGTCCAAATCATGTCCCTTATAGGTTACTTTTTGGACAGGGTAGTAGTCTGCGACACCAATCAGGCAGGCTTGTTGAGAACGTTCAAATTCTTCGTATGACTCGAAGGTCATGGTTCTCTCTTGCTTGCTGGCGTCAAGATAGGTGATTTCAATCATAGGATTCTCCTTTGCTAAATCATGTTTTCATTTTACTCCTTGAAAAAAGGAATGTCAAGAAAAATGATTGCGCACGCAAGTTTTTTAAAAAATATGTTAGGCCAACCAGTTTGATTTTGTTGCTAAGCTTTCTTCAACAGCTGTTTGTAAATAAGCCAAGGTAGTCTGGCCTTCGCTAGTCAGGCAGATAAAACTAGCTCGTTTGTCCTGGTCGCAGCATCTCCGACTAAGTAAACCACAGTTCTTTGCTTCCAGACGAGCCACCATTCGTGAAACAGCACTCGGGCTCAAGTGGAGTTTATCTGGCAAGTCGATTTGTCGAAGGGATTTTCCTTCAGCCTGATTTAGAAAGTGCAAGAGGTAAAATTCCTTGAGTGTCAAGGTTTGTTCACTCTGCTCAGCGATGGTCTCTTCTAAAATAGCTTCTAGCTCTACTTGCCTACGGTTGAAGTCAAACCATTTTTCTAAGTAAGTCATGTCCATCTCCTTTCCCTCTATAATAGTGTAATCATACTAGTGCATCTATGATGCTTGCGCACGCAATTAGTATACACCTTTTTTTGGATTGGATAGCAAGAAGGATGTTTT
>BNJT01000231.1_pt1 | contig 12528 bp, 21 predicted proteins | sample 8540491 | NCBI WGS metagenome assembly BNJT01 (sample SAMD00202455, study PRJDB9452) | human saliva metagenome | host: Homo sapiens
AGTACCAAAAAGACAAAAAGATACTACCTATGCTATAATCCGGAGTTTGACACTTCACAGAAGCTAAAAAGGCTCCTAAACGTTGATTTAACAATGTTTTTAGGAGCCTTATTTTTGCTTTAAAAAAATGCGTACTTTTTCTATTGTTTCGTAAATTTAAAAAAATATTTTTTTCATATCGCTGATAATTTCAAAATCAGTCTCAATTTGAAAAAAATATCACGAAGTTTATCGCTAATTTCATTTCTAGAATAAGTAGGAACATAGCCTATTCCATAATGATGATTGAAATTAAACTCTCTGAGAGTTTTTTTAGAATTTGAGGACAAGTAAATTGATGTTCTAGTTTGTGTTCTAATACTCGGTAAAGTGTTAATGCCAAGAAACATGTCATAAAGTGAGCCTCAATGCGATCTTTTTCTGCTGAGATAAACTGGTCTAGACTTAAATTCACTTTTCATAATACGAAAACTTTCTTCAATTTCCCATCTTCTTTGACCAACACGAATAATATTTTTCGATATCATCGTCTAAGTTAGTAGAAACTGCATAAATACCATCATATAACATTTCCGCAGCAATTTTTTTCCTCATCAAGCGAGTAGTGTTTTCTTTCTGCCACTTCACCGTCATCCGTAACATTTTTTTCTTTCACTAATCGCTTAAAATCAGTTGAGCGTTTTTTGTCGAATTCTGAAGGAGATTCTAATTTATGTAACGCTCTTTGGATATGGCGTTCTCGAATTCCTCTTTGATAGTCACGATATTTTAATGAGAAAGTGACAATTAATCGTTGATGTGGAATATCCTTTTCTGGGAATTCGCATACCTTATAAAATGTTTGTTGTTTTAAAGTAGGATCATCAGATTTTTCTATTTCAGAAATAGAATATTGAGTATGATCATTACTACCAACCATAGACCATTGAGAGTCAGATAAAGCCCATTCCTTGTACTCTTTTGATAATTTTTTTAATCGATTGAGTCGTTACATAGCCTCGTTGAGCAATGGTGTTATATCGTTTATTAGCTTTAGAAGATAAGCCTGCATCTGTACAAACAATGAATTTAGAGTGTTTAAAATCATTCACAATTTTTCTTTTTCTAAAGGTTTCATCGTTGTTTGTTCATTTTGTATTACCAGGATGAATACAAAAGGCAAGAGGAATACCAGAAGCGTCCATAAATAACCCCATTTCAACAATTGGATTTGGACGATTTTTCTTTTGAACAACCATATTTACGAATACCCTCCGAATCTTCTTCTTCGATTTCAAAATAAAAATTTGTGCAGTCATAATACAGAATGCCTTTTTTTGACGGTCGAGAGCTTTAAGAGAATTTTGGTATAAATTCGATTGGATAAAATCAGATTCTTTGGCAATCAATTCAAGAGAACGATAAAAAAATGTTGAAGATCAAACTCTTTTTTTCTTCTAGTAAGTATTTAGAAAATTCAACAGTTGATTTCTTAGAAGAAGGGAGAGAATACGCCCATAAACTAGACGAGATAAAATATCATTCAAAGGGAAAGTGATTTTTATACTTGGATTGAATTTCTTTTAGCAATTTTATGAAGACCTAATTCATAATAAAGTTTTTTTGTAGGAATAAGTATCCACCGAAGAATTCTCTTTGTTGATTCAATTTAAGACGTTTTTTTAGGACTAAGAGATAACAAAATATCTTGTTGTTCATTTTTTTCAAGTTCAGTTAGTTCAAGAGCACGTTGTTTAGCCCAAGTCATTGGATCAATCCCAGGATGTTCTTTTAATAATTTTTCATGATTGCCAAGATTTTTCAACAATGGTTGTTGAACGTTTTTCCTTCGACTAAAAATATCCTTGATAATAGCGTAGTTAATAGAGTTTTTAGACACTGATTTTTTTACTCTCATTTTGGTCACCTCAAGAATATTATAACATAGTACGAGAAAGTACGCAATATAAAAGTGGTAAAATTTGACAAAAATACGATAATATCAACGATTATCGCAATTTTTCTCTTACAAGTGTCAAACTCCCGAGTCTCAAAGTTTTTATTTGAAACAAAGTACCAAAAAGACAAAAAGATACTACCTATGCTATAATATAAGTGGAAAATTTTTAAATTGTCGAAGATAAAGCGTTAGTCTGTTGTTGCAGACCTAACGCTTTTTGACTATTATAAGGTTGGTGCGATTGAAGTATTTTTATAGATAATTCTAAGCATTTTTATGACCACAAGCGATAATAGCTTTCATTTTACTTCCTCTGCTGGAAATTCGCTGATAGAAAAGTGAAAAGGTTTCTTCTTTAGCACGTTGAACACTTAACACCGACATTACTAAGGCTTGTTTAAGATATTTATTGCCTTGCGTCGTGTGTGAAGATTTTTTACACCGGCACTTTCGTTAGAACCCGGGCACATCCCAGCCCATGAAGCTAAGTTCTTATCAGTTTTAAAAAGCATCAACATTTGGACCAATTTCAGCTAATATAGTGGCACAACAATTATCACTAATACCAGGAATTGTTAGAAGAAGTTTATATTCTTCAGGAAAATGTTCTAAAAATATATTTATTTATTTCTTTATTGAGTTCATCTGATATCTTTTTCTGAAGGTTATATTCTTCCATACATTCTTTAATTAGAAAACGATCCACTGTAGATAGTTTTACCTTCCATAGCTTCAATTAATTGTCTAGTAGAGGCTTTTATTCTACCATGTATGCAACTTTCGACATTATCTTCATTGATAACTTCTCCATTAATAAATAAAGTTAATAAAGCTTGTCCTGTCTTGCTGAAAATATCTGATAAGTAGCTTGTTCCCTGTAATATAAGCCGCCACTCGGCTTATATTACTTTTGCTACGATGAAAAATGCATCAGTTGCTAGTATTCTAGGTACTTTACATATCTAGGAAAATATCATGCTTATAAAGATTTTTGTCCAATGAATAAGAGCATACAAACCATTTTCACTGTGCAGCAGTCATATAAGCCGATTTGGCTTATATGACAGGGGAAATCGAGACCGTGGCTCGAATTTTAGCCATGAGACAGCGTAAGCTGGCTGCTGGCGACCTTGCTACTATTAGAAAATGGTTTGTATGCTCTTATTCTACGTCATTCACATATTTATCAAATATCATGATAGAACTCAGAATAACAGACTAAAAAAACACTTTTCCTGTAGCAGTAGTAATATAAGCCGTACCGGCTTATATTACAGGAAACTCTCGAGACCTAGGCTCGAAGTTTAGCAATGAGACTCGCTTTTGCGAGGCTGCTTGCGTCCTTGCTACTAATCGAAAAGTGTTTTTAGTCTGTTATTCTAATTTTTATTGCTTTTCACTAAATAAAATTTCAGTACAAAACATGCAGTTTTTCATCATTATCACGGCGTTTTCCATAATAAAAATTACAAATATGGAAACCTTGGTCGTAAATATTTTTCCAAATTAATTAATGACTGACTGATGTTTTTCTTTTTGTTCCACCTGCTCATTCGATTGATCCATTGGAACTGTTTCGTCGATGGTATCTAATCGTTCTTTTAAGTGAAGATTTTCCATCGTTAAATTATGATTTTTCTTCAATGACCACTTGTAATTCTTGACTAATTTCTTCTAACAATTCTAATTGTTGATGAACTTGTCTTTTTAATTGTTCTACTCGGTCATATAATTGACGATTCGTCATACCATCTCTCCTTTCTTACTTAGGAATCATTAGTACCCATTGTTCTAGGGCTGCTTGTATTCCTACATTTGATTGAACTTTTTCTAACACTTTTACTCGTCTTCTCATGTAATTCAATCCATTTTTGCACCGTTAACTGATTCGCAATAGTTTGCAAAGTCGTTACTTTATCTTTTTGAATGATTTGCTCTTTAGCACCGATTACCATATAAAGAGAATCTCTCACATAAATGGACAACAATTCTAAAAATCGTTGACCTTCAGCCTTTGAAGTCAATAACGGCATCATTTGCGACTGAATCGTTACAAATGCCATCGAACGATTTTTGGAAACACTCGTGTATACCATTGCCAACTATCTTGACGCAATTGTTGGAATGATTCACTACCAGCTAATTCTAATGCCTCATCTAAATCACTCGTCAGTGTTACTAATAAGCGAGAAACCGAAGGAATTACTCCTTCTGCTTCTAATTGAGTCGTCAACATTTCCATAACAGGCGTTGCAAAATGAACAATTTGACAACGAGATTGAATCGTTGGCAATACTTTACTGAGTCGGCTTGTTAATAATAAAAAACAAAATGGAAGACTCTGGTTCTTCTAAAAATTTTAACAGGCTATTGGCTGCACCAGTCGTTAATGTATCCACATCATGGATAATACACACTTTCATATGTCCTTCCATTGCGGTTTTGGATAATTGTTGTTTTAACTCTCGCATTTGGTCTACTTTTAATGTCTGCCCATCTGGAGTAATCTCCATGACATCAGGGAAATTTCCCTCATCAATTCTTCGGCAATAATCACATTGGGAACAAGGTTCTTCATTCTCAGCTCGTTCTTGGCAAAATACTAATTTGGCAAGAAATAGGGCTAACTCTCTTTTTCCAACACCTTGCATTCCTTCAAATAAATATGCATGACCTAAACGATTCTTTTTGAACTGCATGAATAAAAGATTGCTTCAACATCTTCATACTAGAAACGATAGAAAGCATCTACCGGAACAACAAATACTGTGGCACCGCCTACACGAATTGGAACTGGCATCGACATTCCTGCTTCTAATGTTGTATCTAAAATGAACGGGCGGAGTTGTTAATTGTTCTCTTGATTCACAGTTTTCACGAATAATCGATAAAAACTTCTTCTACACGCTTCTTCTTCAATCCCAACTAAGAATGTTGTGTTTCCTGCTCGTAAAAATCCACCTGTTGTTGATAAACGAGTCGCACGAATATTTGCATTTGCAAATTCATCGCTTAATAAATGACTATCTTTGTCTTGTACAATCGCAATAATTAATTTCATATTATCTCTCTCCATTCGTAAAATATTCTGGATAACGGTCTACTAAAGCTGTTAAACATTCTTGAACAACTTCATCCACTGTTTTTGTTGCATCAATTTGGATAAAACGTTCAGGATCTGTTGGAATAATATCCAAAGTATCCTTGACGAACCATTTTGTGGAATTGTAATCCTTCTTGATCTAATCGATCAAATTGACGATTCCCCTTTTGCTAAATGAATTCTTTCTAATCCAATTTCAGCTGGAACATCTAAATATAATGTCACATCTGGTGTTTTTTTCCCTGCTGTTGCAAATTGATTTAATTGATACACTTCTTCGACACCAATTCCACGAGCTACTCCTTGGTAAACTAATGAACTGTCTACAAAGCGGTCACAAAATACAATGCCACCTTTTTTTCTAAATTCGGTAAAAATTCGATCCGTTAAATGTTGCCTTCTTGCAGCTGCATATAAAATCGCTTCTGTTCGAACATCCATTTCTACATTTTGAACATCTAAAATAATTTGTCGAATATCTTCTGCAATTCGACTTCCTCCAGGTTCTCGAGTAGAAGTAATGGTCACATTTGTTCGTTCTTCTAATAATGGAATAAGCTTTTTCAATCACAGTTGTTTTTTTCCTGCTCCATCTGGGCCTTCCATCGTAATAAATAATCCCGGCACAATACTCCTCCTAGTTTTCGAAAAATTCTATTTTCATTTTATCATATTTTCCAATGAACTTAAATTCAAAATTCACGATTCGAGTGAAAATTCGAGAAAGCTCAGATTTCCTATTAGAAAAATCGACCCTATTTAGCAACTTCACCTTGCCACTCATTCATTCCACTCGTAACATTAATAACATCAAAACCCTTGCGCTTCCAAAAATCTCGCACGCTCTAGCAGAACGACCACCTGCTTGACAAACGACATAATAAGATTGATTTTTATCTAAATTCGTATAAGTTGTGCCTAATTCACTTAATGGAAAAATTATCTGCTCCTGGAATATGTCCAGCTTGATACTCATCTTTTTCACGAACATCAATTAAAACGACTTCCTCTGATTGGTTTACTTTTTGAAATTCTGCTGCTGTAATATTTTTCATCTTCCTAACCCCTTTTTAATAATGTATTTTCTTTGATTTTAACATATTACATATACTTGTCCCTACTTTATGAGTCTTATAAAAAAACACCTAGATAGATTCTAGGTGAAACTTATCGAATTGGTAAACCTTTAGCGTACGCTTCTTTTTGCTTCTGCAAGTGTCATTTTATTTGGTCCACCATCAATATTTATAATCCCCGTATTCTGTCAATGGCATACATCACAAATATCATAGTCTCATCACTTCATGTCCGCAAACAGGGCAATGAAGCCATAGTTCGCCATCAATTTCCCATGTCTTTTCTGAATTTTTCCATTGTAATACTCCTCTTCATCACATCTTACTTCTAAAAATGAAAGCCCTTAATTACTATTATATCAGAAAAATTTTTAAAATAAGACTGTTTTTAAAGAAAAATAAGGATAAAATATAAGTGAAATAGAAAAATAAGGGGAGAATGAAATGAAAAAAACTAATCATTTTTATTTTGGGTATACTTGCTTTTTCTAATTAAATATTTGATTTTTAAATGAATGAATTAAGAGGAGTTAGTTCCAATTTAGAAACTAACTCCTCTTCTTATTAAATGCTATTTCTTCTTCGTTAAAGTTTTTCTTTTGTCACTAATAACCATTCAGCAAAAATAATTTAAGTCAATTGTTTTAGCTAATCGGCTAAAAAGCATAGCACTAAACTCTCTATACTATTCGGACTATAATATCCATCATTTGACTCATCCGCAATCATTTCTACGCCTTCTGCTCCCTCTTTTCTTTAACAAACGTAAAAATTTCGTTACATCAGAATTTTTCTTTCAATAGTTTTTCTATAATAATCCTCAGCTACTTCATTTTTACCAACTTTCAGAGAAAGCAACATCATTGGAATTAGCAACATATCATCTAATCGATATTCTTTTTCATATTCCTCTAAAAATGCTTTTTGCTTCATCGTATTTTTTTCTAAAGTGTGCATAGACATGCATTAATTCATAACGAGCGCCAAGTGAATCATTTTGGATTCATTTCTAACAATTCTTTATATTGCTTTTTCTGCTTTTGTAAAGAAATGCATTTCTAATATACTTATCTGCTAACCACCACTTCAAACGAAGATACGGACGATTTTTCGATATATCCCCAATCCATTTCTTCTGGATCTAACTTTTTAACTTCTTCCTCTCTAATTTTTCTAACTCATACAGTTCTTCAAGTCGAGGGTAAATAGCTAAACAAAAGCTTGCTTAGCTTCGAGATTGTCTGGTTCTATTTCCAAAATTTGTTTCGCAATCTTTTTACGTTTTGGAGAACCTGGTCTTGCATAATGCATTTCTTCTAGCAAATCCCATAGTAAATCTTCGTCAGCTATCATCGATAAATTCTTCGTCCATTACCATGTTCAGATTATATTGCAGCTGAAAAAGCAGCAATGGCTTGCTCCACATCTTGAAATTCATCTCCATGTTCATCCAAGAACTTATTTAATAATGTAATAATTTTTTTCTGTTTCAAATGACATAGTACGCCTCCTTTAATTGTCTACTCGAAATTATAGCAAAAATTGGCAAAATGCATATAAGTGTCCCATCATATCAAAAACGAGCTCTTCGAATAATCGGAGAACTCGTTTTCACTTCTATTGATTTAGGCTGTTACTCCTCATCAACTGATAAGGTGCAACACTTTTGGTTTTTACTGCATATACGCAGTTAATTCTGATTCTGAAATATTTAATCTCTTAGCTCCATTTTTCGATTGTAAGGATTCCATCTTTTAATTAATCCGACAATGGTTGTGATAGCACCTTCTGCTCTGCCTTTTCTCTATGCCCTTCTTCGATTCCTTCCATCTTTGCTAGTTGTTTTTCTTCTGCCACATACTCTAAATGTGCATAGTAGCCATCTAGCTTCCTTGTTCGATCATCATACATCGTTCGTTCCTCCTCCGTCCAGCCAGTTCGATTCATAATCATGTCTGCTGTTTCTAAAATTGTCTCTGGATTTTTGTGTATAAGGTTTGTTCCCAAAGAACTCAATCCATCGAACTTTTTTTATATTGTTTTTATTTTTAGTTGGATTATATTTATCTAATTCTAAAAATGCCATACGCATTAAGTTACGCTTTTCTTTGATTCCTTTAAAATATACTTTTTAATTCTTCGTAGGATTCATCATCTCGTAAGCTAAACGAGATGATACATACGATCATCTTCAAAATATCGTTCCTGTGTAATCGCAATGGCATATACTGGTATCATTTCCTTTGCGAGATGATAGGTTTGCGTGCCATCCATTTTTATGCATATTCATATTTTTAGAAATCTGTTCACATAAATATAAGCACAAACGTTTGATAAAGTCAATCTGTAAGGCTACTTGTATTTCTATAATAATTTGTGTGCGATCATCCAACTCTGCCAATACGTCAATATAGAGTCGAATACGAAATTCATCCAAATAAAAGTCATGTATTTGAGTACTTTCTAAAAATTTTTACACTTTCAACTGGCAAGTCAAATATATCTCGTATGAATTGCGCAGTAACTGCTGTATTACTAAAAAATCTTCTTCGCCATTAAGTCCATCATGGGTCTTGCCCTTCAATTCGTTCTTTCATATTATTTCGTCCTCTCTCTATTTTTAAAGCATCTTCCAGTGACTTTTTTCACTAGAAATGACACTTCACTCTATAGATACGCAAAAAAAGACGAAAATATTTTTTTATTTTTACAGAAATTTCTAATTTAAAATAAGGCAGTGCCAAAAATTTTTGTGTAAACTCCACTAGTTGTCACTCAAGTTACTAATCCAAATCCTCTATGAATTCTTTTCTGTATATAATTCCAGATAACGATCTAAACTATCCTTTGATAGAAATTGTTCCATAGTTTTCAATCGTTTTTAGTTACTTATTGAGATTTTTAATTAAAATTGAAAATGACTAATAACTCGTCATAAACTGAATCAATACTTGTACATATTTTTGTAAACGTCCAATCACCAAGTCGTATCAAAAACGAGCTCCCCTGAAATAATTGGAGAACTCGTTTTTCACTTCTATTGATTTAAGTTGTTACTGCATATACGCAGCTAATTCTGATTCGGAAATTACATAACCATCTCTATCAAAGTATTTAGACTATCTATAATCTCACTAAATTCAATTCCTTTTGCGTATGGGTTTTTCTTTTGATATCTGATCCATCTCTCATAATCAAAGAATCATTATTAATATGACTAACAATCACTTTTTGCTTCATCCTTTGAAACTTCTGTCTTTCTATAACTAAACGTATTAGAAACTGCTACTTTAAGTTCTTTTTATATTTATAACTTCTAATTTATTTTTCAAAATAGCATAGATATCATAAAAATCTTTTACTTCTACTATTATTTTCTGCTCATGTAAGTATTGTTTTGTAGTTTTTCTGATAACACTGTTTCTAATGGATACATATTCAATTCAATATTATCACCTAAAAATTGTGCTATATCTTTCTAACCTTGGTAAAGGATAAATCGAATCTCCTGTAGCAATATCAATACTAAATGGAATTCTAATATTTGCTAAGTGTCCAATTACATGAAATCTTAGACCAGCATATTTTTCTTCCGCTTTAATCTCCTCAATAGTATCATTTAATTCAAACCATAAATCTTTTGTTAGTATCTCCCAATATTTCTTTTAAAAATTCTTTTTAATTCTACAGTTTCTATAGGAAATCCCTTTAACTAAAAATCAATATCTTGTGTAGATCTATTTTTGAACACCTAATGAATAAGTTAATAACATACCACCTTTTAAGCAAAAAATTTTTTTCTATATATACTAATAGAAATCAACTTTTAAAAATTCATCAAAGAAAAATTTACTTAATACCAAATTGTAATTTAAATCCAGTTCCTTTGCTTTTATTCCTTAGTTTTTGAGTGACACTATCTTTATTCATGTACAATCACCCTCAAGTATTTCCCTATGCTATTCCTAAATTCTGGGCATATTTTTCTTAGTTTCCATATATCTTTAGAATCTTTCTTAATATATAGATTCCAAGCTTTTGAAAAATATTTCTGGGTCTTGATTTTTCTATCTCTTACTAAATCGCAAAATCGTTCTCTCCATATCATACACACACACACTATTTCCCATATCCGTTTTTAATTTCAGTTTTACCTAGTTCATACCATTCCTTTTTCACTTGATGGACAATTACTGAGTCCTTAATACGCCATGCATTGTAGCCTTGCTTTACTGTTACCCTCGTTATCAAAAGGCAATCTATCTGTTAATCTATGCAAATATAGTGCTGTCTGATAGGAATAAATGCAAGCCTTATTTTTGAAGTTGAAAGAAGTAAAGTTCATCATAATTATCAAAATTTGGATCAAAGTAAACACCTCTTACTACTCTTTCAAGTTCTCCTTTTCGCACTAAATTCGTAAGATACCATGAATCAATTTTATTATCTGTTAGTTCCTTTGCCGTTATGATTCCCTTATTCTGTTTTTATCATTTCTCTTATTTTTATATTCATTCACAGTCGCCACTTCCTTTTTGTGCTTTATTATATTTCAAACAACGCACAAAAAAACAAGAATTTGCATATTTTTAAACTTTTTCATTTAAATAGCTTTTTGTATAAAGTATAATTTGTAGATTATTTCATTATATTTATTCTTTCATATTATTTCGTCCTCTCTCTATTTTTTTGAAAGCATCTTCTAGTGACTTCTCACCAGAAATGACACTTCACTTATATATACGAAAAATGACGAAAAAATATTTTTTTATTTCAAAAATTTCTAATTTAAAGCCAAGAATTTTTGTGTAAACTCCACTAGTTGTCACTCAAGCTACTAATCCAAATCCTCTATGAATTCTTTCTTTATAAAATTGAAAAATGAGTAATAACTCATCATAAATTGAATCAATACTTGTACATACTTTAGAATAGAGTTAGTTTCCTTTCCTCTTTGTGTTTTTGATGAACGTTTAGTGACACAATTTGTTTTGTCCTTCTATTTCCTCCATTTCTCACTTCTTACTAGCAGTATAGGAAGGTTACGAACTGATGATAGACACCTTGTTATAGGCTGCTTACCCACAACTAATCTATAAAACGCTTTCTAATTCTCGTAAAAGAAGAAGGATAGAAAATAGCGGAGATACTATTTTCTATCCTTAGTTTTGAAGTTAGAAATTCATTAATAGACTTTCTTTAATCAATCTACTTAATTATTTTTCTGATTCTTCATCTTCTTTTTCCAAAAAAACTACTAATCCTAAACCTGAAAAGAATTGAAGCTGCTGCTGCAGAGAAGATTCCTAGTCCATCTGCAGTACCAGTATTTGGCAAGATATTTTTGATTTGTATCTTGTGTTTGTTGTACTGGTTCACCTGTTGTTAATGGTGTTTCTTGAGCTGGTGTTTGATTATCTTTCGATGTTTCTGATTCATCGCTAGTCTTCGAATTTTTGTTCTAATTCACTTGTTGGTGTCTGACGCGCTGGCGTTGTTACATCAACTGGATTAGATGGTCTCTTATTAGGTTCTGTTACGATACCTTTTTCCTGGTAAATCTCCTTTTTGGAAGTTTTATCATTTGGCACTTCACCTGACCCATTTTCTCCGATAATCACTTCAATTGGAGTATTGTTATCCCCTGGGATAAGTACCTTCGTTCCTGGTGGGTATGTTGATCCATCTGGTTTTCTTAGGTGTCACTACTGCATCTCCATTTGGTTTTCTTGTGATTTCAATCTTAATAGGTTGTTCTGTTTGAGGTGTATTTGGAATACGATTCACTTCTGTCGTTGGAGTTTTACGCGCTGGTGTTGTTACCACTGGAACCTCTTCAGTTGGTTTGCCCGGTTCTGTAATCTTAGCTTTTTCCTGGGACTTTACCATCCGGTAATTCACTATTTGGTACTTTACCTTTACCGTTTTGTCCAATTGTTACAGTAATCGTGTTTCCATTCTTACCTGGAATTTCTACCTTCGTTCCTGGTGGATATGTTGATCCATCTGGTTTCTTAGGTGTTACTGTTACATCCCCTGTGTTTGGATCTTGTTCCAACTCAACAGTTGGTGTTTTTACGTGCTGGCGTTGTCACATCAACTGGTTTAGATGGTCTCTTATTCGGTTCTGTTACGGTTCCTTTTCCTGGTTTAGCTTCTTTTTGGAAGTTGGTCATTTGGAACTGTTCCTGACCCATCTTTTTCCGATTGTTACTACTATAGATGTTCCATTTTCTCCCGGAATTTCTCACCCTAGTTCCTTCTGGATAGGTTGTTTTTCCATCTGGTTTCTTAGGTGTTACCACAGCATCTCCATTTGGTTTTCTTGTAATTTCAATCTTACCCGGTTGGTCTGTTTGTGGAGCATTAGGATCAATTTTTTTCAGGTGTTTCTACCTTAACTTCAACTG
>BNJT01000617.1_pt1 | contig 12484 bp, 16 predicted proteins | sample 8540491 | NCBI WGS metagenome assembly BNJT01 (sample SAMD00202455, study PRJDB9452) | human saliva metagenome | host: Homo sapiens
GCAGCTAAAGCAGTCTTCGATGAAGAAAAAGCAAAACCTTCTTGCTGAAGGTGTTGCTGTTGCGGATGATATCCAAGTTGGTATCATGATTGAAATCCCAGCTGCAGCTATGCTTGCAGACCAATTTGCCAAAGAAGTTGATTTCTTCTCAATTGGTACAAACGACTTGATCCAATACACAATGGCTGCTGACCGTATGAACGAACAAGTTTCATACCTTTACCAACCATATAACCCATCGATCCTTCGTTTGATTAACAACGTAATCAAAGCAGCTCACGTTGAAGGTAAATGGGCTGGTATGTGTGGTGAAATGGCTGGTGACCAAACTGCTGTTCCACTTCTTGTCGGAATGGGATTGGATGAGTTCTCAATGTCAGCTACTTCAGTACTTCGTACACGTAGCTTGATGAAGAAACTTGACACAGCTAAGATGCAAGAATACGCTAACCGTGCTCTTACTGAATGTTCAACAATGGAAGAAGTTCTTGAACTCTCTAAAGAATACGTTAACTTTGATTAAAGACATTAAACCTTGTAGAACTAAACTACAAGGTTTTTTGTACTCTAATTTAAAAAGTCATCCTGTAAAATTTTCTAAAAATATGGTAAAATAGACAAAGGAAAAATACGGAGGCAACTATGCAAAACAGACCAATCATTATCGGAGTAACAGGGGGATCTGGTGGAGGAAAAACCAGTGTTTCTAAAGCAATTTTATCGCATTTTCCCAACGAAAAAATTGCCATGATTGAGCATGATTCCTACTATAAAGATCAATCTCATCTAACCTTTGAGGAGCGTATCAAAACCAACTATGATCATCCTTTTGCTTTTGATACTGACTTGATGATTGCGCAAATTAAGGAATTGTTGGCGGGGCGTCCTGTTGATATTCCTACCTATGATTATGCTGCCCATACAAGAAGCTCGAAAACCTATCGTCAAGAACCTCAAGACGTCTTTATTGTAGAAGGAATCTTGGTTTTGGAAGACAAACGTCTTCGTGATTTGATGGATATCAAGATTTTTGTGGACACTGATGATGATGTTCGTATCATCCGTCGTATTAAACGCGATATGGAAGAACGTGGTCGTAGTTTGGATAGCGTCATTGATCAGTACCTTGGTGTCGTAAAACCTATGTATCATCAATTTATCGAGCCAACAAAGCGTTATGCAGATATCGTTATTCCAGAAGGAGTGACAAATACAGTAGCAATTGATTTACTGACAACAAAGATTGAAAAGATTTTAGAAGAAGCTCGTTTAGCCCAGTAATAATTAAAAAAAACTGTATCTCTTGATACAGTTTTTATTGTTTAATTTTTTCAAGTCTCGGAACAATGACGAGAGTTAAGGCAGCCGAGATAATCAACTCTGCTATCGAATTTGTCGAAATTACAGACGCGAGTAGCAGTTGGATGTCCCCGTTATAAACATTTCCAAAGAGGAAGAAGATACCACCTAAGACAAATACTGTATTAGTGAGTGAGCCAAGTGCACCTGCAAAGATGAGTCCAGCTCTTCCCTTTAGTAGTTTATAGACGAAATAAGGTGTCAAACCGATTAAGATACGAGGAACAATTGCGATCACAACTGAATAGAAGTTACCATTTGGTACAAATGGTGAGAAGAGATAGCTTGTTGGCAGGATTGTGAGAGTATTAACCGTTAAGCTAAGCATTCCCATCAGAAACCTAAGGTTGCACCGATTCTTGGTCCGTAGATAATACTTGCAATAATTACTGGAATGTGAACGATGGTTGGTTTGATTGGAAAGGGAAGTACATTAAATAAAATTGAGCTTAGTAAATGAATAACAATCATAATAGCAAAAAAGATAGCGATTGGAGCAATATTAGAGCGTTTGTTCATGAATTTTATCCTTTATTTTTTGTAAAATAGTTTCGAGATCAGCGAGAGCACCACGACCTGTATCCCCACAGGCCAGTAGAGAATCTTTGGGAGAAATAATAGTATAACCATAATCTTCTAAAGTTTTAAGATTAGCTTGGGTCGCAGGGTGGTCATACATCTTTGTGTTCATTGCTGGAGCCAATAGTTTGGGTACAAAGTGTGGCAAAGCAAGAGCAGTAGCAGTCACCATATTGTCAGCAAAACCGTGAGCTAATTTAGCGATTGTATTGGCTGTCGCAGGAACTACGATAAATAAATCTGTTTCTTTTCCTATTTGAATGTGATTCACTTGATCTGGAAAAGGTTCGTGCATGATATCGAGATGTACAGTATTTTGAGATAGTACTTGTAAAGTTAATGGCTGAATGAATTCTGTTGCTGACTGAGTCATAAGAACAGTAACAGAATGCCCCTGTTTTTTTAAAGAACTAACTAGGTCAACTGTCTTGTATGCAGCAATAGAACCTGTAATAGCGAGTGTAATACGGGCCATAAAATTCCTTTCTTTTAGTCATAACTTTTGATTTTCTCGAGGAGTAAATCAGCAATTTCTTGTTTAGTAGTAGCAGTTTGAAAACTGTTTTTCTCAACTAAATAAGCCTTATGTTGCTCGCTGTTAATCTGAGTGAGGTCGTTTGCGACAATTAAATCAGCCTGGTTCTTTTCAAGACTTTCCCGAGCAATTTGAATCAGATGTTCCTGGCTGACATCAACCAGTAATTTAAATCCAATCAGGTGAATGTTAGGATTCCATTCTTTAACAAGAGATATGATTTTTGGATTTTTCTTGAGAAATAGAACCTGGACGTCTTCCTTAGATGAGATTTTTGTTTCCTGATTTTTCATATCTAAAAACTCAGTTAAATCTTGACTAGCTTCAACCTCATCAAATCCAGCCATATAGACAGGAGTGTAATCTGATACAGCCATAGAATGGATTAAGACTTGGTGATCCGTAACCTTATCTTTCATGACTTGCAGCAAATCAGCTGTATTTTTAATTTCGATGATGGTCAAGTTTGGATGACTAACTGGCTTAACTGCCTGAAGAGTGGTAATCAAACAAACTTCATAGCCAGCCTTTAGAAGAGTCTCGGTGATAATTTTTCCAAGTTTACCAGAAGAGTGATTGGTAATAGAACGAACTCTATCAATTTTTTCACTTGTACCACCAGAAGTAACTAAAATTTTCATAGAACTATTGTACAAAAAAATGAGCATTAAGTAAAATGAAAGCGATGTAACATAATTAAAAATTATAACTATATTATTATTGACAATCAATTTAATATATAAGATAATTATTTTAGTTATGTTTGAAGAGGGGAAGCCGTTATGGACTTTTTTAGATTTGCAGATAATATTGTTAAAGAAGCTAGTAAAGTACTTGATGATGCTAGTAAGACAACGGGTAGCGCACTTAATGAAGCTGGAAAAGCTCTAGATAGGGCCGGAAAAGTTACAGGAGAATTATTATCAGATTCTGTAGAAGTAATAGGAGATGTATCAAATAAGATAGGTAATGTTGTTTCAGATGTTTCAGGTCAAGCTGCAATTGTAGCAAATGATACTTTTCAACAAATGTCAGAAGTTGCATCTGGCACGCTTAATCAAGCTGGTAAAGTTGCAACTGAGGCAAAATCACAGATTGATTCAATAGATCTTTTTAATGACAAATTAAGGTCCGAAGCTGTTGCGAATTATCATGAATCTATTCATATATATAATGAAAAAGCCACAGAACTGACGAACAAATCGACTGATCTTTATCAAACTAGAGACAAAGCAATTAAAGTTGTAAAAATTGTTGAAGAGAGAATTAGTAAGTTAGCTAATAAACCAAAAGAATTCGAAACAAAATTAGAAGAAATTAATATTGAAATTCAAAATTTCGAAGATAAACAGTTAGCTATTACTCAAGCTATCAAAGAAGCAGAATTAGCAAGCGGTAGTACGGCGGCTACGGCTTCTTTAAGTGCTTTAGGGGTCACAGTTGCAACTTTAGGTCCCACTGCAGCTATGGGAGTCGCAACTACTTTTGGAGTCGCATCAACAGGGACAGCAATTTCGAGTTTGACTGGTGCAGCAGCAAATAGCGCAGCATTAGCTTGGTTAGGCGGAGGAAGTATAGCAGCAGGCGGAGGAGGCATGGCTGCAGGTAATGCTTTTCTAGCTATGGCGGGTCCTGTTGGTTGGGGGATTGCTGGTTTAATGTTAACAGCTTCTGTCGGAGCAGGTGTTTTTGCTAATAAAAAAAATGAAGAAGTAGCTAAAGAAGCACTTGATGAACAAAAGAAAATCGAGTTGTTAATAAGACAAACTGAAAAATCAATAATAGATATTACTGAATTAATTAATTTAATAGAAAAGCAAACTGAAGGAATTTATTTAGCTAATTTGTCATTAATTGGGATAGACTATAGCATATTTACCGAAGAAGAAAAATATCAAGCAGGTAGTTTGGTAAATTCAACCCTTTCTCTGACTGAAATGATCAATAAGGAAATTAAAGTAAATGATGGTTCAAGTTGCTAATAGGGCATTCTATCAAGGTATAGGAGCATATGTAAATTGTCTAAATAATCTTAGAATTCAAGACTTACAAATTGCTATGAAGATAATAGAGGATGAAGCACGCAAAGTCGTTTTAAACAATGACAATGCTTCAAAAATCTTAAACTATACTAAAGACAACATTGAAGACGTTATTCTAAAGAAGCGTGGGGGAGACTACGGTGGTCACGGATTTATAGCTGAATTTGCAGAAGCAGGAATTGTAAATGCAAGAAGAGCTATTGAAGGATTAAATCCTATTGTAAAAGTATTGAATGATAATGGGCCAGCCGATTTATTAATTGGCAGAAATACCATTCAAATGAAGTTTTATAATAATTTACGTGATGAACTAGCTCAATCATTTCATTACAGTGAAAAAATGAAAATGATGTTTCCAAAAGATCACGTGTTAGTATACGAAAAAATTATGACTGGCGCCAAAGAAGTTGAATTTAATGGTAAAAGATTGTCTATTAAACAAATTACGGATATACGACAAATGATTAATGATATTACTAAAAGCAAGGGACTTACTTCATATAAATCTTGGATGAAATCATCTGTTTTAAATTATGATGATGCTCAAAAAAATTCAATTAACTCTCTTTTAGATTCTGAAGAAAAGAATATTCGTAAAACAGTTAGACTAAAACAACAAGAATTAAATAAAAAACGGTTAGTAGCGAAAAAACAAGCATTACCTAATTTAAAAGAAGCTACTAAGGTTGCAAGAAACGCAGCTTTTTTGCAAGGTGGTTTAGCTCTGTTGTCAAGTGTGTATGGAAAATGTAAAGAAGGAAAAAATATTTTTGAATTCGAACAATCAGATTGGTTAGATTGTGGATTGAATTCATTACAAGGAGTTGCATGTGGAGCGATAACAGGATATTCAATTTACGGATTAACAAATATTTTTGGTATTAGCGCTCCAAATGCAAGTGCTTTAGTAATGGCTACTTATGGGATGATAGATGTCATTTTGAGATTCAGATCTTCTGAAATAACTCAAGATGAACTTATGAATCTTTTGACATTAAATGTAATAGATTCTTCTTTTGTTGCAATTGGAGCTTGTGTTGGTCAGATTATGATCCCAATACCTGTTCTAGGTTCCGTAGTTGGTTCAATAGCTACTTCAATAATTTGGGAAATAGGCAAAGGGATTCTAAGTGATAGGGAACAGGAATTAATTCAAAATTACAGGGAAAACTTAGATAGCCATATCAAAAACTTAGATGAGAAATACAAGATTATTTTTAATGATATTATAGATAAATATCATAAACTAGGACGATTACAGGATTATTCATTTGATTTATCCCTTAATACCCGTCTCCGCTTTGAGTATTCAATTGAATTAGCCGAAAACTTAGAAATCTCTGATAATCAAATTTTGCATAACTTAGACGAAATTGACAACTATTTTCTAAATTAGAAAAATTTTTATAATAGTTAAAATCTATAAAGGCATATAAAAATTTAAATAGAGTTAAAGGAAGTCTGTTATTTAGCGATATTCACGAATGTTACTAATCATAATGACTGTTAAAAATCTTGTTTTGTGTTATAATGAATTAACACATTTGAGGTAGAGGAGTTTGTTATGAAAACAGATATTGAAATTGCACAGAGTATTGAGTTAAAACCGATCGTTGATGTTGTTGAGAAACTTGGTATTTCCTATGATGATTTGGAGTTGTATGGAAAGTACAAGGCTAAACTAAGCTTTGATAAAATTCGTGAAGTTGAAACCAATCCAGTTGGTAAGTTGATTCTTGTTACAGCTATCAACCCAACACCTGCTGGTGAAGGGAAGTCAACCATTACCATTGGACTTGCTGATGCTTTGAACAAGATTGGCAAGAAAACTATGATTGCCATCCGCGAACCTTCACTTGGCCCTGTTATGGGTATTAAAGGTGGAGCTGCTGGGGGTGGTTATGCCCAAGTGTTACCAATGGAAGATATCAACCTTCACTTTACTGGTGATATGCACGCTATCACAACTGCAAACAATGCTCTCTCTGCCTTGATTGACAATCATTTGCACCAAGGAAATGAGCTAGGAATTGATCAACGTCGTATTCTCTGGAAACGTGTTGTTGACTTGAATGACCGTGCTCTTCGTCACGTAACTGTTGGTCTTGGTGGTCCACTTAATGGTATTCCACGTGAAGATGGTTTTGATATCACAGTTGCTTCAGAGATCATGGCTATCCTTTGCCTGGCAACTGATATTGAAGATTTGAAACGTCGTTTGGCTAATATCGTCATCGGTTACCGTTATGACCGTACACCTGTTTCAGTGGGTGATCTACAGGTTGAAGGTGCCTTGGCATTGATTTTGAAAGATGCTATCAAACCTAACTTGGTTCAAACAATCTATGGAACACCTGCCTTTGTACATGGAGGACCATTTGCCAATATCGCCCATGGCTGTAACTCAGTTTTGGCAACGAAAACGGCTCTACGTTTAGCAGATTACACAGTGACAGAAGCTGGCTTTGGTGCAGACCTTGGTGCAGAGAAGTTCCTGGATATCAAGACTCCAAACTTGCCAACAGCTCCAAGTGCAGTAGTCATTGTAGCGACTCTTCGTGCCCTTAAAATGAATGGTGGAGTTGCTAAAGATGCTCTGACAGAGGAAAATGTAGAAGCAGTACGTGCTGGATTTGCAAACTTGAAACGCCACGTTGAGAATATCCGTAAGTTCGGTATTCCAGCTGTTGTTGCTATCAATGAATTTGTTTCTGATACAGAAGCTGAAATCGCGGCCTTGAAAGAACTTTGTGCTTCAATCGATGTACCAGTCGAATTAGCTAGCGTATGGGCTGATGGAGCTGAAGGAGGAGTTGCTCTAGCTGAAACTCTCGTAAAAACAATCGACGAAAACCCAGCTAACTACAAACGTTTGTATGACAATGACCTTTCAGTACAAGAAAAGATTGAAAAGATTGTCACTGAAATCTATCGTGGAAGCAAAGTAAACTTCGAGAAGAAAGCTCAAACTCAAATCGCACAAATCGTACAAAACGGTTGGGATAAATTGCCAATCTGTATGGCTAAAACTCAATACAGTTTCTCAGATAATCCTAACGCTCTTGGAGCACCTGAAAACTTTGAAATTACTATTCGTGAACTGGTACCAAAACTTGGTGCAGGCTTCATCGTTGCCTTAACAGGTGATGTCATGACCATGCCTGGACTTCCAAAACGACCTGCCGCTCTCAACATGGATGTTGAAAGTGATGGAACTGTTATTGGATTATTCTAGTTCAAACACAAAAGACAACCTCTTTGATAAGGTTGTCTTTTTAATTACAAAAAAACTCCTAGAAATCATCTAGGAGTTTAGTTTTTATTTCATAGTTGGGAAAAGAAGTACATCACGGATAGTAGTAGTATCAGTGAGTAGCATGCAGAGACGGTCAATACCGATTCCCAAACCACCTGTTGGTGGCATACCATATTCAAGGGCTTCGATGTAGTCATAGTCGATACCAGTCGCTTCATCGTCACCAAGTTCTTTTGCTTTGGCTTGGGCTTCAAATCGGCTAAGCTGATCGATTGGATCGTTGAGCTCAGTGAAAGCATTGCCGTATTCTTTAGTCATGATGAAGAGTTCAAAACGGTCAGTAAAGCGTTCGTCTTCAGGGTTCTTCTTAGCAAGTGGAGATACTGCTACTGGATGTCCATAGACAAAGGTTGGTTGAATCAATGTTTCTTCAACAAATTCTTCAAAGAAAGCATTGATAATGTGACCGACTTCAGTATAGTGTTTCTCAACTGGAACTTTCTTCTCGGCAGCGATAGCTTTAGCTTCTTCGAAGGTCATATCTTGCCAGAAATTAACACCTGTAATTTCTTTGATAGCATCAACCATGTGAACACGTTTGAATGGTTCGTTAATTTTAATTTCAGTACCTTGGTAGTTGACTGGGCCATCACCTTTAACAGCTTTGCAGTGTGTTGGATAATTCCTTCAGTCAAGTCCATGATATCTTGGAAGTCTGCATAAGCTTGGTAAACTTCGATAGAAGTGAACTCAGGGTTGTGTGTAGCGTCCATACCTTCGTTACGGAAGATACGTCCGATCTCGTAAACACGTTCCATACCACCGACGATGAGACGTTTCAAGTGTAGCTCAGTCGCGATACGAAGCACCATGTCAATGTTTTGAGCATTGTGGTGAGTGATAAATGGACGCGCAGATGCTCCACCAGCTTCATTGTGAAGAACAGGTGTCTCAACTTCAAGGAATCCTTTTTGGTCTAGGTAACGACGAATTTCAGAGATGATTTTTGAGCGAGTAACAAAGCGTTCAAAGCTTTCACGGTTTGAAATCAAATCAAGGTAACGTTTACGGTAAATAGTCTCAACGTCTGTTAAACCGTGGAATTTTTCTGGAAGCGGACGAAGGGCTTTAGACAAGTGAGTGATGTGAGTTGCCTTGATAGAGAGCTCTCCCATATCGGTACGCATGACTTCGCCTTCGACACCTAGGAAGTCTCCTAAATCTGCCTTCTTAAAGATTTCGTAGTTTTCTTCACCGACCTCATCTTTACGAACGTAGATTTGGATTTGACCTTCGCGGTCTTGAAGATGGGCAAAGCCTACCTTTCCTTTACCTCGTTTTGTCACTAAACGTCCAGCGATAGTAGCAGTTTCATTTAGTTCGTGTAGCTGTTCTTTATCAAGATCAGCAAATTTATCTTTTAGTTCTTGAGAGTTGGCAGTACGTTCAAAACGTTTACCGAAAGGATCAATTCCTTGTTCACGGAGCGCAGCCATTTTTTCGCGGCGAACGATTTGCTGGTCATTTAGTTCTTCCATGTGTTCTGTTGACATGAGTTCCTCCTAATTTTAATCGAAATTTGAAATAATAAATTAATTTTTCACGCTACTCCATTTTATCATAAATAGTCAAGAAATTCACGGATATTCTATAAAAACAAAAAAGAACTTGACGTTTTATTTCAAGTTCAATGATTTTTTTGATAAGAAGTATCGTTCCAAGTCTTTAGAGTAAATGTTTCAAAGTCATCAGTTTCTATAATTGTTAGACTTGCATTAGCCAAACCTCCGTCTTTACGAAGCAGAGCTTCCTGATAGCCTATAAGCGTTCGAAGACTTGCAGTAAGGTTTGCTCCATGACCAACTAGTAATAGGTGTTCTGCCTTAGAGTTTTTTAAGGACTTGATAAATTGGATGGTGCGCTGAGTTGTAGTGTAGAGTGATTCTGCTTCAAACATGCGAGTATCAAACTTAGCTAAGTTAGTTTTAAAGGCTTGAATTTGCTGAGGGTAGATAGCATTAAAGTCGCAATTTTTAGACCTTCCAGTTTACCCAGATGCCATTCTCTGAGTTCGGGAACACTTTCTAAGGGACATGGATTTGTCAGCTGACTTTGGATAATTTCAGCTGATTTTACCGCTCTTGGTAAATCACTCGAATAGATCTTGTCAAAAGGGATATCTTTAAGATACTGGCCCAGGTCTTTTAAAGTTTCAATAGATTCAGGAAGAAGTGGTGAATCTCCGCCAGCCCCTTGAAAGCGACCTTCTAGATTCCAGACTGTTCGACCGTGACGGACAAAGTAAAGTTTCATCAGTTTATCTCCTCCAAGATATCAACAAAGCTGGCTTTTACAAAGTTTGCCAGATCTTTAGGTGCGATGATGATACTGTGTCCGACCTCGCCAGCAGAGACAATCAATTTTTCCAATTCTAAAGCTGTTTCATCAATAAAAATAGGGTAGTTGTGCTTTTGTCGGATACCGACTGGATTATTAGCCCCATGGATATATCCAGTCGTTTTTTCTAAATCCTTTTGAGGAATCATGGCCACTTTTTTATTTCCAGAAATCTTTGCTAATTTCTTTTCAGAAAGGTGTTCGGTGATAGGGACAATTCCTATTACCGGACCAGTTTTATCACCCAATAATGCTAAGGTCTTAAAGATATGATTTCTATTATAACCAGAAGGAAGTTCTCCTTCTAAAGCATTGATTTGAATGCCTTGATGGTCAACACCTGCCTTAGTCAAAATTTGCTCTACTAAGGTTTTTTTAACTTTAACTTTCTTAGCCATTATTTGTATTTATCCTCCAACTGACTCATCCAAATACCTAACCAAATGCCAAGAGCAAAAAAGAAGGCAACAATCACATAAGACACAAGAGATAAACCACTGTAGTTAATGCTTTCAGCATTCCCCGCATTTGGAATCAATATCAAGAGTGTACTTGAAAGAACGATTGCAATGATGAAGTGATAAACACGAGAGTGATACTCTCGAAGAGCGTAGTCCATCAATTTTGAAAAAATAATAAGTGTAGCAGCAGCTCCAATTCCTATCGGAAGGAAGGTGCCAAATAAATCAAAAGTTTTAAATCCAGTTAACATTGGGGTATAGAGACCTAAAATCAAGAGAAGATTTGAGGGGCTTAATCCTGGAACTAAAATACCTAGAGCAAGAAGAGCACCAGCTAGGATAAAACTTGTGAAACTTGCGTTTAGTGAACCAACCACAAAGTTTAAAGCGTAAAGACCAATTCCAGAAACAATAAAGGTCACCCAAAACCAGATAAGATCGACTTTGTCTCTTTCAGAATCTTGAGTAGCCTCTTTTACAAGACTAGGGACTGTACCAATAATAGCACCCGCAAAACTCCATAAAACATAAACTTGATAATGCTCTAGTAAGTACTCAATTGGATAAGAAAATAGCCCAATACCTAGTAACATACCGATAGCAACAGGTAAGAAATAAAGAATATCTTCTTTTAGGTTTTTAAATGGATGGGCAAGAAAACGAATCATTCTCTCATAGATTCCCAAAATAGCTGCCAAGACTCCACCAGAAATACCAGGCAAGATAAATCCTAGCGCAATAACAATTCCTTTAATCATTTTTTTGAAATCCAAGATAACATAAAGCTCTCTCCATATTTATTCTCTAAAAATTCTCTCTTGTATTATATCACAAAGTAAGAGAAATAAAAAAAAAGCAAGCAGAAAGCAATATCTGACTTGCTGATATGATAGATTAAGGTTTTAAGAATAAGTTTTCTAAACGTCTCTTCCTTATCTTTTGACAAAGAAATAAGATTTAGGTCTAGATAGTGTTCAAATCCAACCAGTTTACCCTTTGAGGTGTATTGATGAAGATCAAAGTCAAGGTCTGTATTTGGTGAACTTTCAAAGTAGCCTGAGTCAAGTCCGTAGGAAGGAATCCAAATAGCTGAAAACTTATCTGTGCTGATGCTATGTTCCTCCATGAAAGTAAACACCCGATGTAGATACCGATATTTTTAGCACCTAGATGATTCTAATTTAGCACGAAAGCCTCAACCCCTTGATTCATGTCTAGACATGGTCTTTTTTTCTTCAACATCTAACCAATAGTAACTTGGATTGTATGGGAGAAGCTGAATTGTAGAATGCTTCAGCAGCCTTTTCCATTTCCTCTACACTTTTTCCAGATACATAGGCATATACAGCAACTGGAACATTTCGTTTTTGAAATTCAGTGATATGCTCTTTATAAGCTTTATCGACTCCATTTTTATAATGAAGCATCGTTTTCAGCAGAAACTTGAGTCTCCACTATGAACTCGAACAATCGCACCTGAGATATTTTTGAGTTAAAGGTATCATAATTGATCTCTGATGGTCTTTGCCAGCCAGAAACATCAATAATCGGCTTGTTGATATTATGTAAAGCTTGAGTTTCTACTTGAACTGGATTTTTGCTTTGTTTCTGACTGGATGGTCTTCAAACTTGGGTCTGTTAATGATTAAAATACCCACGATAGTCGCTAATACAGTAAAAATAAAAACAGGATTTATTTTTCTTTCTCATACTTTTATAGTGTATCGTAAATGGTGAAAAAAATCAAAAAATACTCGAAATCATGTAGAGAATGCGATGTTTTTAAAAGCATTTGCCCTCTTTTGTGTTTGAAAAAAAGCAAATTTGTGATATAATATAAGGGAATTTCTATAGA
>BNJT01002302.1_pt1 | contig 12451 bp, 10 predicted proteins | sample 8540491 | NCBI WGS metagenome assembly BNJT01 (sample SAMD00202455, study PRJDB9452) | human saliva metagenome | host: Homo sapiens
CTGCTTTTTATTCATTATAAATGTCATTATTTACAAGAGATAAAAAGTTTAGGAGAGAATAAGAGAAATAGAAAAATTGAAAAATTAATTGGGAAATAGTTAGTTTTTGGTATGATGTAATTCTTCTCGAAGTGTGATGGTATTTGATTGATTTTTGAATTGCTTATAGTGCCTTTTATGTAAGAATAGATTTTTAATTACTTGTTCTTTTTTTCTTTTTAAATGCAATCGAATTACATAATAAAAATCATTGCTTTTACACTTCAAACTCAATGCTTTTTGCAAGTTAAAAGGATTGTTTTTTTGTTGACTAAAAAGCAATGTTATAGTTTTGTAATGTCATAACTTTTTAGTGGGGAAAGGTAATAACTTCTTTCTTTTTAATGAGTCAGTTCGGGATAGGTTTTTTTGAAATCTTGTACTTCCGATATGTTTTGGAATTACTCTTTTTTTCTTATAGATTTTTATCCCGAACTGGCATATTCTTTTTGTTTAGAAGGATAAACTCAATCCTGCTTCAACAGCTGAATACATCTTTCTAACGGGAACAATTGGAGCCGTGTCATATATGAAGCGATAGGCAACATTAATACCCACCTTTGGTGTGATGTTGTATTTAAGGTCTACAGCTCCTCCTATTCGTGGCTTATTAAAGTTTTTATCGGGCTTGGCTTGATGAATAGCAGTAGTGGTTAGGTCCCAATGATCGTCTATATGATGCTTGAAACTGATAGACAAATGAGTCTTGATACTACGGCTATAAGCATATAAAGGACTGGCATTAGGAGTTGGATCTTCCCACTTTTTCAAATTCGTAAAAAAGTCCAGCAGTTGCAAACATAAGGAATTTCTCTTTGTTTATTAACCGACTGCGTGATTGAAGTCCGACAGAAATTTTATACTTCATGCCTCGGCTATCAGCCCATTGCGACTCTGCATAAGGATAAATTTCGAAGGCACGGTTTACTAAATAGCGATATTCGGTGTGTACATATCCTCCACTTACCATTACTTTTTACCATAAGTAGAGATTTCTAATTTATTAATTAAATTAATGACACGCTGATGTTTTTATTAATATATTGAGATTAGCTGTATTCTTAAATGTAAGAATATTTTCCTTTTCGGTTTTGAAATCTAACACGGGTAATAAAGAACCTTGTATTGTTTTTTTGTGCTATCTATATCCATTGTAAGATTCTCAGAAAAGAGCATTTGTGAATATATCGAAATATGCGACGATAAAAATCAATAATAGTGATAGAATAATTTTCTTTACCATTGTTTTTTTATTTCTTTTTAAATAGTGAATTTTTGGTGTTTTGTATGTTATAACATAATAAGATGTAAGAATGCACAGTTCGGGCATTCCTACATCTTAATTTAATATTATCTTTATCTTTATTTATTAGTAAATTGAATCTTTTTGTTCAATTGATCAATCTTGGTCTTAAGCTTAGTTATCTTCTTTTCTAGCTTAGTCAACTCTGATTGACTTTTTAGCCAACTTCTTATTGATCTCTTTTTGTTTCTTTAAGTTTCTTAATAGTACCCTTTGCTTCCTTTACAGTAGTTGAAGGATCTGATGTTGAGAAATCTGTTGTTGTTATATTGGCGTCAGTATTAACGCCAGCAGCCTTACTCGTAAGAGCATTGTTTTTCAAGCTTCTTTTTCTCAAGTTCAAGTTCTAGTGCATTCAGTTTAGCTGTTAAGTCGAGCACTTGTTGCTGTTCCTTTAGGTTGTTAACTGTCGATACGTTTTGAGCAAAACCAGAAACTACAGATAATATCATTATCCCAATTAAAAAAATATTCTTTTCATCCTTAATGCTAATTTTTGAAATTGTAAAAATACTAAATAAACAATCTCTTTTTATATGTTGTTTGAAGTCTGGTCGGCGCAAAGGTATATATTATCCTTGAATAAAAAAATAAAAAAAGACGAGTTTTTTTGTGAAACTTATTATTATTTCTTTTTTTATTCTTCTTTCTTCTTTTCTGTGTCCGATTGAGATTGTTTACTGCCTTCACTCTTAGGTGTTTGGGGTAAGGTGTCGGGTGTTATTTCTGTTGTAGGTTTCAGCTTCTCTTGGCAACCCAAAATCATGTTGAAGGTTTGTTGCTCGTGAATGTTGGGTAAGTTGTTGTCGTTATAGCTTTTTAATAGATTGTTCGAAGGCATTGAGTGCCAACTGCCATTCTTCGTTAAAGAGATGGCAAAAAGCCTATTCTATAATAGATATAACCTTTTTTTCTTTGTTGTCAGATAGGGGTAAGCCTTGCTCGAAATTGGTGAGTGCTTTCTTGTAGTTTTGCTCTTGAAAATGACTTTCTGCGTTGATAAAATAATACACAGCTTGCTCACGAGGAGCGAAAACGGTGAGCGAGTGCAAAAAGTGTGTCGAGTGTTTCGGTGGTCTTCTTAAAATCGTTGTCGTGATAATAGCACACAGCCATATATGCTTTAAATCGGGGATTTAAAACATATCTACTATTGAGTTGCTCAAAAAAGAGTAGTGCTTCGTGATATTTGCTTCCTTGATAATAATCTATTGCTTTGGCTAAAAGCTCTTTGTCGTTATTTTGTTGTCGTTTGCTTTGTGCTCCAATGCAAGTGGGCAAGATTATAAAAAGGAGGAGTGCAACAAGCTGTTTGCCTCTTATTGTCATTCAACTATTTTGTGTAGAAATTTATAACGTCGGTTAATGCCTTTCGACAAACGGTACAGAAGTTAGGAATATCGTTTGCTCTCATTCGGCAATTGCGTTCTCCTCGATAAACTCCTTTTTAAAGAATAGCCTGCTCCTTCGAATGCTCCGAGGGTGTATTTTTTTATTATTAATAGGTGTAGGTACTGGGGTCTTGGGATCTAATAGGTTTTTCCATTTCTTGTCGAATTGCACCAATGTGGTGATATTAGGCTCCCATGGCTCAATATCTAACGGATACATGTTGAGCTGTTCTTGCTCGTATGCATACTCATCTGCTAGTCCTGCAAAGCTATGTCCAAATTCATGAACCACCACAGGTAAGAAAGATTTGTGGTTACAGCTAGATAAATTGTAGAAATTAAGAATACCACCGCCACCATATTCAGATGTATTTACTAATATAATAATGTGTTCGTAGGGTAAACCAGCAAGCCATTGGTGAATCTTTTTTAACGTGAAGTGTGGTTAAATAGCGATCACTATAAAAAGTGTCGAAGCTACTTTGTAGGGCAGTTTCTTTCCAAATGCCTTTTGAAGGAATACTTGTTCCACTCTCTTTAGAAGGAGATTTTACTGCGATGAAATTGAACTTGCTTTGCAATTCTTTTAAAAGGTTCGTGGGCAAACAAAGCCTCTGTGGCTCTTTTTGCATCGTTTATGAAGGCTGGCATCTCGCTTTCTGTATAGCCTTCTGCAAGATATGCAATTCGAATACATTTGCTGGTGTCGGCTGCTTGATGTATGGTTTCGAAAGGAGTGAGGTCTTTAAATCCATCTTGACGAATGAGAATGTCGTTGGGATTGATAGTATGTGTAAACGAAACGGTTTTCTCTCGTCGGTTATTAATCATATACACTTCTACATCTACAGCCTCTTTAGGCATAGGAATAAGTAGAACATTCTCGAAACTTCTATCTACCTTCAATGCTTCATCATAGGTGATCCATTCTTGAAACAAGGTAGAGAACGAGTTAAGATAAATAAGTTGCTTTGTATTGTGTAGGCGAACGGCTATTTGTGCATTGCCTTCTACGGGAATCTTACTAAGATTTTGACGTTTACCAAACCAATGGGGCGACACTGTTAGCTGATCTAATGCAATGTTTTGTTTGTGGGCATTTCCGCTGAATGTATAGGCAATGCGAAGGGTAGAGTCACTAAATAATTTGTTAAAGTCTTGTGCTTTAGATGTAATTGCACAGAAAATCAAAACGAGAAGTAATGTAATATGTCGCATTTTTGTTTGATGTTGAATAGTTGTCGATTGTTGTTTTACATCGAAAATACTTATCGATGTTGTGTTTACAAACTTAATAAAAAAAACTGACATAGATTGTTTTTATTTGTGTTATATGCGCTTTACATCTTGTTTTGGGTGGAATTTAGAGGGACAGGGAGTAGAATTTGTAATGTTTGGTAGGCTTGAAAAAAATTGGTAAAATGTTGTCGAATGAATAATATATAAATACTTCTTCTTAAAATAATAAAACGTCAAAGAGCCGTATCGAAACTCATTGTTAGAGTTAGATATGGCTCTTTTATATACTATTGAGGAAGAATCATCTCTCAATGAAACTATGTTTCCTTTGATTTGAAGTTTTGAAATTTCTCCCCATATAGGAGCTAATGGGGAAGAAAGAGTGATAAATAGGGGAAAAAAATGGAATCTATTTATAAGTAAGGATTATATTCTTTTTTTATTATAGTTGGATAATAACCTTTCCTTGTGAGTGGTGTGAGGCTACATCGTTCAATGCTTCTTCGGCTTGTTCTAATGTGTAAATGTTACCTATTTCTGGGCGTATACTTCGGTTCGTAAGAATGGTTGCTGCTTTCTCTAGCTGCGCTCCATTGGCAGTTACAAAAAAATAAAATGATAATGTTGATTGCGTTTTTTGCTAACTTTTTCATTCTTCATTCCTGCAAATTTAAATACCCATTGTTTCCATAGTGATAAGCCAAAAGATTTGGCAAAAGCTAGCGTTGGGCATGCCTTTAAGTGAAACAAGGGTTGCTCCTTCTCGAAGAATAGAGAAAAGACGTGGAAGTTCTTTGTCTCCTAGAGAATCAATTGCTCCATCAATATCTTTCAAGTGTTCGGTATAGTCTTCTGTTTTGTAGTCAAAAATACTGGCTAACACCAAGTTCTTTTTGTGCGCTCTTTCGCTTTTTGCTCCACCACTTGTTATTACATTTAACCCACGAGCTGCGGCTAAAGGAATGGCCATTGCGCCAAAACTGCCTGATCCTCCAGAAATAAATAGGCTACTATCAGATTTGAGATTTAGAATGTCAAGAGCTTGTTCGGATGTTAATGCTGTAAGTGGAACAGCTGCTGCTTCAACGTCGGAAAGATAATCGGGAGTTTTTGCAACTGCACTTGCGTCAATTGCAACGTATTCGGCAAAAAGCTCCAATGCGATTAATTGGTAGGCGTGCAAAAACTCGGTCGCCTTTCTTAAACTTTTTGACTTTTGTTCCTATTTGTTCTACTACTCCTGACATTTCATTGCCAAGAGTTAAGGGGAATTGATATGGGACGACTAGTTTTACATCGCCATGAGCAATGAGTAGTTCTAGTGGGTTTACTGCGGCTGCCTTCACCTTTACCAATATATCGTGATCACCCACTTGGGGCATATCTACTTCTCGCAAGGTAACCTTTATTTCACCTTTCTTATATCCATCAATCTGTATTGCTTTCATATTGTTTTTACTATTTAAGAAATTCTATTGCTTTTTGAAATAAATTCTTCATGATATTGAAAAATGCCCCCATGTCCAGAGTTAGGATAAATTGTTAGTTGAGCATTGGGCAGTCTGTTTGTTAAATCATAAGAATTTGAAGTAGGCACCATTCTGTCGTTATCGTCATTAACTACCCATACTGATATCTTTCTTAGTCCTTTATTATTTTATTCATATTTTCTTGTGCCCATTCTACCAGAACTTTAAGTGGACCGAGTAGTGAAATACCTAGTTCGGTGAGGCTATATTCAACCCTAGGTGGAACTTCAGGGTAGACTTTGCGGTTTATTAGTTTGTTGCTTTCCAAATTCTTTAAAGTTTGAGAGAGCATCTTTTGTGAGCAGTCGAGCATCTTCTCGTGAATTTCTGAATAGCGCATCTTCTTTTGATCAGAGCTACCGAGTATGCCTAACACTAACAATGTCCATTTATCTCCAAAGCGGGTGATAACCTGACGGATAGGACACGCTAAATAACGAGGGTCTGTTTCTTTGCTAATTGTCTTCATAAATGCAAAGATAAACAATTCAAACGAAAAGTTATATACTTACTAATAGGAACTTAGTTAATGTTGTTTAATGCCTTTGGAAGCAATGGGGGGTAAGGAAAGCTTAGAGGTTTAAGAGAAGTGATAATCTTAATCTCTTGAAAAAAATGAATGATATAGTTTGATACTTGTAATTAAGGATTCTCAGACTGTACATTTTTATTTACTGTATGTTAAGAGGAGTTAGGTTACTCCCTATATATAATATAAATAGGTGAAATTGTTCTTTTTGGTTGATTTTTCCCATTTGTGGAGTAAAAAAAGTTGTTTTTTGAATTTTCTTTTTGAATTATTTGGATTGTGTTTTTAAAAAGTTGTACTTTTTGCATCCGCTTTCGAGAGTTATCTCTGTTAGCAATAAAGATAGAGTTCTTTGAATAGATTTACATAAACAGACAAGTTAGTACAAGAGTCTTGTTGTTTTTTTACAACAGGGTATAAATACGAACCGTTAATTGATTATTCAATAAAGGTTATAAAGGATAGTCGTTCTAAGTCAGAATATATATCTCCTTATGGAGATTTAGATAAGAAATTTTTACAATGTAGAGTTTGATCCTGGCTCAGGATGAACGCTAGCTACAGGCTTAACACATGCAAGTCGAGGGGCAGCATGTTGGTTGCTTGCAACCAATGATGGCGACCGGCGCACGGGTGAGTAACGCGTATCCAACCTACCCAATACTCAGGCATAACCCGTTGAAAGACGGACTAATTCCTGATGGTATGTATTTTTTTCTCATGAATTATACATTAAAGAATTTCGGTATTGGATGGGGATGCGTCTGATTAGTTTGTTGGTGAGGTAACGGCTCACCAAGACTTCGATCAGTAGGGGTTCTGAGAGGAAGGTCCCCACATTGGAACTGAGACACGGTCCAAACTCCTACGGGAGGCAGCAGTGAGGAATATTGGTCAATGGATGGAAATCTGAACCAGCCAAGTAGCGTGCAGGATGACGGCCCTATGGGTTGTAAACTGCTTTTTATGTGAGAATAAAGTTAGGTATGTATACTTATTTGCATGTATCACATGAATAAGGACCGGCTAATTCCGTGCCAGCAGCCGCGGTAATACGGAAGGTCCAGGCGTTATCCGGATTTATTGGGTTTAAAGGGTGCGTAGGCCGTTTGATAAGCGTGCTGTGAAATATAGTGGCTCAACCTCTATCGTGCAGCGCGAACTGTCGAACTTGAGTGCGTAGTAGGTAGGCGGAATTCGTGGTGTAGCGGTGAAATGCTTAGATATCACGAAGAACTCCGATTGCGAAGGCAGCTTACCGTAACGTTACTGACGCTTAAGCACGAAGGTGCGGGTATCGAACAGGATTAGATACCCTGGTAGTCCGCACAGTAAACGATGGATGCTCGCTGTTGGCCTTTATGGTCAGTGGCTTAGCGAAAGCGTTAAGCATCCCACCTGGGGAGTACGCCGGCAACGGTGAAACTCAAAGGAATTGACGGGGGCCCGCACAAGCGGAGGAACATGTGGTTTAATTCGATGATACGCGAGGAACCTTACCCGGGCTTGAACTGCAGCTGAACGATTCAGAGATGATGAGGCCCTTCGGGGCAGCTGTGGAGGTGCTGCATGGTTGTCGTCAGCTCGTGCCGTGAGGTGTCGGCTTAAGTGCCATAACGAGCGCAACCCCTTTTCTTAGTTGCCATCAGGTAATGCTGGGCACTCTGGGAATACTGCCACCGTAAGGTGTGAGGAAGGTGGGGATGACGTCAAATCAGCACGGCCCTTACGTCCGGGGCTACACACGTGTTACAATGGCGCATACAGAATGTTGGTTTCATGCAAATGAGATCTAATCTTCAAAGTGCGTCTCAGTTCGGACTGGGGTCTGCAACCCGACCCCACGAAGCTGGATTCGCTAGTAATCGCGCATCAGCCATGGCGCGGTGAATACGTTCCCGGGCCTTGTACACACCGCCCGTCAAGCCATGAAAGCCGGGGGCGCCTAAAGTCCGTGACCGCAAGGGTCGGCCTAGGGTGAAACTGGTGATTGGGGCTAAGTCGTAACAAGGTAGCCGTACCGGAAGGTGCGGCTGGAACACCTCCTTTCTGGAGACGTCTATTATTTATAATTTAGGTTATATGTATTTATAATCTTGTACTTACTTACTTGTCTTGTTTACAAGGGAAAAATGATGCTGGGCAAATCATTAGCCTTGGCACTTGAACTTAACCAGAACGAAGTCCTATAGCTCAGTTGGTTAGAGCGCCACACTGATAATGTGGAGGTCGGCAGTTCAAGTCTGCCTGGGACTACCTAAGATAAAAGTTAACCCTTGGGGGATTAGCTCAGCTGGCTAGAGCACCTGCCTTGCACGCAGGGGGTCAACGGTTCGAATCCGTTATTCTCCACTCGTTTTTACGAATATGATTCGTAAGAAATAAGATCTTTGACATATTGATACAAGCAAAACTGTAGATTAAACAAATAAATCAACAGCTGAAAGTATGAGTTTATCTTTTTTATAAAGATAAATCAAGTTTAGAAAGTAATTAAGGGCGCATGGCGGATGCCTTGGCTCATGGAGGCGATGAAGGACGTGATAAGCTGCGATAAGCTGCGGGTAGGTGCAAATAACCATTAATCCGCGGATTTCCGAATGGGACAACCCAATTACCATAAGGTAATTATCATATATATGATATATGAGGCGAACCGAGGGAACTGAAACATCTTAGTACCTCGAGGAAGAGAAAATAAACTAATGATTCCCCCAGTAGTGGCGAGCGAACGGGGATTAGCCCAAACCAATGTTGTATTATGCAATGTTGGGGTTGTAGGACTACGTTGTTGTACTTGAATTGCGAGAAGAATATTCTGGAAAGTTTAGCCATAGCAGGTGAAAGCCCTTTATTCGAAGCATGCCAAGACATAGTAGTATCCTGAGTAGCGCGGGACACGTGTAATCCTGTGTGAATCTGCCGGGCCCATCCGGTAAGGCTAAATACTCCCATGAGACCGATAGCGTACCAGTACCGTGAGGGAAAGGTGAAAAGAACTTCGATAAGAAGAGTGAAATAGATCCTGAACCCATGCGCCTACAAGCGGTCGGAGCATTTTTATGATGTGACGGCGTGCCTTTTGCATAATGAACCTACGAGTTACCGTCACTGGCAAGGTTAATCCTCTTAAGTGGAGCAACCGCAGTGAAAGCGAGCCTTAACAGGGCGTTAAGTCAGTGGTGGTAGACGCGAAACCAAGTGATCTACACTTGTCCAGGATGAAGTTCCGGTAACACGGAATGGAGGTCCGAACCAATAAGCGTTGAAAAGCTTCTGGATGAGGTGAGTGTAGGAGTGAAAGGCCAATCAAACTTGGAGATAGCTCGTACTCCCCGAAAGGCATTTAGGTGCCGCGTACGATGATTAACGTAAGAGGTAGAGCGACCGATAGGTCAAGAGGGCTTCACCGCCTATCGAGACCTGACGAACTCCGAATGCTTACGCTTTGCAGTCGTGCAGTAAGGGGGCGGGTGCTAAGGTCCGTCCCCGAGAGGAGAAGAATCCAGACCGTCGTTTAAGGTCCCCAAATTCTGTCTAAGTTAGTCTAACGAAGTCTGGTCCCCATGACAGCCAGGATGTTGGCTTGGAAGCAGCCATTCATTTAAAGAGTGCGTAACAGCTCACTGGTCGAGGGTCCGGGCATGGATAATAATCGGGTATAAGGCAGATACCGAAGGCGCGGGATAGTATTTAAAAAAGTATCGGTAGGGGAGCATTCCATCGACGTTGAATGATATAGGACAACTATATCTGGAGTTTATGGAAAAGCAAATGTAGGTATAAGTAACGATAAGGAGGGTAAGATTCCCTCCCGCCGTAAGACCAAGGTTTCCCGGGCAATGTCAATCACCCCGGGGTTAGTCAGGGTCCTAAGTCTCAGCCGAATGGCGATGGCGATGGTAGAAACGGTTAATATTCCGTTACTGCTTTAATGAGTGATGGGCAGACGAAGAAGTGACACCACCGCGAGGCGACGGAAGTCCTCGTTAAAGAGTGTAGGAGTTGATGATTGCAGGTAAATCCACAATCAGATCCGACCTTGATAGTATGGTTTTTCTCCTCGGAGCGAACCAATAGTGTGGGTAATCCTGCTTCCAAGAAAATGCTCTAAACATATTGTTAAAGCACCCGTACCGTAAACGGACACACGTAGTCGGGTAGAATATACTAAGGCGTTGAGAGATTCATGGTTAAGGAACTAGGCAAATTGACCCCTGTAACTTCGGGATAAGGGGTCCTCATACTGTAATGGTAGTGAGGCGCAGAGAATCGGTCCAGGCAACTGTTTAACAAAAAAACACAGGGCTGTGCTAACTCGAAAGATGATGTATACAGTCTGACACCTGCCCGGTGCTGGAAGGTTAAGAGGAGAGCTTATTCTTCGGAAGAAGGTTTGAATTGAAGCCCCAGTAAACGGCGGCCGTAACTATAACGGTCCTAAGGTAGCGAAATTCCTTGTCGGGTAAGTTCCGACCTGCACGAATGGTGTAATGATCTGGACACTGTCTCAACCATGATCTCAGTGAAATTGTAGTATCGGTGAAGATGCCGATTACCCGCGATGGGACGAAAAAGACCCCGTGAACCTTTACTACAGCTTAGCATTGACCTTGGTCATCCGATGTGTAGGATAGGCCGGAGGCTTTTGAAGGGGTGCGCCAGCACTCTTGGAGCCATCCTTGAAATACGGCCCTTTGGCTGTCTGAGGTCTAACTCGTGAATTACGAGGACATTGTTTGGTGGGTAGTTTGACTGGGGTGGTCGCCTCCAAAAGCGTAACGGAGGCTTCCAAAGGTACCCTCAGGTCGATTGGTAACCGACCTATTAGAGTGCAATGGCATAAGGGTGCTTGACTGAGAGGCAGACATGCCGACCAGGTAGGAAACTAGGGCATAGTGATCCGGCGGATGTGTATGGAAACTCCGTCGCTCAAAGGATAAAAAGGTACTCCGGGGATAACAGGCTGATCCCCCAAGAGCTCATATCGACGGGGTGGTTTGGCACCTCGATGTCGGCTCGTCACATCCTGGGGCTGGAGAAGGTCCCAAGGGTTGGGCTGTTCGCCCATTAAAGTGGCACGCGAGCTGGGTTCAGAACGTCGTGAGACAGTTCGGTCTCTATCTATCGCGGGCGTTGGAGTTTTGCGTGGAGCCGTCACTAGTACGAGAGGACCGTGATGGACAGACCTCCGGTTTACCAGTTGTTCCGCCAGGGCACCGCTGGGTATCCGAGTCTGGTTTGGATAAGCGCTGAAAGCATCTAAGTGCGAAGCCATCCGCAAGATTAGAACTCCTTTGAGGGTCGTTGTAGACGACGACGTTGATAGGGTGTAGGTGTAAAGACAGTGATGTCAAAGCCGAGCACTACTAATTGCCCAAAGCTTTCAGACTAAGATTATTTTTCATCCGTTGTGATTTATTTAATCATACATTTTTGCTTTGTAGATATGTTATTGATATTATAAAGGTATATCAGGCGGTTATAGCGGTGGTGTTCCACCTCTTCCCATTCCGAACAGAGAAGTTAAGCCCACTTGCGCCGATGGTACTGCAATGCAATGCGGGAGAGTAGGTAGCTGCCTTTTTTGTTAGAGAGAGTTTAATTGAGTAATCAGTTAAGCTCTCTTTTTTGTTTATGGGGTTTTATTGAAGACAGAATATCTACGTTCCCATATTGTACTTGTATCAAAAGAGGACCTTGAAAGGGATTAAAGAAGACAATAAAGAATACTTTTAAAGGCCAGAGAGGAGATATTAGTTGGTTAAGAAATAATGGACTTATAGATAATGAGTATTTGTTCCCATAAAATAATAGAAGGCCTTTTCTGTGCATTTATAGCAACCACTTCATACCAAAGACCCATAGATAACTTGTGCAGATAACCTTGTATAAACCAAGAATAACAACTTATACTGCAATTGAAGGCTTATCTTAAAGCAATGTAGGTAAATGCTCATGCAATAGAATAGAATGCTTTAGAGGGCAAATAAATACAGAAGGAAGAGAGTGTATATCTCGAAGAAATCTTTCTTTTTATTTAAGATAGATGTGTTATAGGGAACTTATTAATTTAAAATGTGAGATCAATGTAATAAAAAAAGTGTTGTAAAATCTTGTTATGATTAGGAGTATTTTTTTGTACATTTGTAAGAGACAAAATAAATAAGATGGTCTTAACTATTAATCACATGAAAGCAAAAAGATGTGCCTTGTGAGAATCTATAACCAAAGAAAACAAGTTTATGATAAGTACAAAAACCTACTCCCATGAAAGCATATATTGCGCCCAGAATCCTTTTGTGTTCCTTGTGAATGCATCAATTTAATATGTTCAACGGTCCCGCAAGTGCATAATGAGTATAGTAGAGAACGGCAACTTTCTCATCCAGACTTTTTTACCAACAACGATTGATGAGGA
>BNJT01002540.1_pt1 | contig 12435 bp, 13 predicted proteins | sample 8540491 | NCBI WGS metagenome assembly BNJT01 (sample SAMD00202455, study PRJDB9452) | human saliva metagenome | host: Homo sapiens
TCTTTAATTATTCTAAAAATACTTCTCAGATATAAATAATGCAAAGCCAGACTCTGTCTGGTTTTTAGCTTCATTCCTTTTCAAATAAAGAGAAGAATCCAGCCAACCACTGCCCCCTATCTACAAAAATGGTATAATATTATTAAACAAAGTCCTAGATACAACTTGTTTAGATTAGAACAGTATGGGAACCTAAAAATTATTACTTTTTGGAATTGAAGTCCGGCATAGTTATTGATAGACCAGAGATCTATCTGAAGTAAAAATCTCTGAATCAACTTTAACTGTTTCAACGCCATTAAGAAGAGTTAATTTGATAAAAAAATCTCGATTAACCACGGACCATCGAATCATATAAGGAGAAATTTGTATGCTAGCAAAAGCAGGGGACGTCTATTGTGTTTACAATTTCCATCTAAAAAAATACACAGCTTGTCAGATAACCAAGATAGAAGAGGGGGAGAAAAAGCCGCAGGCTGTCCTACTGTCTTTAGACTGGTCAGGAAAACAACCTCTTAGAGAAGAAGAACTATCTTCTTTGAAGCCACTCTATATAGATTTTATGTACTGGGAAAGAAACTTACATCTCAGTAATGTTGATATTCATGTACCGTCACATTATATTTTTATTGGTAATACAACACCATTAACAACCGAAAGCACAAACACATATGCTATGTTTTGGGGAAATGGTTACGATATTTATAGGCAACTGAAATGGCAAGAAATACCAAAAGAAAAAAGAGATTTATTTAAGAAAGCAGATAAAAGCAAGGAAAAAGTTTCATTTGCAGGAAATGAGTGCCGTATTTCTAAACACAATATCAATGACGAGTGGACGCCTTTTGAAGACGCATTAGAATTAAAAGTCTTCCCTTGTTTATCTAAGTTGGCATTAACCAGATGGCACAAAAATATATATGAGTATTTGCAGTCAACTCCTTTTATTACAGAACTAGTTCTTAAAAATCATGGACAAACAAAACTGGATTTTTCTAAGACATCCATACATCGGCTTTCCATTGATTTGTCAGGCGTAGAGGAACTTAGATTGAACGATGATTTGGAGGAGCTAGTCTTATTAGGAGACATGAGCGACAATTGTCAGATACTTGTAAAGGACCATGGAGCCAGCTTACGATTACAACTTGATAGTTCTCTACCTAAGGTGCTGGGATTAAAAGATTTAGGAGCCATCCATTGTTCTAACATCCTTGAAATAGACTTTGCACAAATCTTGAATAACTATCCAAGGCTTAGGGAATTAAGATTGTGGGGGAAACCTGGTCATATTCTTAATTTCCACAAATTATCAGAGTTCAAAGAGTTAGTCAATTTTTCCACTGTTGATTTGTTTGGCTTTACTGCAGAGGATATTCCCAAAACCAGAAGATTTACCTCGATTAAGCATGTTTTTGGATGAGCAGTTTACCAGAAGAGGCCGCTAAAAGTAGCCAAAAAAATATTATAAAAAAACAGCAGGACAAGGGACTGAATCTCTGGATAACAAAACCGAGAAAAGCTGAATGGCTGGCACAAAACTAGAACAATCCATTTCGTCTCATGGATGGACAAGAGAATATTTCAACCGCAACGCAAAAAAGCAGCTACTCTATATAGAAAAAGACTAGAGCAAGCTGTTAGAAAGTTTCAGATGACCCGCAAATGATGACACGCAAGTCACTGAGCTCAGTAAGAGTTTATACCGAAGGCTTTTTCAATAAAATGGACAAGCGTAACTGTTTTTATTGAAACAAGCGAGACGGGAGGATATCTCACGCATGCCCTTGTTGAGATCTTTTAGATTTGACTACCAGCTGAAGATTTAGATCGACAAAGAAAAACTGTATAGAAAGTCTTTGACGAGCTAAAGAGATTTTTAAATGAGAAGTTTTGCTTAAGTTCATGTCTTGAAACGGAGACTATCATGACTCGCTTTATACAGACTATCACAATAGAAAATCGGCAGGTCGACAGAAGAAAATTTGTTTGCAATTGGCTACTGTCCAGAGATAGCAAAACATCTTTACTGTGTGTTTATATCTCTTGGATTGCTAGGCTACGACGCGCTATTATGAGTTGGATGAAGGTGATTGGGCTCTCTTTGAAATTGCAAATGGGAGAAGACATTTCTCAAAAATATGAAAAAGAAATCAAGGCACATCTGACTGAAAGATTGATTGGTGCTGGGAGCGTCTGAGAGATTATGATTTTAGATGTTTGCCTGATGACTATCCTAGAAAAGCTTGGACAAATATCCCTCCATTTGATGCTATGTCTATCAAAGATGGCATCACTCTGTGCCCTAGAATCAAGATTGAAGACAGGTATTTTTAATCTTCCTCCGATTTACGATGAAAGAGTACAGATAGTAATCGCATCAAGATTCGGATAGAGATACATAAATGTATATAAACAATAAGTGTTGAAACAATTATATCGGTGGTAGCGATGGACTGGAGAATCTCGCCCTTTGTAAAATAACTACCCGAATAATTGTAGGAGGTTGCCATGGCAATAGACGGAGTAAAGATTATAGACAGCGATGATGCTTACGATATTTATAACACCATAGTGGGAAGATATAAAAACGGCGAAAATCTTGCTAAGATAATCGAAGATATTTTAAATGATGAAAAATAATTTTTGTATAGATGATTTTTATACTGAGATTTATTGGACAGCCTTTGCCTACCCTTGTGGAAGATTGGACATTTACCAGAAGACATACATAAAAACTCTCAAAAATTATCGAAAAAGGAGCGGATAAGTTCTGGCTTGAAATTGACAGCAAAAGCATTGAAACAAAGACAGAAAGTACTTGATAAAACTAGCTATTCAGCTACAAAGTGTCAATCCGAAACCTCTTAAAGTTCCAAAAAGCAAAAACAAAGAGGGAGCCGTACTTTAAGGTAGGAGATGTGCTTTGTGGTTCAATTTGAAAATGAATACGGAGTCGGTTTTGTTTTCAGCTCTCGACCAAAGTACGAGAAAAATAGAATATCACCTAGCCTTTACAAGGCTGCTACAAAAGAATAAGCCCACTATGACGGATTTTTGAATAGCGAGATTGCTTTTGCAAGATGAATAATAGACAGCATGCTATTGATACTGACTGCTGGTTTAATCACAAGGATTTGGGACTTTTACTAGATAAATTTGAGAAGATTGGTAAGGTCATATTAGAAGATTATGTTCTGTGGACTTTAGCTCCTGCCTGCACCTTTGGGTGATATCTATGAAGAAATCACAGCGAGTAAGGGAGCCTGAGGTCTTCGTTTTATGGAGACGTATAAATTGGATAAAAGATATGGAATAAAATGAGTAAGATAAGGGTTTAGATGGGAAAGGAATCTGTTTCAAAGCATATCCTAAATTATACATCATGATTCTAGCTTTATCTTTAAAATATAAATTTCTGTGAAATAGCTGATGTTAGTTCCTTCTAAACTTAGTTTTTGCTGTAGAAGTTTTTATATATAAAAATTTTACACATTTCTCTTGACAGGGCTTTCTTTTAGATGTACAATGTATGTGTAGAAAAATTATATATAAAAATCTTACACATTAGAAAAGGAGGTTCCCCATGTACTTTCCAACATCCTCTGCCTTGATTGAATTTCTCATCTTGGCCGTACTGGAGCAGGATGATTCTTATGGTTATGAGATTAGCCAAACCATTAAGCTGATCGCTAATATCAAAGAATCTACACTCTATCCTATCCTAAAAAAATTGGAAGGCAATAGCTTTCTGACAACCTATTCTAGAGAGTTCCAAGGTCGCATGCGCAAATACTACTCCTTGACAAATGGTGGTATAGAACAGCTCGTGACCCTAAAAGATGAATGGGCACTCTATACAGACACCATTAATGGCATCATAGAAGGGAGTATCCGCCATGACAAGAACTGAATACCTGACTCAGCTAGAACTCTATCTCAAAAACTGCCTCAGGCTGACCAAATTGAAGCCATGGACTATTTCAGGGAACTCTTTGACGATGCTGGAGTCGAAGGAGAAGAAGAACTCATCGCTAGCTTGGGAACTCCAAAAGAAGCAGCCCACGAAGTTCTCTCCAATCTCCTCGATAAAAAAATCAATGAGGCACCCACTCAAAAGAATAACCGACAAATTTTGCATATCGCCTTGTTAGCTCTCCTTGCAGCACCCATCGGTATTCCTCTGGGAATCGCCATCCTCGTGTCCCTGTTCGCAATCCTTGTGGCAGCCTTGACTGTCATTCTAGCTTTCTTTGCAGTTTCCATACTGGGTATCATCGGCGGATTCCTATTTTTAGTTGAAAGTTTCACTGTCCTAGCCCAAGCTAAATCAGCCTTTATCTTGATTTTTGGTTCTGGTTTACTGGCTATCGGTGCTTCTTCACTAGTCTTACTAGGTATTTCCTATGTAGCCCGCTTCTTCGGCCTACTCATTGTTCGCCTGGTGCAATTTGTTCTTAAAAAAGGAAAGAGAGGTGACCAGCATGCGTAAATTGACAAAAGGATTTCTCATTTTTGGTGTGGTGACTACCGTTATCGGATTTATCCTGCTCTTTGTAGGCATCCAATCTGACGGAATCAAGAGCCTACTTGCCATGTCCAAGGAACCTGTCTATGATAGTCGGATGGAAGAGCTGACCTTTGGCAAGGAAGTCGAAAACCTAGATATCACGCTCCACCAACACGCACTGACCATCACAGACTCTTTCGATGATCAAATCCACATTTCTTATCATCCATCTATTTCTGCTAACCATGATCTTGTCACAAATCAAAACGACAAAACTCTAAGCCTCACTGATAAGAAACTGTCTGAAAGTCCGTTTCTCTCTTCTGGAATTGGCGGGATTCTCCATGTCGCAAGTAACTACTCTCGTCGTTTTGAAGAAGTTATTCTACAAGTTCCAAAAGGAAGAAGTCTAAAAGGAATCAACGTCTCAACCAATCGCGGTCAAACCAGTATCACTAATGCCACTCTTGAAAATGCGACCCTCAATACAAACAGCTATATCCTCCGAATTGAAGGAAGTCGTATCAAAAACAGCAAATTCACGACACCCAATATCATTAATATCTTTGATACAGACCTTACAGATAGTCAGCTAGAGTCAACAGAGAATCACTTCCACGCTGAAAATATTAAAGTATATGGTAAAGTAGAACTATCTTCTAAAAATGCGCTGAGAATCATGCTAGACTCAGAAAAGAAAGCCAACGAAATTAACTGAGACATCTCAAGTCAACTATGGTCCTATTTCATCAGTTCATCGAGAGAAAGAGCTCAACTCAAGACGCAACGGAATTAAGCAACCCTTACAAAACTGAAAAAAACTGATGTCAAAAGGATCAACTCATTGCTAGAGCTGATGATTATATTGAGTCTGAATACTCCAGACTAACAGACGTTGACAAAAACGCTATTTACATCTGACTACTATGGACACATATCTAACTAAAAAGGAGGTTCTACCATGAAACAAGAATGGTTTGAAAGTAATGATTTTGTAAAAACAACAAGCAAGAACAAGCCTGATAGAACAAGCCCCAAGATCTTGCAGACAAGGCTGAAGAAAGGATAGCCGATCCCGATACACCAATTGAAAAAAATACTCAAGTAGAGGAGGAAGTCTCTCAAGCTGAAGTCAAACTTGAAAACCAGCAAGAAGAGAAAGTTGAAACACCTGAAGACAGTGAAGCGAAAACAGAAATAGAAGAAAAGCAAGCATTAGATTCTACTGAAGAAGAGCAAGACCTTTCTAAAGAAACAGAAAAAGTCACTATAGCTGAAGAGAGTCAAGAAGCACTTCCTCAGCAAAAACCAACCACGAAAGAGCCACTTCTTATCAGTCAATCCTTAGAAAGTCCCTATATCCCCGACCAAGCTCCAAAATCTACGGATAGATGGAAAGAGCAAGCGCTTGATTTTTGGTCTTGGCTAGCGGAAGCAATCAAATCTCCTACAAGCAAGCTTGAAACAAGTAGTACACACAGTTATACAGCCATTCTCTTGCTCATTCTGTTTTCTGCGTCTTCCTTTTTCTTTAGTATCTACCACATCAAACATGCTTACTATGGACATATAGCAACTATGCATAATCACTTCCCTGAACAATTTGCATCATTAAATCTCTTTTCGATTATTTCTATCCTAGTAGCAACAACACTCTTCTTCTTTTCATTCCTCTTGGGTAGTTTCGTTGTGAGACGATTTATCTACCAAGAAAAAGACTGGACGCTAGAAAAGGTTCTCCAACAGTATAGTCAACTCTTGGCAATTCCAATCTTCCTCACTGCTATTGCTAGTTTCTTTGCCTTCTTTGACAGCCTACGATTTACAGCCCTCTTGTGTGTGATTAGCATTGGAATCATTCTACTTGCTAGCCTCCATATCATTACAAGACCTAGTCAAGCAAGTGAAACCGACTCCTTCTATCAGTTATTCTTGTCTGTCCTTGTGAACGGAGTTATCATCCTCCTCTTCTTTGTAGCTGAAGTGGCGCTGATTGGGGATTATCTCCGTATCTTGGCCTTTCTTTAAACTTCAATCCTGTCTTTCATGGCAGGATTTTTTATATATCAAAAAGCAAGTCGATTGACCTGCTTCTGCTTTACTCTTCTTGTGCTAATGTTTTAAAATCTTTGTCTAAGATGGGTTGCACTTCTAATTGATTGGCGTCTAGTTGGTGGTAAGATGCTGATGGTAGTGACTCTAGGAATTTTGCATAGTTCAAGCGAGCGATAGCTTCATAGTCTTCTGGTTTAGAGCCATCTCCTGTGATTTGAACCAAGTCAATCTCCCACTGGACTTCCTTATCCAGCAATTGCTCAATATAGGCTGCAGGAACAAATGGTTCTCTCGGCAAAACTGTCTTGACTCCTTGCGCCAGATGGTAAACGCCATGCACTTGCCCTTCTCCATCCTGATAGAAGGAAACTCTTGCAAAGTAGGCATCTGTCTCTTGAACCGCACGCACACGCGCTTCAAACTGAGCCAAACCATCTTCCTCTAAAAAGCTTTTCAAGTCTTCATGACCAAAGAAAACAGGGTTAAAAATTCCTTGGCAAATCGTAAAGCGGGCTGCAGTGTCTGCCATATGAGCTTGAATACCTGCTTGGAAATAAGCTTCAAAGTCAAAACCATCGAGCCCCTCAATCTCAGTTCCTGTGTAAGCAAGCAGGGCATCTAAAAATGCTTTGATAATCTGCCAGTCTGTCTTTGTGAGTAGGTCAGGAAGATAGACACGATAGGCCTTTTGACCATCAGCATAACTGACCTTAAAGAGAAATTGCGATTGCCCCACTATCGCACACTCGATATACTCGAGACGATTAAGAGGCTGACGGAGATAGACAGCATCATAGCTATGCGACTCCAAACCATCTACCAAGGCCAAGATAGACTTGGCAGTCAAAATTTCCTGTTCTCCTAAAATACTCTGTTTATTTAGAATAAAAAATGTTTTCGTCATAACTGGACTCCTTTGAAATCGTTTACATATAGTATACCTTATTTTTCTGAAAGATACAAAAACAAACTTTATACTCTTCGAAAATCAAATTCAAACCGCGTCAGCTTCGCCTTGCCGTACTCAAGTACAGCCTGCGGCTAGCTTCCTAGTTTGCTCTTTGATTTTCATTGAGTATTAGATTTTTGAGTAAAAAGCATAGAAAAACAGCCCCTGAGGACTGTTTGATCTTATACAGTAGCTGCTTGATCCAAGCTTTCACCGATAGTGGCTAGGCGCTCGACAACTTCAGCTTGTGTCAACTCATTTTCTGAAACATAGCGGTTACGTGGGTGAACACGGCACTCGTGTGAGCACCCACGAAGGTACTTGTCTTCATTTTCTTCTGATGTCAAGATACGACGGTTACAGAATGGATTTCCACAGTTGACATAACGTTCACATGGTGTTCCATCAAACCAATCTTTCCCTACGATGGTTGGGTTGACATGGTTAACATCAACGGCGATACGCTCGTCAAAGACGTACATTTTCCCATCCCAAAGTTCACCTTGGACTTCTGGATCTTTACCGTAAGTAGCGATTCCTCCGTGCAATTGTCCGACATCTTTATAGCCTTCACGGACCATCCAGCCTGAGAATTTCTCACAGCGAACTCCACCTGTACAGTAAACTACGACACGCTTGTCCATGAATTTTTCCTTGTTGTCACGGACCCATTGTGGCAACTCACGGAAGTTGCGGATATCTGGGCGGATAGCCCCACGGAAATGTCCTAGGTCGTACTCATAGTCGTTACGTGTGTCAAGGACAACTGTATCTTCGTCAAGAAGGGCTTCTTTGAACTCTTTTGGAGATAAGTAAGCACCTGTTGTTTCAAGTGGGTTTATGTCGTTGTCAAAGTCGTTGTCTTCCAAACCAAGGTGGACAATTTCTTTCTTGTAGCGAACAAACATCTTCTTGAAGGCTTGTTCATTTTCTTCGTCAATCTTAAACCATAGGTCTTCCATTCCTGGAAGGCTGTGAACATAGTCCATGTATTTTTGAGTTGTTTCGTAATCACCTGAAACTGTTCCGTTAATTCCTTCGTCAGCGACTAGGATACGGCCTTTAAGGCCGATTGATTTACAGAAAGCCAAGTGGTCTGCAGCAAATTGCTCTGCATTTTCAATTGGAGTATAAAGGTAGTAAAGTAAGACACGAATATCTTTTGCCATAAGATTTGTTCTCTTTTCTATTCTTAAATTTTCTAAATTTTTTATTTATCCATACTAGTATACCTGCTTAAGAAAAACGAATGCAATTTATTTGACTGAAAAATTGTCAAACACCTTCTTTCTTTAACTCAAAATCAACTCAAAAATCCTCTGCAAAAAGAAAATGCTAAGGTCGCTAGGATATTATTGATAACATGCACCGCATAGGAAGGATAAATGCTCTTTGGTATAGGGGGTCAAACCAGCAAAGATGCCTCCAAATGTTGTAAAGACTAACACACCTAATAGAATAGGAACAAAAAGCCATCTCTATCAAGAATTATTCGTTTATAATTTTGTTCTAAATTTTCAAAAATCTTGAGAAAATGAGAAAAAGTCTTTATAATAAGGATATTAATTCTTCGAAAATCTCTTCAAACCGCGTCAACGTCGCCTTGTTGCACATATGTGACTGACTTTGTCAGTCTTATCTCACAACCTCAAAAGTGGTGCTTTGAGCAACCTTGCGGCTAGTTTCCTAGTTTGCTCTTTTGATTTTCATTGAGTGTAAACTTTGTTTTAGGATAAATGGTTTTGCTTTTTGAATAAAATTTCAAAAGTAAATCACTTGATTTTTACATTTAGCGGAGGAAAACTCGTTAAAACATATCTATCCGATCCTTTAATTTTCAATGGAAAGTAAAGCTCGGAACTGATAGCTACAAGGTTACACCATTTATTTTATCAATTCAAAAGAAAGGATTGCCATTAGTGAGAAACACCTTTAAAAACACAAATACTCATCGGAAATTCGTTGGGACAATTTGGAAGTACTATACTTTCCTTTATCCTTGGTCTTTATATATTAAGAAACTTAGATTCTGTGTTTTTATACAGTATCTCTCAAATAATTGGACCTATAGTAGCAGTTTTACTCCTTCCTTTTTAGGAAGTATTATAGATAAATACAATAAAAATTTTATTATAAAAACTTCTCAGACCGTCAGTTGTATCGCTCTACTGTTCTTTATACTAAGTGACACTCACATCACGTCCCATTACACTCAGATTATAGTCTTACTTATTTTACTTAAAATTTGAGATCAGTTTTTATCAACTACCCTAAATGCTGCTACTATTGGAGTTGGTAGGAGAGGAAAATGTTCAATCATTTCGCTCTCAATTATAATTAATTCAAGCTGCTAGCATGATTTTTATCTCCAATAATAGCAGTTGCTCTTTTTCGACAAAAATTTCATTATCTAGTATCATGCTAATTGAATTTTTTTATAGAATTTTTAGTCCTAGTAATCTATTGGAAAGTTGAATTTCATCATAAGGTAAAAAGAAAGTTCAGAAGATGACTCAAGCATACTCACAATGTCTAAAGAAGGTCTCCAGTTTATTTTTTTAGATATAAAAATTGTTTTTGGATTAATTTTTGTTCTTATGATTAATTTCATACTTGGAATAGTAAATGTTGGTCTCCCATTTCTTCAAATTAAAGAGTTGGCTTTATCCAATCAATCTTATGCATTGAACGACAGTTTCTTAGCTTTTTGGACCTTATTAGGATCTGTTATTGCTTCGAAAAATGAGTACGAAAAAGTAATTTGAATATTGCTAGATATGCTATTGTTATGGTTGCGTTCGCAACCCTGCTTACTGGGATTATTATTAATCTTACATTTGTCCAAAAGTAGCTGGATTGCTATTCTTATTATTTATTTTCTTGTAATTGGTTTATCAATTACAATATGCAATATACTAATTTTCTAGTTGGTCAATTCTCAAAAATTCCACAAGAATTTCAAGGTAGAGTTTTTGCTGTCTTAAATGCTTTAACACAGGCATTTTTTTACCAATAAGCATGTTACTCTTTTGGATTCTTATTTGATACAATGAACGTGGCCTCTATTTTCACTCTCTCAGGTCTCGTGCTACTCTTGCTTCTCTTTGTATTTCCTTGATTTTTAAAATTAATCTCACAAATGATGAATTGGAGTAAAATGATGAAAATTAATGATGTGCAACAAATCCTCGACATTGACAAATTCAGAATGGAATATATATTATGAATTAATTACCACTAGCCTTAAGACATCAACTCTTTCACATATGCCTTTCTTTTAATCAAATAGACAATGTACAATCTATATCACTTTATTCATTGTATCCATTATTATAGTGAAATGAAATAAGAATAGGCGAATTGATTAGGACAGTCAAATCAATTTCTAACAATGTTTTTAGAAGTCACAGCATACTATTCCAGCTTCAACTCACTATACATCTGCAAACTCCAAAAGTATGGTAGAGTATAATAGTCACATAATGCAAAAATCTCCGGCTCTATAATATTTGTAGTGGGTAAATCCCCTATAGATATTATGGAGCCTATTTTAGAGTAGAAAAAAAGTCCCATATGACCTATAATGAAAAGCGATCAAACAACTCATTAGAAAGAATCATATGGAACAATTACATTTTATCACAAAACTACTAGACATTAAAGACCCTAATATTCAAATTTATAGATATCATCAATAGGGATACACACAAAGAAATCATCGCTAAACTGGACTACGATGCTCCATCTTGTCCTTATTGTGGAAGTCAAATGAAAAAATATGACTTTCAAAAACCTTCTAAGATTCCTTACCTCGAAACGACTGGTATGCCTACTAGAATTCTATTTAGAAAGCGTCGTTTCAAGTGCTATCATTGCTCGAAAATGATGGTCGCCGAGACCTCACTCGTCAAGAAGAATCATCAAATTCCTCGTATTATCAACCAAAAGATTGCGCAAAAAGTTAATTGAAAAGACTTCTATGACCGATATTGCCCATCAGCTTTCCATTTCAACTTCAACTGTCATTCGAAAGCTCAATGATTTCCACTTTAAGCATGATTTTTCTCGTCTTCCTGAGATTATGTCCTGGGACGAGTATGCCTTCACTAAGGGAAAGATGAGTTTTATTGCACAAGATTTTTGATAATCTCAACATCATCACTGTTCTTGAGGGTAGAACACAAGCTGTCATTCGTGATCACTTTCTTAAATATGATAGAGCCGTCCGATGTCGAGTGAAAATCATTTACTATGGATATGTTTAGTCCCTACTATGCCTTAGCTAAACAGCTTTTCCCATGTGCTAAAATCGTTCTAGATCGTTTCCATATTATCCAACATCTAAGCCGTGCTATAAGTCGTGTCCGTGTTCAAATCATGAATCAGTTCGATCGAAAATCCCATGAATACAAAGCCATCAAACGTTACTGGAAGCTCATTCAACAAGATAGTCGTAAACTCAGTGATAAGCGATTTTATCGCCCTACTTTTCGTATGCACTTAACCAATAAAGAGATTCTTGACAAGCTTTTGAGCTATTCAGAAGACTTGAAACACCACTATAATCTCTATCAGCTCTTGCTTTTTCACTTTCAGAATAAGGAACCAGAGAAATTTTTCGGACTTATTGAGGACAATCTTAAGCTGGCTCATCCTCTTTTTCAGACTGTTTTTAAAACCTTTATCAAGGACAAAGAGAAAATTGTCAACGCTCTTCAACTCCCCTATTCAAACGCTAAACTGGAAGCCACTAATAATCTCATCAAAGCTTATCAAGCGCAATGCCTTTGGTTTTCGGAACTTTGAAAACTTCAAAAAAACGGATTTTTTTATCGCTCTGAACATCAAAAAAAGAAAGGACGAAATTTGTCCTTTCTCGAGCTTAGCTTTTTCTTCAACCCACTACAGTTGACAAAGAGCC
>BNJT01001293.1_pt1 | contig 12414 bp, 21 predicted proteins | sample 8540491 | NCBI WGS metagenome assembly BNJT01 (sample SAMD00202455, study PRJDB9452) | human saliva metagenome | host: Homo sapiens
TATTGGACGCTTACCTTATTTGTAACTGGGTTTATCGCTTTAGAGCTGCTGTTCCTGATGCATTGAGAGAACGAAATAAAGGTTGGAAAAATTTTAATAGCTAAATCAACTAAAAAGTTAAGTAAGAAAACAACAAGTCAAACCACAAGTGATAATATATCTAAAGAATATGTAAAAAGAATTAGAAAATGAATTACTATAACTAAGGATAGGAAATGTATTTTTGAAAGAAGCGAGGAAATTGTGTTTAGCGGAAGAAGCAGAAATAAAAAAAGAAGGTGCGAATTATAAGCAGTCTCTTTATTTAGCGTTTGATTTAACTCAAATATATAAATTTTTGAATTCTATAAAACTTAGTTTAATTATATCGTTAATGATTAATCTTTTTCTAGCTTTTTCTTTCTTTTAATAATTTTTTTCAACTTCTGGGATATCTTCACGTTCCATAGTTTTTTTATAAAATTTCTTGCTGTAGATCGCTTTATTAGTATATCGCTTTCTTTTCCCTATTATTGTCATCCCGCTTTTTATTACCTCTTAATTTCACTTCTGATAATTTACTCATGTTTTCTTCCTGAATATTTTTTTATCGTTATACCAGAAAGCTAATTTAAAAAAAGAAAGACTGGGTTAATATCCTCTTATGGAGAACTTCGTATTTAATTGTATTTTTTTATATTTTAAATTAGGGAGTATAGATATACTTAAAACTCTATTTTTTTATTATTATGTAAACTGATTTATTTTTTTAAAAAGAGCATAATGCTGTTAATGACAAATATAAAATGGTATAATGGTTAATAATGCTAAAATAAAAAAATATACAATTTGGTCTAAATAAAAATATACAAAATAATATAAAAAAATATTCCCATATAGTTTATACTCATAGTAAAAACAATTATGAGGGAACAAATGGAAACTAACATTATTGGAGAATTAAACAATTTGAAAGAACGAGATATAAAACCAAATTTCAGTGAATTAAGTAGGAAATACGGATTACATAGGCATACAATAAAAAAATACTGGGATGAGGGAGGAAAAATAATAAAAATCTAGAAATAAACCTAGTGTTTTAGATAAATACAAAGAGGAGATAGAAGAAATACTTAAAGAAGCTGGAGTAAATAAAATAGGTGCATATGAATTTTTTTAACATATAAATATGGAAATATCTGTACTTATAGCAATTTTTAAACAATATACGCTAAAGCATAATATAAAAAAAGAAAAAAAGCACAGACTGCACACGTTAGATATGAAACTCAACCAGGATATCAAATACAAGTAGATTGGAAAGAGAGTTTAAAAAAATAGAAACGAAAAACAGGAGAAATTATAAAATTCAATCTATTCGCAGCCACACTAGGATACTCAAGAAAACATGTATTTATAATCTCAAAAAAACAAGAACAACAGAAGACGTACTCAGATGTCTTATAGAGACATTTAAATACCTAGGAGGTGTCCCTCATGAGATACTTACAGATAATATGAGTTCATTAGTAACTATATTTAAACATGATAAAAAGGAAACATCCAGAAGTATTAGCGTTCGAAAAAAAGATTTAGGAATTAAAAATCAAATTTTTGTAAAAGTTAGAACACCTGAAACAAAAAGGTAAAAGTAGAATCAGCAAATAGGTTCGTGAATAGAATAACAGCATTTAATAAAAAAATAGAAAAACGAAGAAGAGTTATACGCTATAGTTAATCGTATAATGAAGAACTCAAACGAACAGAACAATCAGACAACTAATCTACCACCTAATGTGTTATTTAAAAAGAAAAAGAATACCTCCAACCATTACCAAATAAATGTTTACTAGATGACTACACACTACCAATATTTAGTCAAAAAAAGTACCAAACACACTATTAGTAAATTATAAAGGTCGAGGATATTCTGTACCTAAAAAAAGTTTATAGACAAAAAAAGTAATACTAAAACCATTTGAAAAATAAACTATACATTTATTATAACACGGAATTAGTCACAATACATAATATAACAAATCAAAAAAATGAATTATAAAGAAAAATCATTACAAAGAAGCCTTGGCAAGTAATTTTTATAATAGCGAAGAATATGACATGAAAAAAACTAGCTGAAGAAAAATTTAGAATTATTTAAGGAGTTAAAAATATGACTAATTATACACGATTATTATCAAATTTAGAAGAATTACAATTAAATAGAATCAAAGATAATTTAGATGAACATATAGGAAGGATAAATAACAAAGAACTAGATTATATTGAGAGTTTGCATGAACTAACAAATTTAGAAATACAAGCAAGAGAAGATAGAGCAACACATGCTTGTGTAAGAGTAGCAAACTTCCCTTACAGAAAAGAATTAAAGGATTTTTGATTTCTCATTCAATCCAAAAGATTAATAAAGAAAAAAATACTAGATTTTTAAGCATTTGAGATTCATAGAAAATAAGGAAAAATATACTATTTCTTGGTGTCCCTGGAGTAGGTAAGACATTTAGCCACCCTCTATAGGTATAGAGGCGGCTAAGAATAGGAAAATTACTTACTTTTATAAATTGTCACGATCTAATATTACAATTAAAAACGAGCAAAACTTGAGAATAGATTAGAAACTAGATTAAAGTTTTTTTCAAAATACAAAGTTCTCATTATAGATGAGGTAGGATATCTACCTATTGATAAAGAAGGAGCTAATCTATTATTCCAACTTATAAATAAAAAGATATGAGAATAGTTCTACAATAATAACTACAAATAAACCTTTTTCAGAGTGGGGAGAAGTATTTGGAGATAGTGTGCTAGCTAGTGCTATATTAGATAGACTACTACATCATTCTCATGTGATTAATATTGTTGGATCTTCATATAGATTAAAAGATAAAAACATTTCTTAAATCTACTAACTAATTTAGACTGGTTGTATAATTTTTATTTTTGTCTTTTTGTATATTTTTTTACATTGACATTAACAAAATAATACTCACTGACTTTTATATGCCAATTTGTCAGTTTTTTTCTCGTAATTGGTAGTCCCATCTTGTTCCAGTCAGCTTCTTGTCGATAGTTCGGCACTTTTAATTGATACTTCTGATAAATTGTATGTGTAATAATAGTACGTGCTCCTAAGCTATGATTTAAAGGAGCTTTTTGGAACAGGCGCTTTAATGATTTTATCATTAGTCCCTGTTTTCACTACAATGGGGACATTTGAAAGAATGTTGAATACGATCTACACATTTTAATTTAAATTCAAAGCTTAATACCTCTTTCGCCGGTTTGTTCAGTAAAAGGGGGTACATATTATAATATTTAGGGGTACATTAAAATGGAAAATATGTTGATATTAATAAAAAGTATAGAATAGTTCATAAAAAAATATTTAAGTTATCTATAAATTTGAAATCTTCCGAAATTCTCTAATATAACATAGGAGGATAACAACGAATGTATAGTAAATGAGGATATTCCAAGCAAATGAAATATAATAAAAATTATATAATTATAATATTGTTAAATTTTATATTTATCTCTAAAAACTATACTTTAATAGTAAAGGAATCGATTTCAAATTAAAAAAAGTATTGTATAGAAAAAAATTTAATCTTTGGAAAAAAATAGTTGAAAATTTTTAAACTAGTATGATAACATTGATAATGAGGAGAATTATTTAAATTAATTTTAAGACAAAAATCTAAGAGATAATTACTTATGGATATAGTATTAAATTAACTAGAAGTTGAATTACGAATAATTGAATTTAGTTATTTATGCAGTCTATAATTTCAAAAAGCCACTAAAGAAAATATGGAGGGTAGATTAAAGTAAATTAGGCTTATAAATCATGGAGGTTTAAACATTTGTATTTAGGTTGCTAATGTAAATTGAATTGTTCTACTCAATGAAAAATTTATGGAGGTATAAAAAAATGAAAAAAATTATTAAAAAAACAAATAAGTGTACTTATAGCGGTGCTAATGGTTTTGACAACGGTTGTATCTATACTGATTCCAACAAAAGCATCTGCTGCAAATAGTTACACGTTAACATTAAAGAATGATGGACAAACAAGTCATGATTTTGAAATTTATCAAATTTTTCAAAGGTGACTTATCAGGAACAACACTTTCTAATATTCAGTGGGGTAGTGGTATCAAGGATACTTCTAAGGCTACATTAGGTGATGCAGCTGATAAAGCAAAAACGTTAGACAGTGTAGCTAAAGCTGAAAAATTTGCAAAAGATATACAAGGTGATTTAAGTGCAACAAAAGTAACGAAAAACAGTAGCTGCTGCGGGTACTGAGACTGTTACTCTAGAACCAGGGTATTATCTTATAAAAGATGCTGCTGCTACTCAAAAATGACAAAGAAAAAAAGGTGTGTATACAGAGTACATATTAAAAATTGTAGCTGATACTACAGCTAAAACTAAATTAGACGTTCCTACAGTTGAGAAAAAAGTAAAAGAGAATAGTAATGATGAATGGCAAGATGCAGCTGACTATAATATAGGGGATAAAATTCCATATAAATTAACAGGTACATTACCTAGTAATTATGCTAAGTATGACAAATATACTTATAAATTCCACGATGAAATGTCAGCTGGGTTAACATTAGATAAAGAATCTATAAAAAGTTAAAATAGACGGTCAAGTAATAGATAAAACTAAATATACAGTTGATGTTGATACTACTAACAATAGCTTTGTAGTTGCTTTCGAAAAACTTGAAAAAAATATTACTAGTCCAGAAATAACTAAAAAAATAGTAGTATTGTTGTAGAATATGAATGTACATTAAATGACAAAGCAGTTATTGGATCACAAGGTAACCCAAATACAGTTTATCTTGAATATTCAAATAATCCAAATAAAAGTGGTGATGGTGAATACGGAACTACTCCAAAAGATAAAAAAATATTGTATTTACATACAAGGTAATAGTTAATAAAAATGAAGATAACGCAGCATTAAAAAGGTGCAGAGTTTGAATTATACAAAAAAACAGATACTGAAGAAACAAAAAAATAGCAAGATTTTACAATTGAAGATATAATGGCTGCTAATGGTTCTACATTTACTTTCAAAGGACTTGATGCAGGAAAATATGTGTTAAAAAGAAACTAAAACACCAGAAGGTTATAACACTATTAAACCTATAGAATTTACTATTGTAGCTACTTATGATACGATTTCAGATAATCCACAATTAACAGTCTTGAAAGCACTAGGAACATTAACTTTCACACCAAGTGTATCTGATGGTTCATTATCAACAGATGTAATAAACAAAAAAGGATTCATTCTTCCAGAAACTGGGGGTATGGGTAGATATTTAATTTATGTAACAGGTGGATTGTTGGTATTACTATCACTTGGGTACATGAGTCGTAAGAGAAGTAGTGAAAAATAATATTAAATAGATATAATGGGTAAGATAAGAAAAATTTCTACCTAATATAATAGTGACAATAATGCTGGTAGTTGGGGTAGGACTTTTTATCCCTATCCTACAGTCAGCGATTTTATTAATGAGCTACATTCTTCGAAGTCTATAGGAAGTTATGTAGAAAAATACGGAAAATTTATCTAAAGAGCAAAAAAAGACAAAAATGCTAAAAAGAAGCAAGGGAATACAATAAAGAACTACTTTATAAAAAAATAATAGGTATCACTTAAATCAAGAAGAGAAAAAAATAGATACAATAGCATCCTAGATGTAACTGATACAGGTATCATGGGGTATATGGAAATACCTAAATTGAACATATATATACCGATTTATCATGGAGTTGATGAAGGGACACTACAAATAGCTGCTGGGCACATAGCAGGAAGTTCGTTACCAGTAGGTGGAGAAAGTACGCACAGTTTAATATCTGGGCATACAGGATTGCCTTCTGCAAAATTACTTACAGATATGGATCAGCTAAAAAGAAGGAGATATATTTCTCATATATGTACTTGATGAAGTTTTTAGCATATAAAGTAAATCAAATAAAAACTGTACTCCCTAGTGAAGTAGATAGTTTAGATATAGAACAAGGAAAAGACTATGTAACATTAGTTACATGTACACCGTATGGAGTAAATTCTCATAGACTTTTAGTACGAGGAGAACGTACAGAATATAATGGACCAAGACAAGATATAAATGATGTAATTAGAAAAAAACTAATATGAAATTGATTGTAATATTAGTTGTTGGAGTTACAGGTGTTGTATGTCTAGTGTTAGCGTATTTAATGAAGCGAAGAAGAAGGTGAAAAATTTGATGAAAAAAAGTTAGGGATATTTATTGCTAATTATATGCTTTAGCCTTGTATTTTTCATGATTCCTTCGAATTTTGTGTATGCAGAAAACAATGGTAGCTTAAGTGCTACTTTGAAATATGGAGAAAAACCAATAAGTGGTGTAGAGTTTACAATTTATAGAGTCGCCGATTTAAAAGAAGACAAGAGTGGCTATACAGAAGTAGCTCCGTTTAAGTGGGAGAGTGATTTTTCTGAGATTAGAACTGCAGATGGGCAATTAAAATTAGCTTTTCAATTAGAAAAACAGAGTTATAATGCGAAAGCAATAATGAGTATGCAAACTAATGAAGTTGGTGTGGTTCATTTTGCGAGACTAAAAAATGGGATATATCTTGTTGTACAGACAGGGGCTATAGGGGAAGCTGAGAATTATACTACGATGTTACCATTTTTAGTCATGGTTCCTCGATTTGAAAATGGTGTTTGGAATTATAATGTAAATACCAAACCCAAACCCGCTATAAAGAGGGAAGAAAAGCCTAAAGTACCACCTAAGGCACCACCATCAGAAAAACCACGAAAAAAAACATATGGAGAACTTCCTAGGACAGGTGATGCAACTGATATGTTTTTGGGGAGTGGAATACTGTTAATAGGCGGAGGAATACTGATTCTTCTTAAAAAAAGAAAAGAATAAGATGGGAGAGATGAGATAATGAAGACTAATAAATTTATAATGATTTTTTTTGGCCTTGCTGGTAATCCCTATCTCACCGTCTTGCAGCCATTCTCAAATTCTGCTTATGCAAATAATGATGAGTATAAAATAAAAAAAATATAGAAGACTATAAGACAGATAAGGAAGTATTAAATGCAAGAATAGATGAAGATTTATCTACAAATGACCATAAACAAATAAAGGTATCAATAACGCAAGAGACAAAAAGAAATAATATTTGTTTTTTTCAAAAAAATTATTGAATTTTTAGAGAAGACAATGTACTCCCAGATAACATGGAAGTAGATAAAGATTATAAAGACAAAGGTTTGTATGGGAAAAAAACTATACTTCTATGCGCTTGATAAATAAAGATACAAAAGAAAAAAATGATGAATCTAATAGTACGTCAAAAGAAATCAAAGAAGTATCTATTAAATTTGATGTAGCTAATAAATTGCAAAAGTGGAGAGTTATTTGCAGCTATCTCAGATGGTTATGTATCTATATCAGTGCTTAAAAAAATAAAGATACAAATGCAAACACAGATACAAATGAAAAAGTAAGTAAAATTGCAGATAAAGCTACAGAAAAGAGCGTAGCTAAAAACTTCAGAAGTAACTACAAATAATAATATAGATAAAACTGCAGATAAAATACATACTAAAGATAATCCTCTTAGAGAACAATTTAAGAAATATGAAGATAATGCTACTAAAGAACCTAATATACTTGAAAGTTTAGATTCTACATTTAATCTAGGTGTATTTAGAGCCGCAAGAGGTCCTATAGTTATAGAAACTTATGTTAAGTTTGCTATAGTCTCAAATACAGGTGAGAGTATTAAGGGACAAATTGGATATAAATTGATGGAAATACAAAGTAATGGTGTTCAAAGACCTTTTAAACAAGGATTTTTAAATACTGAAAAAGAGATTGTATTTACTGGATTAAAATTAAATACTACATATAAGTTTTTATATAACAAGTGTTCCACCTGGATATGATAGACCGGTGCAAAGTGTAGCAGAATTTTTATTTTTGATACTACTGGTATTCACTTTACAAAAAGGAAGTGGAGGTATAGTATTACAGAGTAATCTTCCTATAGCTCTCGGTTATTTTATAACTGATACTTCAGGAAAAGCTATAACAGATCGTGGAGCAATGAGGTTTGAATTAAAAAAAGAAACATCTAGTGGGGAAACAAATATTAATGTAAATAGCATTCCTGATGTAGGTGTTGTAAATAAAATAAATATTGAATTAAATAGGAGAGGCATAGAGTTAAATACAAAAATATAAACTTTATGTAACTAGAGTACCGAACGGTTTTCAAAGGCCAGAACGTAGTGTGTCTGAGTTTTTACTTCACTGCTAAAGATGGAAATCTATTTATTTATTATACAAAAAGGTGGAACAACTATTGTTTTTAAAAAAAGAATAGGAGAGCAAGATAAACCGTTAGGAGATAATGAATATTATGGTTTTGTGGGTGTTGAAGATAAAATAAAAAAATATCCAAGGATTATGACAATTCTAGTGGAATGGACGCATTTTTGTTTTAGAGCAGATGATACTTTCCCTGATTTTTGGAGGAAGAGTCGTATACACTAAATTAATGGTTACACCAGATGAATTGTATAATCAAGCACAAAAATCCAAGAGTTGGTAAAAAAAGAGTTATATGATGCGATTAGAAAAATATATTATTATTGTGAAACTCATAAGGAAGAGCTGTTAACCAATTATGGTTTAAATAATAAAGAATTTTTGGGAAACTACGAATCATAAACAAGATCATGGATATTATCGTGCTGTACAAGAGGCTGTTTGGTATTATTCAAACAGTTTCAATACACCAAAGAATTATCCTGAAGGTTCTAAACTCCATGATATTATGAAAAATGCAGTTAATCATATTATTAGGGAAAGTGCAAAGGTCTCTGAAAAAGATATGAACTCTGTTAAGATACAGATATTTAAGACATATAAGACTACTAGTGCAGGTGAACCTTATCAGTCTTTAGTAACATTTGAATTGGAAAAAAACACAGATATAAATGTATTAAAACTTGGAGAAAGTGATACAGCATTAAAAGGAGCAGTCTTTAAACTAGAAAAAAATTAGCGGATAATTCTTTTACTCCTGTATACAAGGGTGAAAATGAAAATATTTCTGAATTCAAATTTAAAGAGCTAACTGTTGGTAAGTATCGTTTAACAGAAACTCAAGCCCCTAAAGGATATAAACTTCTAGGGGAACCAATAGATTTTCAAATAGAAGAAAATAGTGGTACATTTAATATCAAATTACTTTCGAGTAATCCCAAGGTAATTATTGATAGTTCAAGTATGTCGATTACAGTTAAAAATGAGAAAAACACTACTAGTATTACTGTAAACAAAAAATGGTTTACTACTGATGGGCGAGAAAAACAGCGTAATGAAGGTTCAATTACCTATAATTTGATACAAGTTTCAAGAACCAATATTGGTAGAACAATGGAAAAAGTTTATAAGTCTCAGAAGGTCTTAACAAGTAATGACAACTGGACAGTAACATATACAGATCTACCATTAGCTGGCGTAAATGATGAAGGAGATGACGTTACATATTCTTACTATGTAGAAGAAAAATACCCTTCCAGATTATAGTACTAGTTATATTAATAGTAGTGGAAAAGAATCTCGAAATCCAGCTAATACTGCGATTACATCAGGGACTATTACTATTAAGAATACAGAAAAAGATGAAATTCATCCTGCCGGAAACAGGTGGAATGGGAAGATTAGCTATATATTTAATTGGAACATTTTTTTGTTAGGTATTTCAATATTCATGACAGTTTTTTTAGAAGAAATTTTTACAAAAAAATAAAAACTAAATAAGAAAAATTTAATAAAAAGAGAATTTTTACTGGTAAATTATAGGTCTAGTTTATGAAAGATATAAGGCATGAGGCAATATCTTAAAAAAACACCAAGCAGTAAAAAAATGGTTCTTTGTCAAATTCGGTTGACGAAGAAAATAGGAAGGAGTGACTCAAAAAAATCGTGATTTTTGAGTCACTCCTTCTTCATAAAGTGTTTTATCTTTTATAATTATCATTATTTTCTATTTTAGAAATATTATAAAATTTAGGTAAGCGTCCAATAACGAGGTAGTATTGAATGATGTTCTTCGCTTAGTGCGGAGAGCTCTTTCTTATCTACAAGTTTCTTGTATATTTTTTTATTCCATGGCAAATAAGCCTCTAGAATCTCATTTTTTTCTAAAGTGTCTTCATTTGGTAAATTTGTTAATAAATGATTCATGTATTTTTTTCTGGATCTAATCCATTTCGTTTGGCAGTTTCGAGTAAAGTCATTATGATAGCACTAGATTGAGTTCCCTTCAAAACTTTTGGGAGAATAACCAATTCTTTCTTCCTATTACCAATGATTTTATCGCTCGTTCTGCTAAATTATTCGAAAGAACAAGATTCCCATCTTCCAATATCATTCGAAATGTTGATTCATATTTCAAACTATAGTCTATAGCTTTTCCTAATTTACTGCCTGGTAGTACCGAATGCTCGCGACACCAATCAAAAAATTCATCCATAATTGATTTCATTTCTTCTTGTCGTTTTTTTGATATCTCTCTCTACTGGTAAGGAATCCCATTCCTGTTCCAATTGAAATAGTCGGTTACAATAGTTCAATCCCTTTGCACTTAAGGAAGTAATATTATTCTTAGGATTTGCTTCAAAAAATTTTCTTCGTATATGTGCCCAACACCCTACTAACTTGGCATTTTTTGCTTGGCGATAAGCTCCCCACATATCACAATGAATATAGCCTGAATAATCCCCTAAGACTTCTTTTACTACTTCACCACTTCGACTTTTATCGTGATAATACAGCGTAATCCCTGCTTTTTTTCTTGTTTTTCCTGATAAGAATGTCCAGTAATAGGTAAGTGGAGTATCGTTTTCTAACACTCGATAACTTGTTTCGTCTGCGTGAATATAGGTTTGTTTTAATAATATTTCTCAAGTAGGTTGTATAATGGTTTGAAATAATACTCACTAACTTTTATATGCCAATTTGTCAGTTCTTTTCTCGTAATTGGTAGTCCCATTTTGTTCCAGTCAGCTTCTTGTCGATAGTTCGGCACTTTTAATTGATACTTCTGATAAATTGTATGTGCAATAATAGTACTTGATCCTAAGCTATGATTTAAAGGAGCTTTTTGGAACAGGCGCTTTAATGATTTTTATCATTAGTCCCTGTTTTTCACTACAATGGGGACATTTGTAAGCATGTTGAATACGATCTACACGTTTTAATTGAGCTGGAATAAAAACTAACTCTTTTCGCTTTAGACATGACCCAATTTCTTTTAAAGTGTGTTGACATTCTGGGCATACGCAAGCTTTTCCTAATAATTCGTGATGAACCAATTCTGGCGTGAATTGTTCTAAGATATCTTGACGTTTACCCTGTGCTTTTTTTCTTGTATAAGTAATAGTTTCTACTTCTACAGCCGTTTCTGAGGTTTCTTCTTGAGTTATTTCTTCCACATCAAACAAACTTATTTGATTTGGGTTTCCTTTTGTTTTTTCTGAAGATTTACCGAATAATTTTTTCTTGAAAAATTCTAACTGTTCTTTAAGAAGGCGATTTTCATGTTCTAACAGTTCAACAGTTTTATTAAATTTTTATTTTTATCTTCTTCGTATTGATTTGAAATTTTTTTAAATTCACTTAATACTTTTTTTCAAGTGTCACTGTTTCATTAGAAATCATAAAAAAATACCTCCTCTTTTATTTGACTCTATTATACTATAAAAAGGGTAATATTTTCAGTAAAAACATCGGCGGTTAGTATCTTTTATTTTTGGATAAATGGAAAATCCTTTTAATAACCATTCCACTTGTTCATCAGATAATTCTTTAACTTCTTTTTCATTAGAAGGCCAACTTAACTTTCCGTTTTCGAATCGTTTGTAGAGTAGCCAAAAACCTTCTCCATCCCAATAGAGTGCTTTAAATCTATCTTTTTTTCCACCACAAAATAGAAATACTTGTCCTGAAAAAAAGGATCTAAGTGGTAATGATGTTGAATCCAATAAGCGAGAGAATCAATACCTTGACGCATATCAGTTTTACCACAAACAATAGACACTTGTCCTAACTTATTTAACGGAATCGACATGATGCATCACTAGCTCCAATATCAATTTTAATTGTTCTTTATCAGCAGAATCGTAAAGCACCCATTCCATTTTCCCCTTACGTAGCTTCAGTATAATCGCATTAGATTTCCTTCTTTTTGATGAATAGTCAACGTTTAATGGTACAATTTGTTTTGACATTTTATTTTTCCTCCATTCCTTCTTTTATGTTTTTTTATTATAAAAGGAAGTTATGTTCAGAAGATAGATACCTT
>BNJT01000607.1_pt1 | contig 12378 bp, 20 predicted proteins | sample 8540491 | NCBI WGS metagenome assembly BNJT01 (sample SAMD00202455, study PRJDB9452) | human saliva metagenome | host: Homo sapiens
TTGACTTTGGGACTGGTGAAGGGTTTTGAACTGCAAAACTTTGAAGGGTATGTGAGTTGCTGGGCAACTAATCAACGTATGGAAGAATTAGCTGTAGTTGGGGTTTAGCGATGAAGAAATCGCTAAAAATGAAAGTAAAAATGACCAAGTTGTTTCAAATACCGATGCAATGGCTAATCAGGTCAGTGAAATCTACAAACGTCATAATGGAGACGCTAGCAAGTTTTCTCAAGAAGAAAAAGAAATCGTCTTAAACAACCAAAGAGAGATGAGTCAAAGCTAGAATCGAAATGATGGAATTATCTGGCGAACAACAAAAGGCTGCGCTCAGGCTCTGAATGGAGAGATTGGTAGTTTAAATGAAACGCAATTAAAGCACACAAGAGATGTTTTGAAGAAGGCTCTGGATGAAGAAAATCAGTTATACAAAACCTCAAAAGATGGATTGAAACAACTCTTAGATGCCAAACGTATCGATCAAGAAACTTACAATAAAAAAATTCAAGAACTTGAAACAAACCACCAGCAAACCATGGAAGCCTTAGGTACTAAGTATTACCAGGTTATGCAAAAACCTTGACGCTAAAGGTAAAAAGCTCAGACTGGACAAAGCTGGAACTACTGGGAAGAAGCTAAAAAGGTTCTGGAAGAATATGGTTTGTCTTATGGAAGTAATCGGTCAAAAGGCAGCAGAAGCTTCTCAAAAAATGGGTGATTCCCATAGCATTCTTGCTAAGTATACTAGTGATATGAGCAAGGAAACGAGAGAAGCGAATGATGCTTGGTCTTTGCTCGTCGGAAACATTGATGAAAAACAACAATTTTATACATTAAATCAAACGTAAAAGAAGTGATTGGGGAAGCGACTTAAATCTGTCTGAGGGTTGGGAGCAATTGCAACTTTATTGTTAAAAATGCGAATATCAACTCAAATGCTCGGGTAACGATTGCTGAAGCTCTCGTTGAGTCTTGGTAAGTGGTCCAACCATGACACTGAAGAAGAAAACAGTTGATTGTCCAAAATCAGCAGGACTGCAAAAGCTATCTTTGATAGTGAAAACCATCTTAGAATCTGGAACAGTATGCCTGCGGAGAGTCAAGCAACTGCTTTTGGAAAAATACAGATGTGATGAATAAGGCTGAGGAGGCTTCAAAGCTCTCTATAACTATCGATGCTCTGACTCCTAAGCAGAAAGAGTTGCTGGCTACGATGAATTTCAGAAAAGCATTGCTCGTTCGACTGACACGCTAACGACTTGAATGCAACTACTCCATTTACAAAAGATTTGAAATTAGATCCTCACAAATGTTTTGAATAATGGTCAGTTATCCATCGATAAGATTACAGCTTGGAATTTTGCCTCTGTCGAGACTAAATCTTTGAATGCAGTAGACAATACGAGTGCTGCTGTCCGGAAGCGCTCGAGCGAGTGTTAACTCTCCGAAACAAGAAAACCAATTGATTTACTTGCGAAAGAGATCAGACTGCAGGTGTTAGAAATGAGACGAGTGCAGCTATTAATGCTATTAAGCAAAAATAATCCAGTAGATATCCTTGCCAAGAATAGCACTTCTAGTACTGTTAGTGAGGTCAAAAGTGGCGTTAATAGTATTCAAGACAAAACGTTTACAATCAACGCTCAAGATAATGCGTCTGGCGTGCTTGCAGGCATTAGGTCTTTGGATTACTAGGTAACTGGTGATTTCTTTACGAGATGTTTTTGCTAGTCGGCGTGCCCACGGTACCACTATCACCCTGGTAGGTCTTGCTATGGTCAATGACCAACGAAATAGTACCTGACAAGGGAATTGGTCACTCTTCCAGATGGTAGGAGCTTCATTCCTGAGGGAAGGGATGTTCTTCTTCCTCTTCCTAAAAGGGCTAAAGTTTTGCAGAGCTGATAAGACCAAACGCTTCGATGCGTGAGATGGGGTTCCTAAAATATGCTGCAGGAGTTGGTATTCCGAGTGATGCTAAATTTATTCGTGAGATGGAGGAGCACAAGCTAAAATAGTAGTGCAAACCAAAGGAGATACAAATAGCAAGAGACAGCGATAAAGTCGTATCTGAGATAGCGATTCTGAGAGCAAGTATGGAGAAGATCCTCACTGCTATCCTTGAAAAAGCCAAATCGAATACTACCTGACGCCATGATAAAATTTCAATGAGTGTCTACCAACGTCAAGGTGCGATTTACGCTAGGAGAGGAATTTAATGTTTTATATGATCATCAATGGTTTTAACACATCAACTATCCCTCACTGCGTAGTGACGGATTTTTGGTCAGGCGGAGGCAGCTAAACCTAGGGTGGCTGAAAGATGCTACCCTCTACGGAGCCAACGGAAGTTATCGGGTGCAGATGGAGGCTATGAGAGTTATGAACGAACTTTTTCGTTCTAGCATTCCTAAGTTACTGGATGTTTCTACTATCGTGGAGAAATTTCAGCCTAAGGACAATGTGCTAGAGTTTAGCTACCAGTTGGGGTCTGTCTTTTTATGCGGATTTTATCGGTGTAACCTATAACCCTCATGGGATGCATGCCTGGAAGCTAGAGCTTAAGTTGAACATGCAACCCTTTCGCTATCAGAAAAATGTTGCTCCTCTTGTCTTTACTGCAAGTGGCAATATCGACAATCCATGCTCTGTCTATAGCGAGCCTGTGATTGAGATTGAGGGACGGAGATATTTCCTTGACTATCGGACGGACAACCATGCACTTGACCATTAGACGAAAAGTGACCATTGATTGTAGACATAAGAAACAGAATATCTACAACGCAGATGGTGCGGTTCAAAATACTTTACGTAAACGTGGAGGTTTCTTTGAGTTGGCAGTTGTAATAACGGTCTGGTCTTTACTGGTGCGGTCCAGTAAGGTCACGGTTCGGCCGAATTGGAGGTATATCTTATGATTTATCTTACTGAAGGTAATACGCCTTTAAATGAGGCCTACAATGACGAAATTGTCCAGGAGCGAAATAATACCTATCAACTGACCTTTCGATTTCCTACATCGGATCCCAAGTGGGAATTGCTGAAAGAGGAAACCTTCTTGACTGCAGATGACCTGCATGGCGAGCAGGATTTTTATATTTTTGAGGTTGAAAAACAGCAAGGATATATCCAAGTCTATGCCAATCAGGTTATCAGCCTGTTAAATAACTACATCGTCGGCTCTATTGAGGTTGATCGATGTCAGTGGGACAAGGGTATTGAGTGCATTGGCTGGTAGTATTACCAGAGACAATCCTTTTTCTTTTTCTCTGATATTGATGATAGGCATGACGCTCAATATCAAAGATAAGAATGCGATGGAGGTCTGGCCAAAGACAAGCACTCTATCCTTGGTCAGTGGGGCGGAGATATGGTGCCGAAACGGCTACAATTTACGCTTGTTGAAAAATGGCGGTTCTGAAAATGAATCGCTTTTATATACAAGAAAAACCTGTCCAGTCTACCAACATAAGACCTCAACGAAGTCTTTAAAAACTCGGATAACCTTTAAAACGACTGTTAAGGGCGAGGGAGAAAAATGCGGTTGACCATGATTATATGGTGGTAATTGATAGCCCCTTGCTTGGGAACTATAGCCAAATCTACGAAGATGTGGTGGAAGTCACTGACCAAGATGTGACAGATGAGGCTAGCTTGATTGCATATGGTCAGCAGTATTTTCGACAAGTATGTGCGACATGCTGGAAGATAGTCTTGAAATTTCGGTTGTCGGTCAGAGCGATGTTGCGGTGCAGATGTTCGATGTGGTCAGTATCTACCATGAGTGGTATGGTCTTGATGTTCGTAAGAAAATCACCAAATATACCTATTCGCCAATGGCAAAACGCTTGAAGACAATTGATTCGGAACCTTCCAGTCGAGTCTTGCGAATGCGATCGGTGGGATTGTAAATGATGCCGTTTTTGAATGAAAAAGCCGAAAATCTGCATCAGATTTTTGAAGAACGTTTGAAAAAGGAAATCGCCAACGCTGACCGTGCGTTTGATGCTGAGTTTGCCAAGCGTGAGAAAGCTATCACGGATGCCATCGAGCAGTACAAGGCTAAAAGGCCGAAGAATTTGGCGCTAAAAATCCATGAGGAAATGGAGAAAGAGCGTCCTGAGTTCGTGAAGCGCATCCGTGAGGAACTGATGAGTGGCGCTGACTCAATCGCTGAACTGAGTAAGAAACTGGAACAGGTCAGTGAGACTGCAAGGGTCAACGAAGCCTGATTGGTGGTGACGGGAAATACTCAGTACAATAAGAACCGCTTGAACGGTGGCACGGCTAAAAATCAGTTACGGAACGGATTTCGTGAAGTCGGACACAACGGAGAGGGTTTTTGAAATTGGCAAAAATACGTCATCAGCTGGTCAGCAACCCGCACGCCTTACGGTAAGACAGAGATGTAACTGTGGTAGTCAATAAGACACCGTTTTACGGTGGACACGTCCATTTAGCGCCTGCTAATTCGGTCATGCCAGCGATTGATAAAGACCCTTTGTCCAGAAAAGAGGAGCAGGTCTTAGCAGTTCTACTACGGTGCCTATCGTCTGACCTTTTCAGGCGACTGGTATCAGAACGTAGAGCAGTCTGCTGACGATTGACAATCAGACAAGACGGATTGAACTAGCGCCAGTCTACAGGACGGTTGCGGACGGACAAAATGCTAGATATGAGGGAAGTTGGAGTGAGAACCCAATTTTTATTTTTGATGGAGGTAGAACATGACAGAGACAATCCCAGTAAGGGTACAACACAAGCGTATGTCAGCGAGTGACTGGGCAAGTAGCACTCTGGTCTTACTTGATGGCGAGTTGGGAATTGAGAGCGACACTGGTAAGGTCAAGGTCGGAAATGGCCGTGACCGATTCTCAGCCCTGCAGTATTTAACTGGTCCCAAAGGTGACCGTGGAGAACGTGGCTTGAAAGGGGAACAAGGTATCCAAGGTGAACAAGGTATCAAGGAGTTCAAGGAGAGCGAGGTGAACAAGGTATCCAAGGGCCACCAGGACGTGATGGTGTGGTTACATTTGAAAGTCTAAGCACGGAACAGAGAAATTCACTAAAAGGGGAAACAGGCTCAACAGGAAGCTCTGTATTTGTCAGATATTCAGAACATAGTGATGGTCATGATATGACAGATGTCGTTACAGAAAAATAGTGTCTATATTGAATTTGCACAGCTCCTACAGCACCCCAAGAATATACGGCTTATCAGTGGATGAGAATTAAAGATGACAATTTAGATGTCACAGTTGAAAATAATATTTTAAAAATCAAAAAAGGAAGTAAGGTGAGTGAAGTGACGCTACCGAAAAATGATCTTGTCATTGCCTACCAGTTGGCAAATCAGCTTGTCAATCCAACACAAAAGAATTCATTTACGTTAGCCTTAAATACAAAAAAAGGATTAGGAGCAGCGTTGATTGTGTTGAAAGGAGATGACCCTGGTAGTCCATTAGCTGAGAATCGTCCGTTGCTGAACGTAGAAACCTTTGCAGATTTAAACGCATTGAGTGGAGATTTACTATCATGGATTCTTCCAATTAGTGGCTATCAAAATTGGGAAACAATGCTCATCAGTAATTTTTGAGATATTAGATTTATATTTAAAAATGTGACAGTTGTTCCAGATAATGTAAAACAATATTTGAGTGTTGAAATGAATAAGAACTCAGTGCTGTTTCAATTCTTAGCAGGTCATCCGAATGTTTCAAAACTTATAAGCGGTACTCTGATTGACTTCGGCACACTGAATCGCCTGAAAGAATACCTTGCTATAATCGAAAACGGCACCTTGCTAACACAATTGTTTAGCAATCCGAATAACTTAAATTATCTGTTCTCAAATGCAACGGCTGTCCAAACTCTGTTCTCAAATGCAACGTTTATCCAAGCTCTTATTGCTCATAATGATGTGTTACAACAACATGCTAAAACGCTTTACACTACTGTATCCACATCTAATAAATGGATCAATACGGATTCAACTCAGCTTATTCCTCTATAACATTTCCAACTTCCGCAAAAAGTATTGTATTTGTAAATGCAGGAGGCTATTATTCTAATGGAGCAGGTCGAGTTTCTCATCCTGACAAAACAATTGCATGGGAAGGTCGTATGACAAGGATATCTAGTGAACGCAAATTAAATACAGACAATCTAATTGTGACGTTTCCAGGTGGAAGTGGAAAAGGTGTTTCAACATCTGATACCGCTGGTTTCATCTATGAGATTTGGAAACTGAAAGAATAGGAGGCTAACACATGGACATTACCATTCAAAATGTTCGTTCGCCTGCTTTGGAGCATAACGGACAGTATTACAAAGTCTTTCAACCACGGACACGAGATGAACTGTTAAAACTGCACCACATGGGTTGTCTGGGTGACACGGTGCTGACGGATATCCAGTTGGAGCAAGGAGATTTTCCGACTCAGCTTTGTTGAGCCTACCATCACACAACGTACCCCTGTCAGGTCTCTTCATGACATGCGCTCAATAGAGCTGGAATTGAGAGACCCAAAACAGTACTCTTTTGGGGCAAAATCCAGCAGAATAATAAAGGGGCGCTGACCCAGTTCTTTTGATGAGAATGTCAAGAGTGCCATCGCTCAGACTGCTAAAGAAATCAGGCAGGAAGTGCGAGACGCTGCTAACAGTGCGAGGGGTTGAAGTGACATCGGAAGGTGTGACCATCGGCTCTACTACTTTAACTGGTGAGCAGTTAGCCTCTACCATTTCCGCAAGTCCGGGAGGGTCGATATCATCGCTCCAAAAGTTCGAGTGAAGTCTCGACATGATTGTGGATGGTGCGGTGACTGCTGGGAAGTTAGCAGCTGGTTCTGTGACTGCTGACCATATCCAAACAGGTGCCATCACAGGCGATAAAATCAGCGTAGACGATGCCCTGATTCGGAGTCTGACCGCTAGAGATGCCTTGATTGACAAGCTAACATCTAAACGTATCTTTGCGACTAAAATCGAATCAGTCATTACCAGTTCAACTGTCCTTGAAGGTTACAAAGGTTGGATTGGTGGATTCCAACTGGGAACGCATGATGCAGGTGGTGGTCGTTGGCTTACTGGTCGCAATCACTTCTGGTTGGAATGGGCGACGGTGAAGGTGGCAGTGGCCGTACAGCACTTTGGGTTAATTAGGGGAGTTGATTGAGCGAACCTGGATACTATGCATGGTTCGTAAAAAATAATGGCAAGATGTATTGTTATAATACTGCTGAATTTTGGAAAACACCGATTGTCCACGGCGACTTAAAAGTTACAGGTAGAATATTCTATGACAATGGTACTTGGATATATTCAAGTGAGTACGAAAAAGATAGGACGAAGCAGTAAAGATTATTTCTATTTGGAAAAAGCTAGTGGTTCCAGAGACTGGTTTCCAGCTTGAATGATGCATCTGACCGACGATACAAGGAAAAATATCAAAGATAGTGAAGTATCTGCTCTTGAAAATAATCAATAACCTTAAAACTTACAGTTATCGTAAAAATATTGATGGACAAATTGAAGATATAGCTTGCGGTATCATGGCTCAAGATGTCAAAAATATGCATCTGACGCTTTTTCGTGAAACGCCAGATGGAATCTATACCTATAATACCTTTAGCTTTGGTTCCTTACTTAATCAAGGCCATCCAAGAACTAGACCAAAAATCAAAAGAAATGGAGAACACACATGGATAATAACACAATCGACAAGCTAGTCGCTGAGTCACTCGTCAACCGCTTGGCAGAGGGCGAATTGAATCGTGCACATTTAGAGGCACGTTATATGCTGACTTTTGGCTGGATTGCAGGCCTTTTAAGGCGGTTCTGGAATATGAACCAGCACCTAAAGAACTATTTGAAGAAACTCAAGCTAAAAATGAAAGGAGCTAACAAATGAGCTATGAACTTGCAATCAAGCCCTACTTGAAAGGTGGGGAAAATGTAACAGTTGTCGCCATCAAGATGGAAAACAAGGGGCGCTATTCTTATGAGCAGTGCGAATTGCTAGGTGACCATACACAGGATAGTGAGGACGCCCTTTATCCAAGCGGTTTTTAGAATTGGTTCGCACCGAACTTGACCCAACCAGCGCTATTGTCAAGAACCAAGAACAGTTGAGCTAAAACGACGGAAGCGCTGGAGAGAGCCAAACCAACTCATGGAAGGCATGCAGAAGGTCAATCTCCAGAACGCTCAGGATATCGAGGATATCTTAGCGCGATTGGAAGAGCTGGAAGCTCAAGGAGAGCCTGACCAGGCGGAGAAAGAGGAGGCGACGAGGACGCCCCTCAGGTTACGGCACACAGAAAAACCCAGCTGATGACCCAGCCCCAGCGCAGCCAACTACTGAACAACCAGTAGCAGAAGCACCCTACACAACCTGCACCCAGCAGTAGAAGATAACAACAGAAAGCGAGACAGAAGATGAAATTTCTGACACGACAAAGCGAAGAGAGCACTAGTGAAAACAATGGAGATAGCAACAATGAGTAAAAATTACATTAGACCAAGCAAAAATCGACATGTACATCAATCTACTGGAAACGTGGAGCGATTGACTTTTCATGTGTTAATAAAGCGCTGGAAAGACAGTGTGCGAAAAGGAACTTGAAGCGCCTTGGCTTTGAGCGATCTGGCAGACTAGCGAGGTGCTTTATGGACGTCTTACAACAGACAGAACATTTCTTCATGAACGTGCTACCATCGGCTTCACCACTATCATCGCTTGGCTTAGCTACAAACTGCCGAAAAAGCCAAAGAAGAGACAGAGAAAAATCGTCTCGGAACTAACCGATGTCAAGAAACAGATTGAAAGATGTCCAGACTACCGCTAAAGATAGCAATTCCAAAATCGATGAAGTACAAGAGAAGTTGAAAGTACACGACGAGGCGCATCTAAATACCATGAAGTTGCGCCTTGACCGTGATATGCGACGGGCTATTCGTAGAGGGTTCACTTCAAAAGACGAATTTTCCCTAGTAGAAAGTCATGCACAAAAGCTACAAAGCTCTAGGAGGTAATGGCTACATAGACCGCTTATTCAACGATTTTTGAAAAATTGGAGATTAAGGAAGACATCTTAGTAGATGATTAGAAAGAGGTGCAGAATGGTCTGTAATCTCAATATGACCAATTTGCGGCAGATTGACGGCGGTCACCTGATTGCTAGGGGACTTGGCTTCCACCTTTGGTTTTGCCCTCTTAGACGAAGACTACCAAGTGATTTCTCTCTGGAAGGGGAGGAGGCGCTGATCAGTCTCGACCAAGGAGGGCTACCAGTGGAAGAAGCAGGTAGCTGTTACCAGTCAAGGTGTGAGTTTTATTCTGACGCTATCTTGCCTATTGGGAGTTATCGCTTGAAATCACGGCTGGAGGCTATGTTTTTCCCAGTGATAAATCTGTCCATATCAAGATAGTCGCCCTCAGATAAGGAATTGGTCACAGAAGAAGTCCACGCTCTAAAAGAGCTGGATATTGCAAAAGAAGTCGAAAAACAGCTTGCAGGTAGAACTGTAGGCGAGAGCCCAGTAGGTCAGGGAATTGCCAGACCTACTCTTTATTACAATTTAGGAAAGGTGTAAAGCATGGATACAAGTAAATGGATTGCATCTCGCTCAAGCATTGGGGAGCGGATAACAAGACAATGAAGCAGTTAATCGATACGAAGATTGACAACGCTACTTTTAATGCAGGCTATCGAGCAGGCTAAAAACCGAAGTCAAAAACGACGATTTTTGGGCGAGAGGTGTCCTCGGAAAACCTTGACACACTTAAAGAAATCGCTCAGATGATTGCCAGCATGAGTGGCGATACTGAAAGGCGCAGTTGTTCATCCAGCTGACCTCGGCCGTCGTATTGACGAGTTTGCCAATCTTGACCTAGTCGCAACCTATAATGCAGCGAAAGGTGATTGCTATGAGCAATTTAGAGGAATTTGCTCATGCGGTTGGCCGTGATGTGAAGGTGCTGAACCAAAACCAAGTCCACAATTAACTCTAACAGGAAATACCCTCGGTATTGTTGAGTAATCATGTCACCTCTACCGTTACCAGATAATGTAGGGACATGAAATCTGGTGGCAACAGGTTCGCCAGAGGGCCGTATAAGTGCAGAAATAGGAGTGACCTATGTAGACATCGCAGTTACTACCATGGCGCCTGAAATGGATAAAAGGAAAAGGTAGTGGCAACACAGGCTGGCGTGTATTGATTGGTGATACAGGTTGAGAACGTTAAATGTTATTAATAAGTTAGGAAACGCTAAAATTCAAATCAGAAGAATTAATGACGAAGTTATTGTTAAATTTGACTGGCTATCATACGGCTGGTTTGGAATGAAACCAATATCTCAACAGAGCGGTAATATCATTAATAAAAACAATCGGCTCAAAGAAGTATACGTGGGTCAAAAGTAGATATAGGTAAAGGAAACGAGGTTATTCCAAAAGGATTTAGAAGCTCTAGCTCAATACTCTCAGGATTATATGGAGATTTAGGAGATTTATTAGGTAGCACTTATTTAGGAGGAACATCGGACCAAAACGCTCTTCAATTGAGATACGCTATGTCAAAAAGAAGAAGTAACAGATACTATACTATCTCAAATACGAGTTAGTCCTATCGTATTCACAACCGATGACCCTTTAGCCAGCAACATTGCCATAAAAGAAAGGAAAAACATATGACACAATTTAATCGAATTTATTATCGCTTTTTGCGACAGGCTTTTTAGCAGTAGCAATAGGCGGTATCGTGAAAAGCAGGAAAGACTACCTTTTGCGAAAAAGGTGGAGAAAAAGCTGTAAAAATCGCTGAAATCCCTAGCCAAGAACGCAGTTCATGCCGTGGAGCAGGTGGCTACTGAAACAGGCTACAAGGGCGATGAAAAACTGGCACAGGCTCGCGCTAAAATTCGTGCAGAGCTGACCAAATATAATATCAGCATGACTGACAAGGACTTGGACACTTTTGTCGAGTCAGCAGTGAAGCAGATGAATGACGCTTGGAGGGGAGTAGAGATGGATATCGATACAAGCAGACTACGCAGCAGATTCTTGCCACAGGTTGGGGTGCAGCCTCATCGACAAGTACACGCCCACTCAACAGGCAACCGCAACTCACACAGCTCAGAATGAGGCAGACTACCACTACAGAAAGGACCCTTCTCTCACGTTGTCGGAAACGGACGTGTCATGCAGGTCGGACCTGTAAATAACGGATCTTGGAACGTTGGTGGTGGTTGGAATGCGGAAAGCTATGCAGCAGTTGAATTGATTGAAAGCCATTCAACTAAAGAAGAGTTCATGACAGACTATCGCCTTTATATCGAACTCTTACGAAAATCTAGCAGATGAAGCAGGTTTGCCGAGAAACACTTGATACAGACGACTTGGCAGGTATCAAAACGCATGAATACTGTACCAATAACCAACCCAGTAACAACTCAGACCACGTTGACCCTTTATCCATATCTTGCCAAATGGGGCATTAGCCGTAAAACAGTTCAAGCAGGATATTGAGAACGGCTTAGGCGCCGATACAGGTTGGCAGAAAAACGATACAGGCTACTGGTACGTACACTCAGATGGCTCTTATCCAAAAGATAAGTTTGAGAAGGTCAACGGAACCTGGTATTACTTCGACGGCTCAGGCCATATGCTTGCGGACCGATGGAAGAAGCACTACAGACGGAAACTGGATACTGGTTTGACCAATCAGGCGAAATGGCTACAGGCTGGAAGAAAAATCGCTGAGAAGTGGTATTATTTTTGACACAGAGGGTGCCATGAAGACGGTTGGGTCAAGTACAAGGACACCTGGTATTATCTTGACGGTAAAGAAGGTGCTATGGTATCAAACGCCTTCGTCCAGTCCGCAGACGGAACAGGCTGGTACTCACCTCAAGGCAGACGGAACGATGGCAGATAAGCCAGAGTTCACAGTTGAGCCAAATGGCTTTGATTACGACTAAATAATCTTTATAAAATGAAAGGAAACTTTCTAAATTGTTTCTTTCACCGCAGGCTCAGGCTTGCGGTTTTTATTTTGCAAAAACACGCATTGTGAACGATTAGAAAGCAAAAATCATAATCCTATTGTTCAAAAAGCGCTACATGAAGAATAGGGAGGTGTTTTATTGAAAATAAAAACAGTGAAAATGAGTCACTGATCCTTTTGTAAACTATTAGAAGTAAATTGAAACCTTCTCAACTATACGGGCAAAGATGATTGTAAAAATGAATACGAAGATGAATACGATTTACGATGGAAATTAGTGTAAATGATTTTAAGGAAAAATAAGTAAAAACTCAACTATTTACAAGTGATGATAACTATTTGTAAACGTTTTTCACTTATACGGTAATG
>BNJT01000784.1_pt1 | contig 12363 bp, 20 predicted proteins | sample 8540491 | NCBI WGS metagenome assembly BNJT01 (sample SAMD00202455, study PRJDB9452) | human saliva metagenome | host: Homo sapiens
GCATACAAGAAGTCGTTGTGCCTTTCTATCGCCTGTGGCACTGAGCAGTCGCATCTCGGTGAGTTGTTCGCGCAAGAGCGGATAGCGGTCGATGATGAGTGTCGGCATCTGCGCACGGTGCGTCTCCACCTCCTCGAGACTGATCTGGCGGTTCACGCATATTGTTCGATTTGTCGGAGAAACTGGCGGCGCGTGTCGAAAGTCATTGCATCGACTCTTTTGTGCTCGAGCATACGCGCGCCATGATACGTGTGCCACCGACCGAGGAAGGCATAGCTTTTGGCGCGATCCTCCTCCAGCATCGCTTGATGGTCGAGTCGGAGCAAAGAGGTGTATATCGTTGTTGTTCCATCACCACTTCTTCCTCGTCCAGTGCCGCCTCGTCGGTGCCACTGGCTTCAGCAGAGTTAGCAACTTCAGCCGCCATCCTCCTCACCACACCTCGCCGTGGCTTTAATCCACGAGGGAAGTTTTCCAGCCACCTCCTGGCATGTTCACCGGCGCTGCGGAGAAGTCCCACCGCTTCGGCACGGAGAAGGCGCACGCCGTCCACATGGGTCAGTGCGCACTTGCACATCGTCGCCCGCGCTCGCCCCAAGTCGTCGGGCACATTGACCAGCACCAGTTGCCACTCCTCCTCGGTGACTCCGCGGTGAGAGTTGTCCAGCGTAGCCATAGAGATGGCAGCTGGTGAGAGGGCGATCTTCCTCCATGAAGTCCTGCTGCACCCATTCGTGCATCAAAATGAGCGGTTGCGCGTTGGAAGAGCAGCAAAGGGTCGTCCCGCTTCGGGGTTCGTCACATCCTGCCTTCACCTCGAAGAGGGAGCGGACGTCCCGTCAAAGTTAGACGAATCGAGGGTGAAGAAAGGACCTGTCGAAAAACATTCCCGTATCTTGTCCTTTGGCATAAGTGTCCGATCCATCCTTCGCCGCGCAGTAGCTCGTCTTCGATGATGCAGTAAAATCGCGTCTGTTCGTAGAGGTGACGGCGCTGCGCGCGCACTTTCACCGTCGTGCCCCACATCAGGAATAGCCTTGCGCACCACGTGAGTAGGTGCCACGCACCTCTTGATGGAGGCGAGTAAGAGGGCACGTTCCACATCAACGCCCACCACGTCGTCCATTCAGAGAGCGAAGCCGCGGCGTACATGCGGTAGCGTGAAGGTTCTTCGAGCTATGAGCGCTGAAGTCCGTGCCGATCAGCATCAAAACCTTCAGCGCACGTTGCGCACCGGTTCGGCAGTGAGCGTGGGCACGAGTTTGGAGTCGCTGGCGCGGAGAGCGACGGGCGCACCAATTTCCGACTCTAGGAGTGGGAATGAGGGTGGAAGCCACGGCAGAGTTGTGCACTCGGAGGCACGCGGTGCGCCAGAATGTCAAAACTGTCGGAAATCTCGCCTCACACCAGTGCACTCTGAGAGGGTTCTGGGTTTGATGAGGTTCCAGAAGGCGCGGTCCGGCGAGCAGGCGTGCTAGCGTGTCGCGAAGAGTCCCTCGTCGGTGATGGTGCGTTGTGCAGCTACGAGCGCGAGATAATAGTGAGAGCTACGGCTTGAAATTCGCCTTTCTGTTTCCGTCTAATGTCGCTCGAGGGCAAGGGAAGTAGCAGATGGCTTTGCACCATGCGTTTCGAGCACGAGTCGCGACTCCTTAGAGACTGCAGTCCAAGGACTCGTGGCGCGTCGGCGTTGGCGCGCATATATCCTTCGAGGAAGTGAGCAAAGGCAGCGGTGAGGTTTACTGCGATTTTTCCAAGAGTGTGTCCCTGGCGCGCGATGAAGTCGAGGAGCGAGGTCGATGTGTCGCTGAAAGCGATTCGCGGTGGAGAAAATCGTCATCACTGCCGAGTTTGCGCTGCTGGTCGGCGGGCCATATCCTGTCTTGTCGAAGCTTTATAGCACATATTCCTTTATGATGGTGCATCTTCCGCCTTGTGCGGTCGTCGGGGAGTTTGGGTACCTCACTGGGTTCTACCACTGCCGCTTGGTGGGCAATCTCATCATAGCTATGCGCTCACTTTCTGGGCTGAAGAGAAGCCTTGGAAGCCATTCCGCCTCTTCGAGGCACGTGGAGGGCGATGCGGCGATGGGAAGTTTGAGAGCCCCACCCTTGTTTCGCCTTCGGGCGTCGTTCGCGTGCCAAGGGCGATAATCCGCATTGGTTACGCGCACCGCCAGCAGCGCTTTCACGGGCCAGAGTGGTGGCGAGCTTCTCGCGGAGCGGTTTGCGTGTAGCCCCCATGCTGGATGCGTGGGCATCACGCGTCCGAGATATATTGCTGTTGTGCCGGGTGGCAACCCCCAGTTGGAGCAGTGTGAGAGGGTATGGCGTTGCTCACGCGTGGTGGGCAGGTCGTCGTGGAGAGAGAGCAGTCTGTCCGTTGACTTTCTTCACGCGCGCACATCGAGTTATGTCTCAGTGGGCGCAGCGGTTCGGAGCGCGGGCAGATGACGGTGATGGGCGCTTTCGGGTGAGTGCTTGCGCTTTATATCTCAGTCCGAGCTGCCATCGCACTGTGCAGTCGATCACCACTGAAGGGATAAGTCTGATTCGGTTCGTAGAAATCACTTAAAATCTTCGTGCAGGTTTTGCTGGAAAGCTACAAAGCTCCATCTTTCCATTCTCGCACTTTCTAGACAGGGTGCAGCACTCTTGCCGTTGTCGCTGTTCGAGGTCGCTGTTGCGTTGGAAGAAAAACATCTTAACTGTATTCTCTTCCTTCGTCTTGCACGATGAAACAACTGCTACGTCGGTTTCGTCGCTAAATACGCCACAAAACGGGTAACCGTAAAATTCCGATTGGGTTTTCAATCATGCCAGGGTTAAAGCATGGAGGGTGAATAAAAAGAAGTGCTAAAATGTGTCTCTGTCTGCCCTGACAGCATGCACGGAGGGTGCCACGTGTGCGTGGCCCGATGACCAAAGCTTTCGCGTGAGCTGTGTTCGCGTACCCATGGCGAATTTAATGATTTATTTTTGAGCCGTGGCGGCGAGAGGAGAAAAATCGCTGCGCGTGGGGCAAAAACGTTGGAGATTTTCAAAATTTCGTCGAGGTTTTCTCGGAAAAAGCGATGGACTTTTTCAAAATTTCGTTGGAGATTTTTCGTAAAGCGTTGGAGATTTTCCTCGAAAAACGATGGACTTATCTTTTCGTGCAGTGACGTCGCCTGCGAGGTTGGTAGAGCTGCGAAATCTAAAGAAAGAGAAAGCACAAAACTCTGGGGCATGAGGAAATGTTTTCAGCGGCTTCAGTACTCCTCTCTCTCCTTTGGTCTTGAAACAGATGTATGTATCTTTGCATCTAGCAGGCTTCTGTGTGCTAAAGTTGTGGGACGACTTAGCGCACCGAACGTAGCGCAGGGCAACGAGAGCCAACGAGAGAGTTTTCACCGGTTATCTCTAAGCATCCATTCTTTTTATGTCCATGAACACCATTTTCTTCCTGTAGCCTTGTTGCTCTCTTTTGCACTGCGTTTGCCGCTGAGCGTGAACGCGCCACTGCCGATACGCTAGAATTGATGCCTGCTGACCGCGTAGTGCGAGACCCGTGAACTAATGAGATGAGTGGACCCGCGCTGCGACTGGGTGACCCTGCGAGAGGAAAGACCGCCAAGTGCGATTTGTGCCAGCAGTGGACAGCGCGGCATTTCACCGCCTCTGACCTTCGACAAAGGGGCAGAGCGCGTGTTGCGCATCGGCAGCTGGCGGAGGACGAGATCAGCAGGCCAAGGCAGCGAGAGGGCTATCGCTTGCGCATCACGCCTCGCGCCATCCATCCATCGAGAGCCGCCACGATGACGTGTTTTGCTGCCGCTCTCAGAACCTTGCCGCCGACTCGAAGCGCGGGGCGGTGTGGCGTGCTGTGAGACTAAGCGACGCTCCCCAATATCCCGGTACCGAGGACTCATGCTCGACTGCTCGCGCCATTTTTGGATCGAAGAGTTTATCTTTCGAAAGCAGTTGGACGCTATGGCTTATCTCAAGATGAATCGTCTGCATTTGCATCTCACCGATGATGCTGGATGGCGCATGGAAATCAGCAATATCCTGCGCTTTGACCGAAAAGACTGATCGGCGAGTGGGGACAAACTGGACATGAATGGCGCGAACAAGGGCAACGCTATGCGCATAAAGACGACTGATGGGCTTCGGGGGATACTACACGCAGCAGGATTTGCGAGGAAATCAGTGGCTTGTATGCGGCGCACGTCACATCACGGTGGTGCCCGAAATCGAGATGCCGGTCACAGTGCGGAGGTGCTGTATGCCTATCCCGAACTGCACATGTGAGCAGGCGCAGGAGCGAAAATAGCAATCTCTGTGTGTGGCAACGAGCAGACCTTTGTTTTTCCTCGAAAACGTGTTGCGCGAGGTGATGCAGGTGTTTCCCTCGCGCTACATCCACATCGTGCGACGAAGCCTCGCGCCAAGCGTGGAGCACTCTCATCGCGCTGTCAGCAGCGCATGCAGCAGGAGGGGCTTGAACTCAGTGGCAGAACTGCAGGCTTATCTCACGCAGCGCATGGCGCGTTTTCTCGACCGCCAGGGCAGAACTATTGCTGGGATGGGATGAATCTTGGAGGGGCAGTTGCCGCCCAATGCCGTGGTGATGTCGGGCGCGGCGAAGAAGGCTTCAGCAGCGAGAAAAGCAGGGGCACGATGTCATCATGACGCCCTGGTCGCTATTGCTATTTTGGATCGCTATCAAGACTATCCCCCTCGCAGCCCAAGGCTTTCGGCAGTTATATGTCGCTGGAGCAGTGTTATGACTACAATCCAGCAGGGCAGTTGCCCGACAGCATCGTCCTCGTCATCATCAAGGTTTTGCAGGGCAATCTGTGGACGAGAACAAGTGCCCACCATGAGCGCAGTGCGAATACATGCTCTATCCGCGCCTGCTGGCGTAGCCGAAAAACGATGGAGCCAGCGCAAGACCGACTATGCCGACTTCCACCGCAGAGCCTTTGCACCTGCAAGATGTGCTTGGCAAAGTCGGGGTTATCATCCCTTTCGACCTGCGCAAGGAGGTGGGCGAGCGTGCGGAGGAAGAAAGCCCTGATGCTGCGCATCTGGCCGTGGGCGAAGAGTGGTGTATCATGCGCCCTACGCAGCCAATTATCCTGCTTCTGGCGATGGGACTTTGGTCGATGGCTAAGAGTGGCGGATGGGATTTCCAAGATGGGGCATGGCGGCTTCATCGGGGCAGACCGCGTGCGACGTGACGATCGATTTGGGCGCGGTGACTCCGTTGAGGCTCATCAAAGCGGCGTTCTTCCAGTCGGTCAGTGCGAGATTTAGCACGCCTGCCGAGGTGGTGATTCAGGTGTCGGACGATGGGATGCACTTCGAGCTGCTCTACCAGCAGGCAAATGCGGTGGACCTTGCCACCGATTTGTGGCGCAGACGCCGGAGTGGCGCGAGAGCGCAAGGCGCGTTTTCATCCGCTATCAGGCGAAGGCTGGCGCGCAAGGTGGCTGGATCTTTCACCGATGAGATTTGTGTGGAGTGACGCAACGACTGCCGTTGTGTGACGAATTTATGGACAAACCCACGTGTTGCAGAGCGATTTTGCAAAGGGCACGGGAGGTTTGTCCTGCTTTTTCATCGTATAGTGTCCAAAACACTCATTTTGTTTGAATAAACTGTAAAGGAGTGGATAAAGTTGGAATGACACGGAAACCTTTGGAAAAGGTAAACTAGAGATGGGAGAAATGGTGCAAAAAGGTGAACTAAGTGTCACGGAGGTTGTGGAAATACTCATTTTGTAATGTCTAGAGCAACAAAAATGCCGTAAGTTAAAAGGCAATAGTTGTGGTCAAGATGCTATAGCTGAAGTGTTGGAAATTTCTCCATTACATTTTCTATCTGCAAATACATGACCCTCATGAAGTTGTCACTGATAGGGAACAAAATGTCGGAAAGTGTTACGAATTTCTATTTTTTATACGTCGTAAAACGACTTTCAGAAGATTGAAGCTCATTTTTCACACTCCCACTATTCGAAATGATTTTCACCATTCGGAAAACGATCTACGATGGGTGAATGATTTCCTCGATGCGATAGACCACCCATATTATATATAGTGTGTGACAGTTTCGCAGAACACGATGAGCTCCTCCCTCCTGAAGCGAAAAAGAGGGGAGAGTGAGCGTCCTCCATAGATTAACTGCGCATCTACGATAGAACAAAAGGTGGATGGTGCTAAGACAGGGCAGGCATGCGCAATGTCCCCCTTCGCACCTCGAGCCGCAAAAGCAAACCTCTGCATCGCTCTTTTCCCCGACATCGTAAGCGCCATCAGCTGCAAAAGACAGCGCAGGCGCAACAATTCTCGACAATAAGATAAGTATAATAGATAAACCGAACAAACATGAACAAGAAGTTAGCACTCCCTCAGTCTCAGTCTGCTCATGGTCGGCGGTGTCACGTCGCTCAAAAACACTGCGACAGGACAAATGATCGGTCACGTGTCTGACCCCGATGGGCGGCCGTGGCACGCGCCGCTGTGAAAGTGGGCGAACGTGAGTTGCCGTGACCGACAAGAACGGTAATTTCACCCTCACCAAGTTGCCTGCTGGTACTCGGATCTGTCACCATCAGCTTCATCGGCATGAAGAGTATTAAAACCATCAGTCCAGCACGATGAACGTGACCATGGAGTGGGACAATGCCAACTTCGATGAGGTGATGGTGGTGCTATGGTACTGCCAAGAAGTCCAGCTTCACCGGTTCGGCTGCAACCATCAAGGCAGAGACATCAACAAGCTCCAAGTGGCCAACCCCGTGGAAGGCTTGAAGCGTCGTGGCTGGTGTGCAAAATCTATAGCAACTCTGGTCGTCCTGATGGGTGGCACTCCCACCATCCCGCATCCGTGGTATCTCCTCCATCAATGCGGGCAACGCCCGCTCATCATCGGGACGGTGCGCCCCTATGGTGGCGATTTGGCATCGATCAACCAACAAGACATCGAGAGCTTCTCTGTAGCTCAGGATGCGGCTTCGGCTGCCCTCTGGTGCCCTGGTGCCAACGGTGATCATCATCACCACCAAGCGCACACGCAGTAATCATCGGTGCACGTGTGACCTTCGATAGCAAGTGGGGCGGAGCCAGAGTGGCAACAACAACGCTACGAAACCGTGCGCGACGTGGCTGGCTATTACGAGGCTTATCACCAAGCCCTCCGCAACGAGAGCCTATATGAAAAACCTCAACCCGGCTGGCGGCTACAAGCTCGGCAACGAAGCGGATGCTTACAAGTTTGCCAATGAAAACCTAAAGGAACGTTTGGGCTACATGGTCTACACCTTGCCCGAGGGTCAAAACCTCATCCTCGAGAATGGCAAGCTCAACCTGCTGCCAAACTCGGTAGCGTGGTGAAAGGCAAGGATGCTGCTGGCATGCCATTGACTACACCCTCCTGCCCGACGACTGGTATGACTTGGCTTACAGTCCCTCTTTGCGCCAAGAGTATAGCCTCAATGTGGCAAAGGGCAATGACAATAGCAACATCTATTTCTCCATGGGCTACCTGGACAACAAGGGTATCCTCCAAAACACCGACTTCAAGCGCGTAACTGCTCGCTTGAAAGCCGACTGGGCTGCGAAAGATTGGCTCAACTCAACACCAGCATCAGCTACACCAATTCTAAAACGCATGCTGTGGGTGGTGAAGGCGACCTCATAGCACTGGTTCTGTCTTCGCTTTTGGTCAATGGCATTGCTCCCATCCATCCTCGCTTATCTCCGCGATGGCAAAGGGTAACATCATGGTGGACAACATGGGCTTCACCCGCTACGACTATGGTAAGAAGGGCTATCTCCCCATGAACCGTCCTTTCATGAGCTTCTCAAATCCTCTCTCAGACAATGCGCTCGACTATAGCGGTGAGCAGTGCACACCCTCCACGCCAATGTGGGTGCTGATGTAGAACTCGGCAAGGCTTCAAATTTGTCTGCAACAACACCTCTATGTCATCGCTGCTCGTGGCGAAAGCCTAGCCAATCCCTACTACGGTCAGAGCGCTGAGTTCAGCAAGGGTCAGGTGGCAGTAGGTAGCGACCTCAATGTGCGTCAGCAACTTCCAGCAGCTCCTCAACTACTCTCGCACCTTTGGTGGCGTGCACAACGTGGAAGCCCTCGTGGGTCACAGAATACTATCGTTTAAATAGTTACTCTTTGTCGGGCTGCATAACCTTGTGGACAACAGAACCACGAACTCGGTGGTGGTCTTGAAAAATGGTACGCCCTCTTCAAAAGCTCGGTCTTCACAACACCGAAGGATGGTTTGCACGTGCCAACTCATAGCCTCTTCGAACGCTACTTTGCTTCGAGCTTCGTTCCCGTCGCGATGCTTCTTCCGCTTCCATCCCAGTCACCGCTGGGGCAACTTCTGGAGCCTCTCTGGTGCGTGGATCCTCTCTAAGGAAGCCTTTCTTCAAGGCGGCTGGGTGGACTGAACTCAAGCTCAAGGCGTCTTATGGTGAACAAGGTAATGATGGTATCAGCGATTACCTACACCACGACTTATACTTTCAAGAACAGCAACGGTAGCTTGGCACTCGTGCCACGCCAGTTGGGTAATGAGAACATTTCTTGGGAGAAAAACGGTAACTTCAACGTGGGTGTTGAATTCCTCTTTCTTCAAGGGTCGCCGAGGCGGTCAGGTGGAAGTGTTCAACCGCAGCACTCACGACATGCCTCTGGCTACAGCTTGCCACGCTCTTATGGCTTTCACCAGCTATTATACCAACATCGGTAACATGAGCAACCGCGGTGTGGAAGTGGAACTCAATGCTGACCTCGTGCGCAACAGCAAGTTCACTTGGAGCGTTGGTGTGAACTTCACCACTATAAGAACCAAATCACCTCTATCCCCGACCAAAAGAGCTCAAAAGAATACTGAAGTCATGAAAAGGATAGAGGAGGCGGCAACTACTTCTACGGCGCGAAGGTTGCCCATGTGGCACACGCTTCTTGTATCGCTCTGCGGTGTAGACGAAAAGACCGGTGAGATGACTTACTACGCTTGGGCACCTCGCTACGACCTCTAAGCCCGTCTATGTACAAGATGCCAATGGAAAGATGTGGTAGATGCCAACGGAAAGAAAGTACAGCAGCTCGACCGTTGGGGAGAACCTGTCTATAAGGAGCTTAAGAAGAAGGCTAGCCGATGCCAACGGCAAGACAGAAGAAGTGCCTCGGCTATGGACCGTCTCACCAAGACTACGGTGGCTTCTGAAGCTAGCTACTCTTCGGCAAGAATCCTCACCTGATCTCTGTGATGGTTTCAACACTCGCCTTGTATGCTGGCTTTGACCTCGGTCTCGACTTCAGCTCCAACTCGGTGGCTATATCCTCGACAAGGACTATGCTAACTTGATGGATGGTCTTCTGGAGAATTCGTGGATCGGCAGTGCACAAAGACGCGCTGACCCAGTCTCGGACACCTACCAATCGCCATGCGAAATATCCCTCAGCTTGCAGGCTGGAACGGCTTTGAGCACCAATAGCTCAGCTGATGTTGATACTTTCACTATGTGAGTGCTTCGTTCTTGAACTTGAACAACGTGAACTTCGGTTACACTGTGCCTAAGGAGTTCTTGTATCGTTATACCAAGGGACAAGTGAAAAATCTCCGTCTCACGTTTCTGCAGACAATGTTTACTACTGGTCAGCACGTAAGGGTCTCGACCCGACGTCAGTCGGTGTCTAGCTCTAGCAAGTGCAATACTCTCCCCGTACGTACCATCTCTGGCGGTCTTACACTTACGTTCTAGTATCAATTAGAAATTGGATATTAGACGTTAGACATTAGACATTAGACATTAGACATTAGATGTTGAGATATTAGATATTAGACGTTAGACATTAGATGTTTAATTCTAGTTTGATGTTTAATATAAGATGTCTGAGACACAGCGTTTGATGTTGAAAGTCATGATTAAAAACACCAGATACTAGACCCTTTCCGCAAGGCTCTAACGTCTAGCGTCTCAAATTCCCTAACGTCTAACGTCTGGCATCTAACGTCTAACGTCTAGCGTCTAACGTCTAAAACGCGTCTAATTCCCTAACGTCACTAAAACAAAGCATTTCCACAATGAAATCTCCATATCTCCACCTTTTTGAAGCAAAGCACGCTGCCGTGCGTGCAACGCTTCGCAATATGCGTCACCAAGTGCCAGCTATCGCACTCGCTGGTGTGGCGTCACTCTCCTCTTCACTGCGTGCATGGAAGAACCCTTGCCCACTAGCATGTACACCCCAAGAACAGCTCAACGAAAGCTCCAAGGCGAAAGAAGGTGCGTTCTGGGCAATTCCTTCTAGCATCGTTCAGCCCACCGGCGACCACTGGGAGTTTGGATGGGGCAGCTTGATGCACATTCGCGACGTGATGACGGGCGACATGACCAAACCTTTTTGAACTTCGACCACTTCCGCGCCTACTCACAAAACCTGGCCCTGGGACAAGACTACACTCGTGGTGACTTTGTCTATATGAGCTTACTATGATGTGATCCTCGCTGCCAACACCAGCATCAAAGGTTATGTGGCAAACAAGCCAACCTCAGCGATGGCGAAAAGGGACTCTTGAGTGCTGCTTATGCTTTCCGCGGACTCTCTTATCTCGAACTCGCTTCGATGTTTGAATTCCTCCCAACGAGTTTTTCCCCGATGGACGCAATGCACAAGGCAATGTGGTGACCAACCTCACCGTGCCCCATTGTCACTGATGCTGTGAGCCAACAAGAGGCATACAAAAACCCCCGTGACTACCCACAAAGAAATGTTTGACTTCATCCTTTCTGACCTCGACAAGGCAGAAGCCAACATCACCACCTCGATGCCAACACCAAAGATGTGCCTCACCCTCGATGTGGTCTATGGTATCAAGGCTCGCCTCTACCTCTGGGATGGTCAGTATGAAAAGAGCTGCTGAATATGCACGCAAGGCTATCGAAGCCCATAACGGTTCACCCCTCACTGCTGCACAATGGAATGAATCCTATCACTGGTTTCAACTCTCCCAATAACGGTAGTTGGATGCTCTCAGCTACTGCCAATAAGGAAACTCTTTGGCGATCGTTACAATCTCTCCAACTGGACGGGCTGGATGTCGTCTGAAACACAATACATGGATATGCTGGTGGCGCTGGAGTCTTTGTACGCATAGACCGCTCACTCTACGACAAGATTGCCGACACCGACTCCGTAAGCTCTCCTTCAAAGCTCCTAAGGGACATGCGCTCGAAGGCAAAACTACTTTCATTGATGCTGCCATCGGGGCAGAACTGGATCCTTACACTACGGTCAAGTTCCGTCCTGGACAAGGCAACATCTCTACTCACACCATCGGCTCTGTTTGTAGCTATCCCTTGATGCGTGTGGAAGAAATGTATCTCATCGAAGCGGAAGCTGCAGCACACACTGATGGTGCGAGGTGCTGCTTTGCTCAACACCTTCATAGAAGACTTATCGCGATGCCAATTCTATAACTGCACACTCGCAACAGCGATGAGGGTGGTGCAAGTGGTGCTCAAAAACGCATCGAACTTTGGGGTGAAGGTCGCTCTTTTCTTCGACATCAAGCGTCTGAACATGTCCGTGACGCGTGCTTATGACGGTACTAATTTCCCCAAACCCGTACGCTACAACGCAATGGTCGTCCTGCTTGGATGAACTTCGTGTTGCCAAAGTTTGAAGGTGTGTACAACACTCCTGTCTACAACTACAACAACCCCGACCCATCAGGTCGTTATCGCCCCGTAAAATAATCTCTCCTCGGATGATTCACCCTGGATGGACCATCTATCTCCCCAAGTCTCACTTGGGGAGATTTTTATTTTGTTCGTCCTTTGAGGATTTCAGCTGCGACATGGCGTGTAGATTTTCGGTACTAGAATCTTCAATTCCTCTGCTACTCGAGGAGAGGAAGGTGGAGAGTAGAGACAAAGGGAAAAACAAGGTTTGTGTATATGGATAATACTTTTGCTGTCAGATTCACCATGTAGATTATAGTCTAGTTGTCAGATTCATCATGTATTATAGTCTAGGTGTCAGATTCACCATGTATTATAGTCTGGGCTCAGACTCCCATGTATTATAGTCTAGATGTCAGACTCACCATGTATTATAGTCTAGCTGCTAGGATTAAAAAAGCCGCTTCGTGTCTTGTGTATATGGATAAAAAGGTGTATCTTTGCATCGCATTTCGGAAATCGTCCGTTAGCCCTTGGGTTTTAGCCCTTTGCTATGTCCCATTGATCAACCAGGATTGGAGAGGTGCTCGAGTGGTTGAAGAGGCACGCCTGGAAAGCGTGTAAACGTCAAAAGCGTTTCGGGGTTCGAACTCTCTCCG
>BNJT01000190.1_pt1 | contig 12342 bp, 23 predicted proteins | sample 8540491 | NCBI WGS metagenome assembly BNJT01 (sample SAMD00202455, study PRJDB9452) | human saliva metagenome | host: Homo sapiens
ATTCGGTGGTTGGGGGCGGTTCTGGTGGTTTTGGGGTGAGAAGAAAGCGGGGATAAGTGCAAAATATTGTGGTCATGTTCGGCATGATGGACTTCATTATCCGCCAAGTAGGTAGTTATCATCAGGATTCAAACTGTCTCTTTTGGGGCGGGGTTCCGATCCTAGATTCGCACACAAATACCTCTTTTTCAGCAAAAATCCGCAACAGCGGACTAAAACAGCATCAAGACATATATTTATTGAGCGATCGTCTTATGCTGATAGATGGATGTCTAGGAGGTGGCGGGTGACATCAACGATATGGATGCACAATGTCGAAGTAAGTGCAATAAGCTAGCCACACAAAAAGGTTCTTTCTGTATGATTAACTTTGGTTAATCATTAATCTAAACGTATGGCTTTTATTATTTGCACATTCACTGACCTAAGAATTTAGGCGCTTACAAGAACATGAAACCTGCACCCAGCTAAGAAAAATCCTGAATGGGAACATCTATACGGGCTCTAGCCACTACCTCATTATCCTTGATCGCGTAACATTCAACATAATGCTCGCCTCGAAATTTAGTATTCTCCGTATGATGACAACGATGTTTTCCATCAAATATTTGACCACAATTTCATTTCTCCGCATCGCCTCCTCACCACGATTTAACACTTTCCATTTAACTATAAAGGGCTCAGGAACTGTGCGATTTACCATCTTGAAATCTAGCTTTTTCTGGGGCCTTAGCCAGATATGATTACGAAGCATATCTCTTAAGTAAGCTGGCCTAAAACCGTCCTGCATAACCAAGCACTCTATAGTAATTTCGTATCGTATGTTTATTTCATAAAAAAATCTTCAATAAACTCTTCAGTGTCGATGTAATCGTCATTACGTCTTACTTCTTTCCGATTCAGAGCAAGACGGCACAAATTTACCGAATACCTTCTTCCATTTTGATACCATACCCGCTTTCCCTCAGCTCCAATAGCGTCAACACACAAACCATAGGCATGTTTTGCTTTGCCTTGAAAGTTCTTCTTAATTTTGACTTTTTGATTGCTCCCGAGGGCATTAAAAGTTGATCGCTTAGGTAGTTCACTTAAATATTTGAAGAAATCTCTCACTATCTCAGGCAAAGCAGCTTCTGGACTATAGAGATCTGTTGACGTTAAGAAACGATAGACTAATGTGTCAATTGGGAGACCACCCATAGGCACATCATTCTTGCTTTTTCCAAGCGCGCAAGACGACAAAAGAAGTCTGGCGTTACCTTCAGTGGACTCATTAATATTCTTCATGGCTTGTATCTCAGAGCGAGGCTTTGTGATCTTCCAAGAATCCGAATACGTATCTGGATATTCAAAGTCCCCAGACTCGGTTTCAAAAACGGGCTGGATTTCAAAGAGATAGTTTGTAAACTTAAGAGACACGACAAGGCGATCTACTCGAATTTCGAAGTAGAGTAGTGCTCAGCGATAGCATACTTAGCTGCTTCGAGAGCCTTTCGTGGCCCACCAGATTTTCGATAATCATCTCGCAAATTCGAGGGTAGAACATAAATCAGATCAAGATCGGAGACTCCGTTGATTGCGGTGTTACGTCCCCACGAACCCACCATGAGCCTATTGTCTGAAGTAGAGTCACTTCCCCGAAACGCTCGATTTAGCGCTTTAGTAAATTTCATCTCGACGATCTTTGATCTCTTTTGCATTTGAGACCTTTAGATTTTCAATCAGACCATCAAATAAGGTGAGAATATCCATTTAAATCTAACTTTCCTCTAATTTAGAAACATTATTTTGGTAAGTTGACACTTTCTCGTGTCGCCAAGAGCTTTGCTAGCTTTTTATAATCCTTTGCAGTAGTTCGAGGAAAGAGTTCGCAGTAGTTTTGTTTCTTTCTTTGCTATCAAGTCGCGTTGAGAAATGTATGCTTCCACAGTGACTTTTTCTGTCTTCAAGTCCGTTTAAGGGACTCGTAATCTTGAAATATTTCACGAAGATTCACACCGGCAAGAGTGTGTTGGCGTGAATCCTCTTTAAAATCGAAGGTATCGCTCACCATTGACGTTCCCGTAGCGAGCAAAGCAATAAAAGAAACAACAGGTTTGCAACCTGCTCGCCAACCCAGAAGCCCGGACAAGGGATACCACAAAGGCGGTAGCACTAACTGTAGTCAGTAAAAATCGACACCCATTTACGTATTTTTCATATCTTTCTATGCGGTCAGCTGCCTTTTCGTGCGCCTTATACGTAAACAAAATGCGGTCTTGACGATCAAGAATCAAGTCTAGGTGCGTTGCTAATATTTGACTATCATCATCTTGTTCATCTCCGATAGCGATGAGCTCAGCTTGTTCGATGATGAGTTTTATAGCAGCCTCCTGTTTGTCTGGTGGATACTTGTATTTGCGCAAAAGGCGTTTAATTCGGGTTCGCATCCGTGCTTGAACGGATTCTTTTCAAGTTCCAATCAATCGTGGTAGAAGCTCGGATAGTTGCACTAGTTCAGTAGCGAGTTCGTCCTAAGCGTCACATCGCCAAGTTCAGGAGTACAGCCGAATCGTTTTGCACAATGGCATCATAGAGAGCTACTTCCGCTTCGCTCAGCCCAAGCTGCGCGGAACGGTCATAGTTTTTCGCGCATTTTCCTCGCTAGGGTCTACCAGCTCCGCGATGATCTCGGCTGTAGTGAGTGTGCGATTTGTGTAGCGCTTCACGGCATCTGTAAGCATTTCAGAGAACTTCCGTCCTTGCACAATGTTTTTCGGCTCATTGTGTGAACCTGGTCAGCGAGCAGGCGCCGAAGTAATCCAAGCTGAAGATTCGGTTTGTCAGGTCTTTTCAGTGAATCAAGAAACTCCTCAGAGAGTAACGACAATTCCGGGTTCTCCATCTCCGCAGTATGGTAAACGTCGATCACACTTTATCAGCGGTAACCGCATTGTTCACGAGCCCACGCAGCATTGAATCAATATCAACACCACCCTGCCAGATTCTCCTGAATCGGGGTGCAGAACTTTCAATAACGCCACGCGTACGTCAACGAACATGCGTACGTCGTTGCGGATCTGGTCTGCCTCAGGTCGGGATCCCACTAAAGCGAACGCTTTTGCTAGCGCAAGAACTTGGTCATTAAAACGTTTCGTCACATCAGGGTCGGCGAGCACGAAGTCCATAACCTTCTGATACTCCCAAGCCGCTGCACACGGGAAGTTCGGGTGAGGAATCGTAGGTGACACGATGCAACATCGCGGTGATAACATGGTGCTTTTCCAGCATCACATCCACGAGTTCTTTAATAGGTACACCCGCCTGATCACGGTCGGAGGGTGAGTATTCGTTGAGGGCTTTTGCAGGCCGTCGAATAGCCCGATGTAGATCAACGATGAGGTCCACCGGGTTTATCTTTGAATCGCCGATTCACCCGTGCAATAGCCTCGCATGAGGCCCGCGCCTTGCATCGGTTTGTCCACATACATGGTGTGTGAGAGGGGCATCAAACCCGGTAAGCCACATATCGCGGACAATCACAATCTCCAGCTCATCGTCAGGGTTCTTCGCGCGCAACTTCAAATCGCGACGCTCATCCTTGCTATAGATATGAGATTGGAATTCGGCAGGGTCAGCGGCGCTGCCAGTCATGACGACTTTGATCTTGCCTTTGTCTAGGTCTTCAGAATGCCACTCAGGGCGTAGCACCGTGATCTTGCGGTACAGCTCTACTGCAATCCTACGGCTCATCGTTACAATCATTGCTTTGCCGAACAACTGTGCGCGCCGATTCTCCCAGTGCGCCACAATATCTGCAGCCACTGTATCCAAACGGTCATCGGCACCTCGCAAGCGCCTCAAGCCTCGACCACTTTGATTTCGCTTTTCAGAGCTCCCTCATCAGTCCCGTCCGCTGCTTCGGCAAGTTCTTGGTCAATCGCTTTCAAGCTCAGCCTCAGAGAGGCTAATTTTCCCGAGCCTAGATTCGTAATAGATCTTCACCGTCGCACCATCTTCCACGGCACGGGTAAGATCACTGAACGTCTATGTAATCACCAAACACCGCACGGGTGGAGCGATCCGCTGAATCTATTGGGGTGCCCGTGAAACCAAGGAACGTCGCCCCTGGTAACGCATCACGCAGATGCTTAGTCAAAATCCAGCTCTAAGATGACCGTGCGAATCAAGCGTCTCAGAAAAACCCATATTGGGACCGATGCGCTTCATCTGCGACCACCACCACGTTCCGACGATCCGTTAGCACCGGAGTGTATCCCCCATCCACGCCAGGCTGGAACTTCTGCAATGTGGTAAACACAATCCCGCCAGACTCGCGCCTGAGCATCTTCCGCAACTCGGCACGACTCCCAGCCTGCATGGGATGTTCAGGCAAAGATCCTTGCCGGGGCAAACACCTCACCGAACAACTGATCGTCCAAATCGTTACGATCCGTGATAAACACGAGCGTTGGGTTGGCCATGCGTCGATCCCGCATGAGCTTCGCGGCGTAAAAACACCATCTCGAAGCTCTTACCTGAGCCTTGGGTATGCCACACCACCACCACGACGATCCCCATCAGGAGGCCGCACGTACCGTTGATTCTACTGCGGCATTCACTGCCCAAAAACTGGTGATACTTTGCTACGCGTTTGATGAGCTTACGTGCCCGTTGCCCAGTAATCTCGTCCATCACAGGTTCATCAGAAAAACCACAAAAATTCGCTAACAAATCCAAGAAACGCTTCGGCTCAAACACCCTTAATCAGGACTTCTAATGCTGGAGTGCCCTGGATGATATCACGAGAGTCGATTGTTTTCACGGCGCATAATGCTCAAACGCACCCATGAATGAACTCATTGCTGCACTTGTTCCATCCGAGATAACCACTCACTACATTCGAGCCAAAAACCAGGGGATCTGTTTACGATAAGTCTGGATCTGATTCCATGCATTACGCATCGTCGCGTTCTCATCAACAGGGTTTTTAGCTCCCACAACCCCACCGGCAGCCCATTCAAAAATACGACCACATCAGGACGGCGATTATGCCCGTTCTCCACGATCGTGAACTGGTTATATGCCGCCCAATCATTCGAGCGCGCGTCCTCAAAATCTATCAAGCGATACAAGCGTGTAACGGCATTGCCATTTACATCTTGGACTTCTAACGGCACCTCACACACCATAAGCTGATGCAGTCGAGGTTCTCCATCACCGCATCCTGCGACTCCGAGCGCAACACCCGGGCCACCACGGCCTCTAACTGCGTCGGTGTGATACCTGGATTCAGCCGCCACACAGCGTTACGCAGCCATGGCACAATAACCACCTGGCTGTAACTCTCCCGCGACGAACTAGGAACCTCGAGATCATTGGGCGCATACCCCGTGCGATAGCCCAATTCGGTAAACCACTGCTTCGCGGCTTCTTCTACTACAGACTCGTTAACCCTACTCATCGCCCATGCCTCCAGACTCAATGTCAACCACAGATGCCACCACACGCCCAGCCTCATCAACTCGCAACCGTCCAGACATCAACTCTGGTAACAGCGCATTACGAAGAGATGTAAGGGTTTTGAATCTCCATAATACCAAAAGGACACGTTTCCAGAGAGGTTCTACAATAACTTCCAGTTGTCGAAATTCCATCTCATTAAACACAGGCACCTGATTTCGTCAAGGTGAGAACGTTTAATATGACCCATCGTCGTAGCCTTATCCGCTGCGATCGCCCGAAACTGAGCGATAACGGTTTGCAGTCGGTCATAAACAAACCAAAGAGGAAAGCCATCTTCAATAACCTTAAATATGTGCTGATTAACAATGAGCTTCGTCTTTATCCCAAATATGAGACCCCGAGCGACCCTGACCAAGACATTAGAACATCACCGAAATGCGCTGTTTTTATCTTCAGGAACGTCAATGTCGTTATAAACGGTTGATACGCCGATGCCAGAATTAAGCTCGGCAATTCGAATCACCACTCTACCGCTTCCAGCTTTGCACCTTTAGTGTAGGCACCACCGTTAACAAAACGAGCAAGTGATGAGACTGATAACTTTTCCGTTGTACTAGATTCTTCGAATTCCTGCACTTTGGTATGCAGTAGCGCCTTAAGTAGTTGCACCATCTTGTGATTAGATTCAATCTTATCGTCAAGTGCCCCCAACACGCTCACCATATCCCGTTGCTCATCAAGTGACGGTAGAGGCCATCCGATTGCTTCAGTACGGCATTTTTGGACACGTTGCCGCCCGGAACTGCCGGTCATACTTGCGATAGCGGCATCACGGATTTGCGGCGTTCGCATGACATAATAGGCATAATCAGATGTTGAGATCCCATCTTTTCCTCTAATCACGATAAATTCTGTGGAACCGAATGCTGGGGATGATTTTACGCCAGAAGCCGCGCGGTAAATTGATGTCTTTCCATTTTCCAACGATGGAGTTATTCGCGCCAAAAGAACGTCGCCATCCAAAAATTTAACGCCGCCACTATACGATTTTTCCTTTGTGGTGTATACGTTACGCACCCAGGACTCTATGCTTTTCCATCGCAACGTAAGGGCTGTAGTTCCCTTCGAAAGTTTTACTGTTGGGTTGAATTCAAAAATATCGCCCAGTTTTTGAATTTTATGCATTTTGAACGTCCTCCAAGATTCGTTCGATCTGGAGATCAAGGCGGCGTCCTTCTGCAATTTGCTGGCAGAGCTCCGTGGCGAGACGCGTTATTTTTCTGGTCGGTGGGTTCGTCGTCGCCTGCTTCCTCGGCTACACCTATAGCGACCTGGAGTGAGAATGAAGTCATTACCCGCGATGTCGTCAAGAGTTGCGACTTTACAAAACCCGGGCACATCCACGTAATTCTCATGCCGGTTGCGTGAGCGCCATGTGTTGTGAGGTGCCAGCAATTTGCGCTACATCGCCGTCGGTGAGTTCACGTAGCGCGCGGGTCACCATGCGGCCGAGTTTGCGGGCATCAATGAACAGCACTTCGCCGGCGGGGACGATGGCCGTTACCATGCCGGTTTTTGAGATAAACCACAGTGTGGCAGGAATAGTCGTGTTAAAGAACAACCTATCGGGTGAGGAGACAACAGCATCCACCAGATCCATCTCCACAAGTTTGCGGCGAATCTCGGGGTCAGTGCCGTCGTTAGATGAGAGCGCACCATTGGCGATAACAAATCCTGCAGTACCACTTGGCGCGAGGTGGTAAAGAAAATGCTGAATCCAAGCGTAGTTCGCATTAGCTGGACGCGGTGTATTGAGAGCCCAGCGTGGATCGTCAGCGAGATTCATCCAGTAATCGGAGATATTGAAAGGTGGGTTCGCCAGAATAAAAATCCGCCCGTAGGTCTGGATGAAGGTCCTCAGTAAATGAGTCTGCGCTTCTCTGGCCAAGGTCAGCATCAATACCGCGCAGTGCCATATTCATTTTCGCGAGCTTCCACGTGGTGTCGGTGAACTCTTGGCCGTAAATGGACAATTGGTTTTGTTGCCGCCGTGGGCTTTCACAAACTCGGTACTTTGTACAAACATTCCACCACTGCCGCAGCACGGGTCAAACACACGACCCTCGTAGGGGTTGCAACATTTCCACGAGGGTTTTCACGACCGAGCGCGGGTGTAGAGACGCACCACCTTCTTTGCCAGTCTCTTTGCCAGCGAATGCGCCGAGGAAGTACTCATAGACTCGCCCAAGTACATCATCGGTGCCGTGATCATCGCCTGCAGTAAACCCAATAGTGCCAATTAAGTCGATCAGGCGACCGAGACGTTTTTTATCCAAGCCTTCACGTCCGTAGTTGCGCGGAAGCACACCACGTAGACTCGGGTTCTCCTGTTCGATGGCTTGCATTGCTGCGTCGATCATCTGGCCGATCTCTGGTTGTTTCGCGTTCGCCTGCAGCACGCCCCACCGCGCTGTTTCCGGTACCCAGAACACGTTATCCGCAGTGTATTCGTCACGATCCTCCAACGTGGCGGTGAGCTCATCATCTTCGCTAGCCTTCAGCGAGCAGCTCCTCATTGAGCATGTAGCGCTGTTCCTCGAACTTGTCAGAGATATATTTGAGAAAGATCAGCCCCAAAACCACATGCTTGTATTCACTTGGTTCTTGATTGCCACGCAGATTATCGGCCGCCTCCCATAAGGTCTGCTCAAGAGTTTTCGTGGTTTTAATGCCATAGCGTTTCCCTAGAGTGTTTGTACATGTTTTGAACTGGTCATCATCATTAGGTAACACCGGTTTTTGTCCCATGAGGGTACCGGCCGTGATGGAGACTTTCTCCTCACGCTTAATACGTGCGCGCTGAGGGATCTATCAGGAAATCGAGCAGGTAGAGCTGATCGGGAAGTTCCGAGAGGGTGAACTCAATGTAGTCAGATTCTGGATTTTCCTTATTTAGGTTGTGAATGCGGAAAATATTGAAGTCGCAGACAATAATGTAATCGGGGCGCTGCGAGTTCGGAAGCGTGTTGGCGTAGTTACGTGCCTGCTCGAAGGGAGTAACCATTACTCCTTGGCGCTCTTCTGGCTTATCCAGGTCAACACCAAGCGATTTTTGCTCAATGATGGTCTTTGCATCGGCAATAGTCACATCAATAAATCCACGCCGCGATGTTCGCTGTTCAAAGAGCACATTGGTGGTCACGTCTTCCATACCCACAACGTCTCTGAGTAGTTCTAGCCAGAAAGACGGAGTGTCACCTTTTTCATACCCACGACCAGCCCATTTTTTTGGAAAATGACCGAGCTGCCACTTTGCGGCTAGCAGGCTTTGCGGTGGCACTTGTGCCCGGAATTCAGACCCATGAAGAAGATTCTAGTAACAAGCTAGTAATTCACAGAAGTTCAGGGGATCACTCCCCCTACCCCCTCATCTCCCTCTGCGGCATATCCACCAATACACAGCACCAGGTCAAAAACACCACGTCAATCAGCGGCAACCCTCCCCCTCAGGGCAGCTGCGCTAAAGAAACACACAGCTCCCTAGCCCCAGCCTCAACAACCCGCCCACCTCCACATCGCCACGCATAATCACCCTCCCTTGCGCCACGGCGACACTCGCCGCAGCTCATAGCTCCGCCCGGCGCAGTCCCCCACCAGCGTGGATACGGTGAAACCGGGTTGGGTGAAGGTGAACACCTCCCCACCAGAGGTGGTACCGCGGCAGCGGAAGCGCACGGTGCGGGTGAGGCGTTCGATGAGCAGGCTTTCCTCGTCGCCGATGTAGATCACGTCGGAAAGCACGTGCGCGAGCTGCGCCCCGCTACCCGCTGCCCCGGCCTCACCAACACCATCAGCCCCACCATCACCACCCCCACCAGAATCACCACCGCAACCCCTGTGCACCTGCGGCGGCGGTCGCGGCGTCGAGAAGCGTGTTTCCGCGCCACACCAACTCGCGCCACACCAACTGCTGAGAGTCCATTTAGATGAAGAAGTACCAGATGATAAACGGGGTCATGGCGGCGAGCGTCATGGTGAGAACCCAGGTGGTGCTCACCAGTTTTTCCTCCAGCGTGAGGCGCGCGATCCAGGCGACAAAGGCGGCTTCGACGGGCGTGAGCTGGGCGTCGGGCTCCATTTCCACGATGACGTGCCGCACGCCGTGGTTGGCACCGCTGAACTGGCCGAGTTTGGTGCCGTCCTGGTCCTCGATAACCCAGTCGGATTTCGCCTCGTTCACCATGCGCAGGGAGCGCTGCCCCAGGTCAAGCATGATTTCGTCGGAGCGGCTGAAGCGCTGCTTGTTGGGATGCGCGCTAAACGACGCCCCGTTCGGCCGGTCCGCTTTCGCCCCGCCCTTGCCGTTAAACACCAGGTCGATTTTCTCCGGCGAGTCGCCCTCAAGGGTGGCGAATTGCACGTCGGGTGAGGCGGAGGTGTCGTACACGAAGGTGGCGATGACCTCCCCCTCCGGGTCGCCCAGGTGCAGTTTCATGGACGTGACTTTGCCTTGGGAGTCACGGGCACCCCACACAAGGTTCTCCATTGCGACAATTCCCCTTCTTTTCTTGCAGCCGGTTCTTTAGCAGCCGATCAGGCGTTGCGCGAGGTAAGCCTGCAGCTCCGACAGCGAAATACGTTCCTGTGCCATAGTATCGCGCTCGCGTACGGTCACGGCATTGTCTTCGAGGGTGTCAAAGTCCACAGTCACACAGAATGGGGTGCCGATTTCATCCTGACGACGGTACCTACGCCCAATCGCCCCCGACGTGTCATAGTCAACACTCCAGAATTGCCGCAACTCCGCCGCCACTTTCTCCGCCACCGGCGTCAGCGTTTCCTTCTTGCTCAGCGGCAGCACCGCCACCTTCACCGGGGCCAGGCGGCGATCCAGCTTCAGCACCACACGCTTATCGACGCCCCCCTTCGCATTCGGCGCTTCATCCTCATGGTAGGCATCCACCAGGAACGCCATCAGGGAGCGGCCCAGGCCCGCAGCCGGTTCAATCACATACGGAATCCAACGCTCATTGGAATCCTGATCAAAATACGACAAATCCTCGCCCGAACCCTTCGCGTGGGTGGACAAATCAAAATCGGTGCGGTTAGCGATACCCTCCAGCTCACCCCACTGGCCATTAGCAAAATGGAAGGCATACTCAATATCCACAGTGCGCTTGGAGTAGTGGGACAGCTTCTCCTGCGGGTGCTCGTACAAACGCAGATTATCCGGGTTAATACCCAAATCCACGTACCAGTTGAAGCGCTGGTCAATCCAGTACTGGTGCCACTCCTCATCCGTGCCGGGCTTGACGAAAAACTCCATTTCCATCTGCTCAAACTCGCGGGTGCGGAAAATGAAGTTACCCGGCGTGATCTCATTGCGGAAAGGACTTGCCGATCTGCGCAATGCCAAACGGCGGCTTCATGCGAGCCGTGGTCATCACGTTCTTGAAGTTGACGAAAATACCCTGCGCCGTCTCCGGGCGGAGATAATGCAGGCCCTCCTCATCATCCACTGGGCCGAGGAAGGTTTTCAACATGCCGGAAAACTCTTTCGGCTCCGTCCAGTTGCCTGGCTGACCCGTCTCAGGGTCGTTGATGTCCGCAAGGCCATTTGCTGGCGGGTGGCCGTGCTTCTCCTCATATGCCTCCAGCAAATGATCCGCGCGGTACCGCTTGTGCGTGTCAGCGATTCCACCAGCGGGTCCGTGAACACCTCCAAGTGGCCGGAACTCACCCACACCTGGCGAGGCAAAATCACCGAAGAATCAAGGCCAACCACATCCGCCCGCGACGTGACCATGGCACGCCACCACTGCTTTTTGATGTTCTCCTTCAACTCCACACCGAGCGGGCCGTAGTCCCAGGCCGAACGGGTGCCGCCATAGATCTCACCACAGGGGTAGACCAAACCACGCCGTTTACACAGGTTCACCACGGTCTCAATCACGGATTGGTTAGCCACGAGACTTAAACTCCTCAAACAAAATCTTGCGCTGCTCTTGCGTTACTCTTGCGGTGATGCTCGACACCTTGACGAGCACATACCTCTGCACAAGTGTAGCCCACCAGCCCGAGAGGCAATTGCGCAGGTCCACGGGTAAGAAACGTCACAGTTCACTTGGGGCGTTCCTTAAACCTTTCCATTAATTTTTTTTAATGGATATGATGCTACATAAAGTGCAGATACTGAGGTGCTGGCCTGCACATGCTGTGCGCCCCTGAAGAGTTGGTTATTTATCGTGGTGAGAAAGGATCTGGAATGGTTACTAAGAGCGAAACGGCAGTACCCAAGCTCGGTGCACGCAACACCCGGCAACGAACCGCAGTGGTCAGCGTCCTTCGCGACATGGACTACTTCGCCTCAGCCAAAAAAATCCACGAAGAACTCACCCGGCGCGACTACAAAGTCGGCCTGACCACCGTGTACCGCACACTGCAATCCCTGTCCGACATTGATGCCGTGGACGTGCTGCACATGTCCAGTGGGGAATCCCTCTACCGCGCCTGCGCCACGGAAACCCACCACCATCACCTTGTGTGCACCGAATGCGGCCGCACCGTGGAAATCGACGGCGGCCCCTGTCGAACGCTGGGCCCGCGAAGTAGCCCACAAGCACGGATTCACCCTCACCGGCCACACCGCCGAGGTGTTCGGGCTCTGCAATGAATGCCGGCCGGTGGAGGGGTAGGTTGTTGCTTTTGGGGTTTGGGCGGTTACTCCTGGCCTGTGTTTTTACCGTAATTACACCGTTCGGGTGGGGATTGGTGTAATTATGATCTGCCCCTGCAGGAAAACCCCAGTTCACAGAAGTAGCACAGAACATAACTACACCGTTTTCGTGAGAAGGGTGTAAAAATGTTCTGCCCTGCACAATGTGCTTATGCTCAAGC
>BNJT01001724.1_pt1 | contig 12302 bp, 18 predicted proteins | sample 8540491 | NCBI WGS metagenome assembly BNJT01 (sample SAMD00202455, study PRJDB9452) | human saliva metagenome | host: Homo sapiens
AGACAACAGACAAACTACTTTAAAAAGTAATTTGTCTGTTTTGTTCTCCTAGTTCAACAAAATCAACAGACAACCTTTCAAACAATAGAAAAAGTCCCAAGAAATAAGATTTCTCGAGACCATAAAAAAATGTTAACAAGATAGGGTTGACAATTATCACATATCATAGCTTAACTGCAATAGAGTTGTGATAGAAAACGTTGATTTACTAGAAAAATAAAACTCATATTAAACTGAATATTTCAGTTTCTTACTGGCATAAAAGCTATTTGAGTTTAATTTAACAACCACTAACCTCTATTAACGCCACTCAAATGCTGAACCACAAACGGAAGTAGAATCCTAAGAACATAATGTGCACCTCCTTTTTGAAAAAAACGTTTTTTCCATCTCAACTATATTATATATTTTTCTTGTGGAGAATTACAAATTTTTTCAGTCAAATTATTAGCTTTTTCAAAAATATGATAAAAGACAAAATTTTATATTAAAAATAGTTATTTACTTTTCGGTTTCTGTAAAAATAAAGACACAATATAAATGCACTAAGTCCCATAACTGGATTTTTTCTGTCAAACTTTTTGAAGCTAGTTCATAACTTCCAGTTGTTGAAATTATAAACTAGCCTCTTTTCTGCGCCATGAATCTCCGCTTTTTACTGTTTTTTTCTTCAACTCAGTTGGACTACTTCTCATTTTTGTAATAAAGCTCTTACCTCGTCTGCTCCAATTTTATCCTCAGCTTTTTCAAAGAGTTGAATAGATTGATAAAAATAATCTCGTGATTTGACTGAATCTTGCTTCAGATAAATCTCTCCCATCCTCTATAGGAACAGGCTTGGGCAATGAAGTCCCTCAGTTGTCAAAGCAAAATCTAGGGATTTTTGCATATAGCTTTCTGCCTCTTCTAGATTTCCCAACTTTAAACGAAGGTAGCCTTGTTCATAGTTGTTAACAGAAAATTTCAAAGCATCATTGGGAAAATATTTTTTTATAATTTGCATTTCCTGATCGATATAGAGTAGAGCTTTTTGAAAATGACCCATTTCCCTGTAAACCATCGCTAACTGATGATAGCCTATATGTTCATTTTTCTTGGTCACTTTTAGTTCGGGCTAAGTCAATATAACGCTGGTAGATACTTAAGCACTCGTTATAATTTTTGCTCTTCAAGATAGATATAGCCCATCAAATTTAATAAACTAAAATTAGTGCAAGTTTCCAAAGAAAAATCAGCTTCAACTAATTTTTTAGCCTCATTAATCTTACCCTCAAACAATAAATCCCATGCTTGATTCATACATTTTCTCCTGCATCTTATGTTGTATAGAAATCTATTGACAAATCGCTATCAGACTCGTATTTTTTCCAGGCTAAACTGAAGCCATAATAATCTTCAAATTCAGGGTGCCAGTCATAATAAAAGTGGGATACGACTATATTTTTCTTGCAACAACTTCGTCTTCAAATTCTGGAGACTCCCCTGCAGTAATACCAAATTGAAGACCATTTAGTTCCCAAGTATTTCCCCAAACGTTTTCATCAGAGAGAACATCAATCCATCTAGAAGCATCAATATCAAAATCTGCACATAATTCCAGTTCATAGAATTTTCTACAGTTAATCTCTGAAGGCTTAATATAAAAGGCACCTTCTACTTGGTACTTTTTATCTCTGACTTGAATCTGTGTGATTTTCATTGGAATTGGAACTCCATTTAATTCTAACCAGAAATAGCCTAAGGGAGTTTTGATGCCATAATATGGCTGATTAGCAGGTTTAGCATTTTTAGAGCAAGCATCAAGAATTCTTCCAAGCTTAATTAAATTTCTACAAACGATTTTTGAAGTGTGTGGGTCGAAATGTGAATATCTACGGATGACTCGTTTTAACTTTTCAACAGGAAAAGTGATATCCTTTGGTAGGGCATGATACTTCTGTACAACTAAAGCAGTTTTTTCAGTATTTTCCTTTCCTACTGGGACAATAACAGCATGTCCAATATGGATATTCGGGTCATCACAGATATAAGTATAGCTATTCCCTCCCTCCTGAAACTCAACTACAACAAGATTTAGCTCTTGATCCGGATCAAAGAGAGGTTCAACCTTTTCTGCTTCTTGGCGTTCATAAAAAGTAAAAGCAATCTCTACCCCCGTCTTCGCCAAAAACCATAAAACTGCCACATTCAGGGCACTTCCACATATAAAAGGATGCTTCAGAAATATCATCATAAGAAATTTTTATTATGGTCGTCAGCTTTATTCATGATTTCTTCAAACAACTCATCCGAATAAACTGAATAAGCATTTTGGATCAGGGCGATCTATGGTCGTTCATTGCTTGCCCGCATCTACATGTCCATTTACCCATAAACAACCTCAGTCGTGACTTAATTCTTCAAGGAAAAATTGATTTAGAGCTTTCCAGTCTTTTCTTCATCTCAGTAACGCTTTGAACGTATACATCAAGCTCTTGGATATTATCTAAAATATAATCTTGAATTGGCTTTATAGGCTCAATTTGCATGTCTTCAGGACCGTTTATCTTAATGTCAAGCAATCTTGATACATGCTCCTGCATTTGGGACGGAAGTAATTCTTTGACTAAATCATCAAATAAAATCGGAGGGATTGAATGGTATTTTTCGATCCAACGACAAGCCAAAATAGGACGAAGCGCGTAGAAATACTTTTTTTAGGTTTGACCTTGTCTCCTGAAAGATACTTATTCATTTGAGTTCTAGCAGTGTTCAAGTAATGGTGAAGCATTTTTTTCTCTGAAAAATACTGGTTGGCAAGAGGACGTATGCGCTCGATAAAATCCGTTTGTTGATAAACAATTGGTGACTGTAACCATTCAAACAATGTTGGATTTGACTTATAAAGGAGTTTTAAAGTTTTGTCTAAATCCCAGCCACTCACATCCCAAGTATCGTCAATTGGTAACTCGATAACATCTCGCTGTTCATTCAAACGGAGATAAAAATCTCGCTTGTGTTTGTAGATAAATCGTACATCAAAGTCACTGTCAGGAGACTCAAAGCCCCATGCACGACTACCAGACTCGACAGCCCACAAAACTGTGACACCATAATCACGCTCAATTTCTGCTAATTTTTCAGGTACCAGAATATTCATTTCTTCTTGCGTTTGCATTTACAACCTCTTATTATTTACGCCTGCTTCTCCAGCTCGATCATTGATGAGTTCAATTGTTTGGACAATATTACGAAGTATAGGAGTTGGTGTTGAAAGAGTAGTTGAACCGAACCATACGATTTAAACGGCTCTTGTGTTAAAACTTTAGTCTCCAAACAACCATTTTCTACAATGTAATCTACAATCAATTTCACAAAGGAAATCTGCTTGGCATTGAGACTCTCATCCGATAAAAAAATTTAGAAAAAAACTTGATTGGCAGACTCTCTATCCAAACCAATAATCTCACGAACCAATCTAGGAATTGCCTTATTTTCATAATGTTGTTGGTAATCTGACTTGCTACCTAATTTTTTTCCCATAACAATGTTTCAAGTGCAAGTAAATCCTGAGAGGTCAATTTTTCATTATGGTATAACTTAGAAATCGCTTCATCATCTAGATGAGTTCTCAAATAATGTTCAACTTTTTCATTATAAGATCGCAGGTCATTGACTTGTAAATATGGCTTAGTATCATGGACAGTGGAAAGAATGTGATCATCAAAATTGACATAATATACAGTGCGCTCCGGTTTATCCAAGAACTGTAGTAAATCTCGAAGCGCAAGGCGTATTTTTTTCCAGCTCAGATAAACTAACTTCTTCCCAAAATTCAGGTTCTTGTACTTTCCTGATAATTTCAGCCTGTGCAAAAACTTGTGGTATATTGCCAACCCTAGCAAGAGCCTTAGCTGTTTTTCATAACTTGAGAAATATGGACAGTTGCTGGCTTAGCTAACAGTTGTCCTAACTGTATCTGAAACAGCCATAAATCAAATCGTCTCGCCATCTCGTCTTCTTTATTTTCTTCAAATAGAATCGGAGAAAGATCTTTCTGGATTGTTTCACTTGTGACGGTCGTTAGATTTTGCCAATTTTCCAACTTCCTATAAGTATAAACTGTATCTAAGACCATACGAACCCTAAAGTCTAACTCATTTAAACTCACCATACGCTCATGAAGTTCTGAGACGAGTTGTTGACGGTATTCTCTAGCAAACTGATCATCTTGATAACGAAGCTCCTGCAGTTCACGAATCAAGTCCACCTTGATGTTAAACAAACGTTGAGTCAGAGAAACAATGTGACGACCATCTCCTTCTCTTGGATCAGCTTTGAAATATTCAAAATTATCGCCATAATCAAATACCAAGAAATTTTCCTTATCCTGCTCAGGGCCGAATAAATCTTTTACAAAGACGGGTTCCACGGCCAATCATCTGCCAAAACTTAGTTTTTAGAACGCACTTTCTTGAAAAAGATTAAATTAACAACCTCTGGTACATCAATACCTGTATCCAACATATCAACAGAAATTGCAATTTGAGGGTATTTCTCCTTAATTTTAAAATCATCAATTAAGGTTTGATAATGCTTAATGCTATAATCAATCACTTGAGCATAATCGCTTCCTTTTTCAGGATAGCGTTCGTTAAAAATATCTCTGATGTATTCAGCGTGTCGATGGTTTTTAGCAAAGATAATGGTTTTACCAATTTCGTCACCTGAAGCTGTCTGAATCCCTCTTTGTCATTAGTTCATCTAGAACAATTTTAACTGTTTTTCTATTGAAAATAGAGGTATTAAAATCCTCAGGATCAATATCTTTCTCAGAACTACCATCTTCAAATTGACTATCAAAATATTCTTTTTCGTCTTGAGATAAATCATCGTAATGTAGACCATCCGTAGGTAGTTTCAACTTCGTTTCAATCGAATGATAAGCTACTAAATAGCCATCTTTGACAGCCTCTTCCAGATCGTATGCGTATGTTGGAACACCATTCTCCAAGTTAAAGAAACTATAGGTATTTTTTTATCCAAATCTTGACGCGGAGTGGCAGTTAATCCCTACAATCCGTGCATCAAAATAATCAAAAATTGATTTGTATTTCTGATAAATGGAACGGTGAGATTCGTCAATTATGATGAGATCAGTGCCCAACAGTGAAGGGGCGTTGATTTACTTCTTCTTGATCACTAATCGCTCCTATCATTGTCGGATAGGTTGAAAAACCATCTCGACTAGATCGAGCACCATCTTTATCCTCTAAGAAATTGCAAACTGAAAGATCTGGAAGTAATTTCCTAAACGAGTCATAAGCTTGCTTTAACTAGGGAAGTTCTATCAGCTAAAAAAGAACATTTTTACCCAGTTATGACGCGAAAGGATATCAACTAGGAAACCGCTGTACGGGTTTTTCCCAGACCCAGTTGCTATGACCAAGAGTGCCCTGTCTCCGATTATTGGAGAATGCTTCACAGACACTTGTAATCGCATGTTTCTGATAATGACGTCCAGAAATGTCGTCCCTAATTTTGCTAGAAATATCCTCGAGTGGTTTTTGCAAGTGACGTCTGTCCATCAACAGTTGCAACTCTTCTTGAGAGTAGAACCCTGCAATCTGGCGACGATTAACACCATCAAGTATGTAGTGCTTCAAACCGTTGGTAATAAAAGCAAATTAGCTGATAGCCGATTTGTTTCTCAAGAACTTCAGCATATTCCTTGACCTGCACCTCCCCTACTTCTGGATTCACAGATGCCTTTTTGGCCTCAACAATTGCTAAAAATTTTACCATTTTTGCCATAAAGGATATAGTCACAGTATCCAGTTCCTGTACCATGCTTCAGACCATGAACGTCTACCTCAACACGACAGTTTTCTTCAAATGTCCAACCCGCTAAACGGAGATCGATATCTATAAAGAGTTTTTCTTGTCTCTGCTTCAGATAGTTGATCGATATGGAAAGATACATCTTGCCGTAGAGTCGCTGTTTCACGTTTTTTTCAGTATAAGTCTCTTGAACAGCCAATGACTGACTAGCCATCTGTTCATCGAAATCAGGAAGATCTGGCAAACTGTTTTGTAATTTCGCCATAGATTGTGGCGTTTCTCGAAACTTGATGTTTGCTGAAAGTGGCAATAACTGCTCGTCGAAATAACGCTCCACAAACTCGTTACTGTAGCAATAATCAATAAAATTGACAAACTGATACAAATGATGCAAAGCCAAAATCGCTTCTCGTTCCTTAATTTCTCCACCATGTGCGAGCATGATTTCCCCATCGAATTAAAAGAACAATCTGCCTATGGAGCTCAGGATCCACAATCTCTCTAAAATCATCATCCCATACCAAAGAAGATAAGGTAGCACGATAGGGAGCTTCTAAATATGAATCGTGACTATATATCCAATGAACAGCCTGCTCCAAAGCACGGCGTGCCATAAAAGCAGTAGCTACAGTTGATGTCGCGATCATATTCTCAGCCTCTATACAAGGCTTTGAAAAAGATTCATACTCTTCGTTATTTAAAAGAAAATCAAAAATTTCCCATTTTTCTCTCACTTTGAATAAAATAGATAGCTATATTATACTAGATTTCAAGTTATTTCTCCACAGTTTTTATAACTATCCCACAAGCAAATTGTGATTTGTCGACCTGAGCCACAAAAGTCCGCGAATTCGTTTTGGAGGGAAAGAGGGGGAATATTTAATTTGAAATTACTAATGAAACTTTAGAATTCTTCTCTGTCCTCCGCTTCCTGTCATCTTTCTCTCACCTTCAAGTCTAAATTCCGAGAGCATTGTTACATGGTATAACCATACTGTATTGACCGTGTTCTTTGGCCTAAGAACATGAAATTCAGTTGAACCAAACCCTATACCATTCAATAGCCCAAATAATGGGGCACCTTTTCCCATTTTCAAAACATGGTGTAATTTTTTGCAACAATTACATCATTATCCTTAAAAAGTAAAACCCTTTTCGAACATCATCAATATTTCTGATTAATAGATAAATTAATTTTTCCATTTTTCACTAACGTTTGCCATTGGTATAAAACGAAACATCTCCATTAAAGTTTAGTAGCTCCTCCCTTTTATTCGGATTTAATTCAGTGTGATCTTCTAATTTAGACTGTGGATTATCAAAAATATCTCCAAACATCTCAGTTAAATCGGGATTTTACAAGGTCGGTAAGGTTCTCTATTTGTTTGTTTCGAATTAAGATTAGGTGTTCTAAATCATGAATAGTCTGAGTGATTTCTTTTTGAATTGTTATGTCAAAATCAGGTATTATAATCTTACTTTAAAGATTGTCTAGTAATTTGTGGTTGTGCTGACCCAGTTATAACATCATTAAAACCACGATATTGAAGAAAGTAATATAAAAATCTATCATGATTACTGATTCATCTAAGTCATCAAGTGCCATAGAGTTTCCAGTAACGTAAGAATAGGGCAGTGATTTATTTACTGTACCACAAGTCGCACCACGACAAGTTATACAAAGTGTAGGCTTCTCATGATTATAATCAGAAAAGTAACTGATTATCCCATTTGCACCGAAAAACTGGATATCCATCTTTAACTAATTCATTAGTCGAAATGGTTTTCCACTGTTTAGGCTTTACACATCAATTAATTTCATGCAACCACCTCCTCGAAATATCGGGATTTGCATTTAAGAGATGAATTTTTGATGCGAATGTTTAACATTGCTTTTGGTTGACCATGGCATAGGCCAGGGTTGTGTCAATTTTGCTGTGACCTAGTAGTTTTTGGACTTGTTCGATAGGCATTCCTTTATCAATCGCCTTAGTCGCCAAGGTTCTTCTGAATTTATGTGGATGAACCTTTTGTATTCCAAGTTTATGTCCCTAACTTTCTCAATCAGAATCTCGACACCCGCAATCCCAAGTCTATGAGCTTTTCCAACTAGCGTTACAAAAAGAGCAGGATGGCTATCTTTTTCTATCATTGAGATAGTTTCTTAAATGAATTTTCGTACGAGCATCAAAATATACGGGTCTTTCTTTTTCCTTTTCCAAAAACAACACACTCTCTGTTTTCAAAATCGATATCAGAACGATTCAATTGGACCAGTTCTCCTACACGCATACCTGTTGATGCTAGTAGGTCAATCATTGCCAAATCTCTTAAATTTTCACAGTTATCCCGCATAATTTTCAGATGTTCATCCGTATAAGTTTCTTTTTACAGTTTGTTCTGTCTTAATTTTTAATCCATTTCGAATAGGGTTCTTGATGATATACTCCTCTTGCTCAAGCCAAGCAAAAAAAGAAGACAATATACGCCGAATATTGTCCAAATTCGCCTTACTACAGTCCTTTTCAGACTGATAATTTGCTAGATAACTTCTTAAATCATCTGTTGTCAGTTGTGTCACAGACTCCTTAATATCATGAAACAAATTTTCAATTGTTCTCTGATAATAACGTATTGTTTTTGCGCTACAGCCCTCCACCTGCTTAGCAGTTATAAATAGTTGCAACAGATTATTATTCGAATACTTTTTGCGCTTTTTCCATCCACTAGATGGCGTTCTAAACTCTCTCTCAATGCTAGTAATTGTTCATTGTTTAAAAAGTGGTAACATTTCTTGTATGATAATTGTAACTTTTGATTCCATAAATTCTCACTTTCATTATTACTCATCAATAAAAAGAGGCAATATCAGTTTCTGCATTACAGAATTCTAATATTGCCTGTTCATTTATTTTCTTATGCTCATTTCAATCCAGCATACTATCTCACTTTTTGACCTTTTCTCTGATAGAATGTTCAGAAATCCATTTAGAGTAGCTTATCATTTTTTCATCAGTTAAAGCTTCTACCGCTATAGTCACGCACATATCAACCGCTTCTTCCACGGAAACAGTAAAGTGATAACCATTTAATTGTAAAAACTTCACCAAAACAAAGAAGGCCGTTCGTTTATTGGCATTGGCAAAACATGCTTCTTTATCAATTGGACAAATAATATTGTTGCTTTTATCAAAAATTGTTGGATAAAGAGGTTTGCCAAAAACAAATTGTTCTGGTAAGTTCACAATCATATTTAACGCTGAAGGACTAACTGTTTGAATTTGCTCCTTTGGAGAATACCTGTTGAATTACTAAAGCATTGATTTTTCAATTTGCTTTTTCTGTTAGATAGACTGTCATTTTTTCCACCAAAGCTTTGAAAACATCGTCGTATTCATCAAAAATTGTATCCAATTTAAGTTAAAGGCATCATCAGAAACATAAGAGATCTGATGTTCCGATTCTTCAGGAGTAAAGATAATTTCACCACTTGGTAACAATTTTGCTTCGTATTTAACTACCACTTGGAATATTGAACTCGCTTGGAATCGTAATGGTGATTGAATTTCCTTGTTTTTCTTGTTTTTACGACCATCTGATTTCCTCCTTTGAAGTATTATAACAAATAATTACGGTAATTACAATGATAGTGTAAACTGCTATTTCATCTCGAATCTTAACCGAAATACTCCTGCATAAGTGATTTTTCAAGGTTTCCAATTCTTCCAGAGATTTTTGGTGCCAATTGTGATTTGTCGACCTGAGCCTAAAAGTCCAGAATTCGTTTTGGAGGGAAAGAGGGGAGTATGAAATCTAATTCACTATATTGTTTTTGCATTGATATTTGGTTGTGCAACTGTATTCTGAACTTTTAGCAATAAAATCATTATAGAACTTTGTATTTGTAAAAGTGATAAACGAAAACAGGGTTTACTAATGAAAGATTAGGGATTAGTCTAATCAAGTATCCTGCATATAGGGCTGGACCATATTTCTCTTTCGAATATAAAAAAGTTTTTCCAACTGTAGCTCCACTTCGAGCGAACAATATATCACCGGTATTTAATAAATATTTCTCGTCATAATGGCTGGTGATTTTTGTCAAGTTTCAAGTTCCCACATTCATCAATATCAGTTATACGAATATATCTTAATCCTGAAAAATCAATTGCTGATGCCCCTGATCCGTAAGCCAATTTTCCTATTGATATATCCTTTAACTTACATCTTCTCCATCTCATTTCATTAAAAACAGGATCCCCAAACATCTCGTTAAATCGGGATTTGACGAGTTCGTTATATTTTTGAATTTGTTCTTCCTTTTTTTGTAATTAATTTCTGAATGTCAGATATGAGATACTAATCTGTGTATGATAATTAGGTAGATTTATCTCAATTTTATCTAAAGAGGATTTTGTTAACTTCCCTCTAGTTGAACCTGTGATATATGGCGTTAAATCTAAATAGTCAAGAATAAGTTTGATATAGTTAATATCAACACCTGTTTTCATTTTTTAAGTACATGCGCATGATTATTAACCCAACACTTTTCATTCATCACATAAGTACATTCCTCATCTTTACCCCAATTCGTCGCCATCCTCAGCAATACAAAGGATTTCTTCATTTTCGTCAAAAATATATTCATCTATAAAATCAATAATGTTATTTTGCACCACAGTACGGATATTTTTGAGAACGATTTTTCTGACCGTTGAAGATTATTAAGGGGTTTTTCTACGATTATCTATATTAATTGTCACTTCCCCTAACTTCACTTTTTCATACTTCCATCTCCCTACTTGAGTAATTCTTTCTAACTCTACCAAGCCAGCTTGAATTTCTTTTTCTAGATCATTAATTTTCTTTAAGATGACTTCTGTTGGTTCATACTCAACTTTTTCATACTCGATTTCTTTGTATTTATTGATCGATAAATCATAATCATTATCCTTTATCTCATCGACTGGAACAAAGAAAGACTGGTCCGTTCTCTTACGTTCTGCTTCGTTTTCAAGTTGATGGAAACGTTGAATAATATCTGGAATATCATTATCACTGATCGGTTGTCGTTTATCATCCAAACTTAAACCATCTGCTTTCATATCGTAAAACCAGACCTTATCCGTTCCACCATTTCCAGTTTTTTTGTGAAGATGAGTATGGCAGTTGAAACTCCAGCATAAGGTTTGAAAACACCGCTAGGCATTGAGATTACAGCATCTAATTTATGTTTCTCTACAATTTCCTGACGAATTCCTTTATGGGCTTTAGAAGAACCAAAGAGGACACCATCAGGTACAATAACTGTCTGCACGTCCCCCTGGTTTCAAGGTACGCAAGAAAAGAGCAAGGAAAAGCAATTCTGTTTTTTTGGTTTTTACAGTCGCAAGGAGATCATTTGAAGTTGAATCGTAGTCAAGTGACCCTTTAAATGGAGGATTTGCTAGAACTAAAGTGTACTTATCTGCTTCGTCATTATCTTGAGATAGTGAGTCAAGATAACTAATTTGTGGATTTTTTCCACTCCATGTAGCATCATGTTCATTGCACCAAGTCTCAGCATGGTTGTATCCGTATCATTTCCATGAAACATATTGTTATGAAAATGGTTGATATTATCTGGATTGGTTTCCCATTCATCTTTCTTACGCTTTAAGTAACGGCTAGCAGATACTAAGAAACCAGCAGAGCCCATAGCAGGATCTGAGACAATATCCTTGATAGTTGGTTGCATCAACTCAACCATCATATCGATGATGTGACGAGGTGTACGAAACTGTCCATTTTTACCTGCGGTTGACAATTTTGATAGCAGATATTCATAGATGTCTCCAATATCATTAATTCCCTGTGTGTCATTATCAAAATCTATATCTGACCCTCTACTTGGAAATTCGTCTAATATAGAAATCACCTTTTGGAGCGTAGCAGGTTTATTAATTTGAAAGATAGCTTCTCGCATATAACGTGAAAAAGCTGTATCGTCAGTATCACCCTTAAGATTCTTAATAAATGGAAAAATCTCCTGGGTCATTAAACGATAAACTTCCTGAGCATCTCCTATATTTTTTTAAATGTCGACCAACGGTATTCAGGTTTTGTCTTTTGGAAAAATTCCCTCATAAGAAATCCCTAAAAACTCAGCATCGCTTTCGCGTCCAAGTTCAACACTATCCAAATCCTTCATAAACAGAAGATAAGTCAATTGTTCAATATTTGTTAGAGGATTTGCATTTTCCTTCAGTCCACAGCATTTCCCTACAGTTGATCGATTTTACTTTTTAATTCGCCTGTAATCATATAGTCTCTTTTTCTTTTGGTTTTTAAAGTTATGAATATCACTATTTTAACAGATTTTCAATCAAGCTTCAATTATGTTTCTCGCTATAAAAATTTCTTTTCAAAAATAAAAAAAGCAAACACAAAATATGGTTCACTTTTTAAACTTTTCTACTCTCCATCCTTCCAGTTCCGAGCAA
>BNJT01002203.1_pt1 | contig 12293 bp, 14 predicted proteins | sample 8540491 | NCBI WGS metagenome assembly BNJT01 (sample SAMD00202455, study PRJDB9452) | human saliva metagenome | host: Homo sapiens
GCCTTTCGCTGATCTTGCCAACATTGGCGGTCGCTGGGGGTGGCGCAATTACAGCTGGTGAATTTTTGTCTAACTTCACGAAAAATATCGCTGGGCACATTTAGACATCGCGGGTACGGCTTGGCTACAAGGCGCCAATAAAGGCGCAACTGGCCGCCCTGTTTCTCTATTAACACAATTTTTGATAATCAGGTTAAATAAAATAGTCATAAGAAAATAACCGCACTTTTGAAAAGTGCGGTTATTATTCATATTATTTCCCAACGATACGCCTTATCCATCGCCATAATCACCTCACGTACCACTTTTTTCTCTTGTGGCAAATTCAAGAATATCTGAAAGCGTCTGATCCTGATAGCTTGCCGCACTTTCCCAAATATGCTTATTCGGTTCTTTCTTTTCTAATTTTGCAACTTGATAGGCCCTTTCATCTGATACTAATTCTTGAATATCAATTTCTAACCATTTCGCTAAGGTTTGTAAGCAGCAGTGACGAAATAATCCCTCTTAACCAGCGAGCGACAGCGTAAACCAATCGGCTTACCATAATGACGTAAGTTAAATTCACGCTCAATTACCGAGGCTTTTGGTTCATAGCCCTTCTCAATCAAGATCCGACGTAAATTTGTTGCAAATTTTCTTTTCATTCATATCTGCAACTTTAAACAGATCTTTTTAATTTACGAAAATCTTGATTAAAATTACGTAACAATTATTATAATTACGCTTTAAATTACCATAAAAATTACGTTAATTAAGGTTAATAAAATTAATTTCTTAGTAAGGATATTTTATGTCAAAAAAATTATATAATGTTGCTATATCTATTCTTCTTTCATTAGGTGTATCAGCTTGTGGATCAAAGGTGGTTCATCTCCTACATCAACTGAAATTTCTCAAGTTAACCAAATAAAAAATTAAAAGAACAAATAGAAGCTGAAGTTAAAGAGAAATCAAAAGCTGTAACCTCAGCTGAACAAGCGAAAGCAAGCCGCCGCTGAAAAAGCTGCCCAAGATTTGCAACAAATGCAGCCTTAGAAGCCTCAAAGCGGAAACCGCAGCAGAACAAGCACAAGCGGCAGCCAATAAAGCGGCTCAAGATTTAGCAAAAGCAAATCAATCCTTAAACTTCAAAGCGAAACCGCAGCGGAACAAGCAGCACAAGCCGCCGCTGAAAAAGCCAAAGTTGCGAAAGCAAATGCGGCCGACCTCAAAGCGAAACCGCAGCAGAACAAGCGAAAGCACAAGCGGCTGCCAATAAAGCGGCTCAAGATTTGGCGAAAGCGAATCAAGCCTTAGAAGCCTCAAAAGCGGAAACCGCAGCAGGCAAGTAAAGCACAAGCGGCTGCCAATAAAGCTGCCCAGATTTAGCGAAAGCAAATGCAGCCTTAGAAGCCTCAGCGGAAACCGCAGCAGAACAAGCTAAAGCACAAGCCGCCGCTGAAAAGCAGCCCAATTTAGTGAAAGCGAATCAAGCCTTAGAAGCCTCAAAAGCGGAAACCGCAGCAGAGCAAGCTAAAGCACAAGCGGAAGCAGAAAGCTGCTCAGAGTTAGCGAAAGCAAATCAAGCATGAAAATGCCAATGCAGCAACCGCAGCAGAGCAAGCTAAAGCTCAAGCGGCTGCCATAAAGCAGCCAAGATTTAGCGAAAGCGAATCAAGCCAGAAGCCTCAAAGCGGAAACCGCAGCAGAGCAAGCTAAAGCACAAGCGGCTGCCAATAAAGCAGCCCAGATTTGCAGCGAATCAAGACTTAGAAGCCTCAAAAGCGAAACCGCAGCAGAGCAAGCTAAAGCACAAGCGGCTGCCAATAAAGCAGCCAAGATTGCAAAAGCGAATCAAGCATTAGAAAATGCCAATGTAGCAACCGCAGCAGAACAAGCTAAAGCACAAGCCGCCGCTGAAAAAGCTGCTCAAGAGTTGGCAAAAAGCAAATCAAGCATCGAAGCTCTCAAAAGCTGGAAACCGCAGCAGAACGAAAGCGAAGCACGAAGCGGCTGCCAATGAGCAGCCCAAGATTTGGCTGGAAAAGCGAATCGTTTTAGAAGCCTCAAAGCGGAAACCACGCAGCCAGAGCAAGCTACAGGCTCAAGCGGCTGCCAATAAAAGCAGCCCAAGACGTAGCGAAAGCCGAATCAAGCATTAGAAGCCTCAAAGCGGAAACTGCAGCAGAGCAAGCTAAAAAGCTTCTGGCTGGCTGCCAATAAAGCCGCCTAAGATTTAGCGAAAGCGAATCAAAGCATTAGAAGCCTCAAAAGCGGAAACCGCAGCAGAGCAAGCTAGGCGCACGGGCGGCTTTCGCCAGTATAAAGCCGCCCAAGATTTAGCTGAAAGCGAATCAAGCATTAGAAGCCTCCCAAAAGCGCGACCGCAGCAGTGCGAGCAAAGCTTAAAGCGACAAGCGGCCGCCAATCAAAGCCGCCTCGAGATGTAGCAAAGCGAATCAAGCATTAGAAAATGCCAATGCAGCAACCGCAGCGGAACAAGCGAAGCGCAAGCCGCCGCTGAAAAAGCCGCCCAAGATTTAGCAAAAGCGAATCAAACCTTAGAAACCTCAAAAGCGGAAACCGCAGCAGAACAAGCTAAAGCACAAGCGGCTGCCAATAAAGCCGCCCAAGATTTAGCAAAAGCGAATCAAAGCATTAGAAAATGCCAATACAGCAACCGCGGCGGAACAAGCGAAAGCGCAAAGCCGCCGCTGAAAAGCCATAAGATGAGCAGCAGATCAGCATTAGGAAAATGCCATGCAGCAACCACCAGCGGAACAAGCGAAAGCGCAAGCCGCCGCTGAGCGCCCAAGAGATTTGGCGAAAGCGAATCAAGCCTTAGAAGCCTCAAAAGCGAAACCGCAGCAGAGCAAGCTAAAGCACAAGCGGAAGCAGAGAAAGCTGCACGAGATTTAGCAGCGTTGCAGGAACAATATAATAATCTTGTCAATAAAGATGAAACTGAAAAAGCTAAAAAGAAGCTGAATTAGAACTTGCCAAGAGCGCTTGAGAAAGAAGCCGTGGCTAAACGAGAAATTTATGATTTGACAGAATCAAAGTTGGCGTGTATTAGATATTGAACAAAGTAATCAACATGTAAATGGACGAGTTCAGTATTCGAAATCTGCAACGGTACCAAAAAGATAATGTGGTTCTTATTACTAAAGAGATTGATTTTTCTAAATCTCCGGTTGAACCTAATGTTTACCATACAAGTGATAATATAAAGGTCATTAATAAATCTTTCAGTAAAGGAGAGGTTGTTAGCAGTGAAGAAAATGCAGGTCGATATTATTACATCAATCAAGATTATTCTTCTTATGCTTCATTTAGTTTATAAATTTAACCCTTTAAAATATTTAGATTCTAGGAATCATCTTGTTTTGACGTAGCATTACCAACTAAATTGGAAGCTGAAATATTTAAAGGGAATGGTAAGTATACCTATACTGGATACGCCATGAAAGAGTGTTGCGATCCTCCAAATGAAACCTGACACCTAAATTTGTTGTTTATCAACATCTTCTTTTGTTAAAGGTGAGATCAATTTTGGTAATGATGATAAATATGTATTAGGAGTTGCAAATATTAATTTAGCAAATACAGATACATTTTAGAGGGAAAGTAGACTATTCTTATAGAAAATTTAAAGATGATCGTAATCTTACAAGACGGACGGATCTTGACCCAAATTATTTTGAGATTGTGTCGCAGGACCTAATGCTGAAGAAGTTGTAGGAGCAGTGGAAGGCTATGGCCCAGAAGCTTCATTTGGCGGAAAACGTTAATAACCATATCCCCAGTAACTTACTTTGGGATACTTATTTTATAAATATCATGAAAAATTTTACATTTTTACTATTTATTTCAATCAATACATCGGCTTTACCAGAGATAGAGTTTAAAGTCATGGCAAAGCTATTCAATCGTCCACAAAACAAAATCGGGGAGACTTTGTCTCCTACGATGCACGATAAATTACAACTTACTGAAGAGACTTATTCATTCTCCTCGAAATTATTAGAAAATAATGATAAATCGGAAGCCCTATTGATACTAGGCAGTTTCATCTATTATCGAGCTGATCGTGTTGTTGTCCGAAAACGCAAAATCCTGACTTAATTTTATTGAGATTGTCCCAAGCAATTGTTTACTCCTCCCGAAGGAAATACTCTTTGGCCATTGATCTATATCGTAAAATTATTTACTCCAATATCCTAATTTCGTCCTAATGAGATTACGTTTAGCACAAAGTATTATTTGAATCAACAGAATGAGGCTGCATTAGACGATTTGAGCCTAAAGTTCAGAAGAATTACCAAAAAGATATTAAAAGTTAGTTAGTTCATATATTCTATCAATTCAAAAGAATCAGATTGTGCAGTTGATTTTGGATTAACTTATCTTAACGAAAGCTAATACAAAATAATGCATCAGGTGAAGAGCTACATTTATTTGGAAATATACCATTTAGAAATCAACAAATGATCTACCCAGCGATGGTGTTGGCTATCAGGTGATGCTCTAAAATATTCATGTGATAAGTAATCACTTTCTCTTTGCTTCGAAAATAACCTTAATGGCAAATCTTGTATGGGATCATCCTTGATTTTGATGATATTCAAAATCGCACAAGTTTCTGAGACTATCAATCTCAAAGACGCTAAAACAAAATAGATTTATTACCTTTTACGAAGACGTTGGTTTGCGGGTCATCGATAATATAACTATGGTTTATGGCATTACCAGAAATGAATTTCAACATTGGATAACACCATTGGCAATTCACTTTTGCAGCTGAATTTGGACAATTAAAGCATAGGGAAAATAAAGTTATTGATGGAAATAATCTACTGGCTCTACTACTCTACTTTTGTACATTTAATTCTCTCAGTTATCTATATATATGGGTGTTGATAGATTACAGGAAAATTTAGCACACGCTCTTTTCATCAAGTCGTGTAACTACACGAATTGGCTGGGGACAAATGGTGGGGGATATCTAGTCATATTCAACTTAGTTATGGAAAAAGAAAAAATTTGAAGGTATGCATTCTTTATTTTCAAACAATTAGAAAAGATAAAAGATTTTTCTTTTAACGGTTTGGCACAGAAATTTACATTTATAGAATTACACCCAAAATTACTTTTAACCATATAAAGTAAAATCTAATCTTAATACATTGTATTCTTATAAGAGAAATAGGGTTTATCTAGAATTTTGAGAAAAGCTTTTGAATTCATCTCAATAATTGGCCTGTTAATCAATTAAATTCTGACTTCTATAATCCTAAACTAAGCCATTTTAAGCCTAATTGTAGAAGAACAGGACTAATCTGACAAACTACAATAAAAATGAGAGTTTCCCGTTTAGAAGATAGTAAAAAATCAATCTAAACAGAAAAGAAACTCTCATGTTCTCTTCTAACAATCCCTAACTGAAACCTATCAATAAAATTGGCAATTACTAAAATATGCGCTCACATCATGACTAGCTTTAATCTGAACATAAACATCTTGCCCAATAGAAAAACGCAGTTCATTTTGGGCCCATTTGACTGATACTTGCCCAAAATCTTGTACCCTTCCACCAGCTTTGTAATATCCACTCGAGAATCTTGTATATCAATCTGTGTAATTTTTCCATAAAATATTACGAATGCTTGACTGTTCTGGCTTTTGCAGTGTGATAGAAACATCTGAACTATAAATACAAACTCGCACTCGCTCACCTACATTTGCGGGCGCCAGTGAATCAGGCGCTTGTTCCCTAGGAAAGTGCAGTCATTTTATAAAGGTGGATTATGCAAATGAACGGGCAAAGCAAGTACCTACTCTGTTCGCTTTCCCCTTTCCAAGGGGCAAAAATAGGACTATTCCAAATTTTCTACCGCTGTCATAGGCTTTCCACAATGCCGTTGTCCATCAGCACAACGCAGATCAGCTAAACGTAACAGTTCGTCCAAAGCTATGTGTAACGCATATAAAATCGGGATATTAATTTCTTTAGAAAAGACGTTCCAAATATTGCATTAGCTCGCGTTTTTCGGGAGAACATCAAGGGCTGAAAGTAGTTCGTCCATCAGCATGTAAAATATCAGGATCAGTCAGCAGGTGCCCGCCCGATTGCACACGTTGTTTCTCTCCGCCAGAAAGCGTAAGCGGATAACGCTTTAATAAATGAGTAATACCGAGGAAAGATCGACAATATAGTTAAATCATCTTTCGAGACATTTTTCATGCCCATATAGCAAATTGCCTTTCACGGTGTAGTGAGGAAATAAACGCGCATCTTGAACACATAGCCAATTTTACGCAAGTGGGTCGGCAATGATTCTTGGGTTTCCCTATCCACTAAAGTGCGGTCATTAAACGGATGAATCCTTCCTCTGGTTGTATCAAGCCACCGACGAGATTAATCAAGCGATGTTTGCCTGAGTCCAGACAAACCGAAAATGGCAGTTTACACCTTGATCTGGCACTTGTATGTTCGCTTGCAAGGCAAGTTGCCCGAGCTGTTTTCACATTAATCTGCAACATTTCCTTTGTCCTAATTTTTTCTGCATTCGCTTGCTCAACCCACTCTGACAATAGCAAAGAAATCAATGAAAGAATGATAGCAAATAAACGCAAGCGAGCAGTTTGTTCTTCTGCTCCCGTGTTTGAATAAAAAGAATACATCGCAAAGGGGAATCGTTTGAGTTTCTCCTGCAATGTTCGACACAAACGTAATGGTCGCACCAAATTCCCTCAATGATCGAGCAAAACCAAGCACCATCCAGCTAGAAACCCTGGTAAAGAAAGCGGCAAGGTTATTGTAAAAATACACGCCAAGCAGAAGCACCGAGTGTTTGTGCTGCTTGCTCCAATTTAATATCAATATTTTTCTAAAGAAAGTCGAATCGCGCGAACAACCAATGGAAAAGGCAACCACAGCAGAGGAAAGCACCGCACCTTTCCAACTAAAACCAAAAGATAAGCCAAACCACTGATATAAATACTTGCCAATGAAAACCATTACGCCCCATAACGACAAGCAATAGATAACCGATAACCACAGGTGGCAACACTAAAGGCAAATGAATCACGCCAGTAATCAGGGATTTTTCCATAGAAGTTTTGCGCGCTAAAAGCCACGCAATCAAAAATGGCTAAAGGCAAACTCCAAAGCATGGAACTAACAGCAACACTCAAACTTAAATTAATCGCTGAGATTTCCATTGGAGTCAGATTGAAAAATGATTGGGTAAGCAACATAAATCCTTATCTGAATAGCCCTCTTTAAATTCCTTGTTTTATGAGGAATATCCCACATCAATGAGAGGTAAGATGCTCTATAATAACAAAAGGGCAGAAGCTATCCGCCTTCATGACTATTAGATTCTATCTTATTTTGCGGAGAAACCATACCCTACAAGCACTTTCTTCGCTAGCATCTGATTCTAAATATTTCAAGAAGTCACGAGAATCTGTATTATCATGATCTTTCAAAATAGAAACAGGGTAAACAACTGGTTTATGGCTATCCGCAGGAAGACCAGCAACCGTTTTAACTTGTTGGCTAATTTTTGCATCAGTGCTGTACACAATACCGTAAGGTGCTTCTGCACGTTCCACTAAAGCTAATGCACCACGAACATCTTTTGCAGAGCTAAACGGTCTTGCACTTTATCATAAATTTAATTTAGTTAATGCTTCTTCTGCGTATTGACCAGCAGAGCGTGCGCAGGATCGCCAACAGATAAATAGCTATCTTTTTAGTGCGTTAATCCATTCGCCTTTTTGCAATATCCACAGAATTTTACCGCACTTTTTGCTGGTGCGATTAAGACTAAATCATTACCCACTAAAACTTTTTCAGTTTCTTTCACGGTTAAAGTCTTTTTCAGAAAGATATTTCATCCATTTATTGCTTGCAGAAACAAAAATATTCACTGGTGCGCCTTCTTCAATTTGTTTTGCTAAAGTTGAAGAAGAAGCAAAGAAAAACACCACTTCATTTTCGGATTTTGTTTTGCGTAATCTTTTGCTACTTGCTGTAAAGCATCTATCAGTGAAGCCGCTGCAAATACAGTCACTTTTAGCGGATGCTGCAAAGAAAAGCCTAATCCTGCGATTAAAAGTGCGGTTGAAATTTTAGTTAATTTTTCATGAATCATCTCCTACGATTATCGATATATAATTTATATATATCAATTTTAATATATCAAAGAAAGTAGCAAATATAAAAATAACTAATCATTTCAAGTGATTCGTCAATATATAAAAAGTAGTATTTACTGATTAAATTTATCTTCTGTTTTTCTTCAAATTCCATTTTCATCTTCTTTTTCGCTGACATGGCACGCAGCTACAATTAGGTTGATCTAATCATTCTTTAATGAAATTATCATATTTTTCAAGTGCACGTTTAGACCAGCCTTTTTGGTTTTGAGATTTTGTTCTGTCCTCGAGTTCCTCATTCTAAAGTATTGTTTAATTTCTAAACGCATCATTCTACGCCTTTCCTCTTGTTAATAGTGAAGTTGTTTTGTTGAAATCAGCAGAAATTATTGGTATTTTCTTTTGCCCGCTCAATTTTTAATAAACTTTGCCTTATCGCAGGAATGCTCGCACATAAAGTGCGGTGAGAAATGTGACAGTTTTACTAAAGCTCAGCCAATCAAACTCATCAAGCTTCCAGTCAAGCTGATTTTGGCTGATTGTGCGAACGAATGAAAAGATAAAAGGATATTACGCTGAAATTGTTTGTGCGCAGTATCAACTAAAGCCAAGCCTTCTTTGGAAAGACCTTTAAGGGCAATGGCCGAATAACAACCACTACTCGCTTCTTGATGCTCACCTAAATGCACCAAAACAAAACCGCACTTTTGCCAAAATTTTGCGAGTTCGTCAGTGTAGCCAAAACTCACCGAAAGAAATCTACTTCTGAATTTTCCATAAATTTCATTAGATTTTGATACCCTGTTTGCCAATTTGGCTGAACCGCGATATAAATCATGCTTGGAAACATAATGCCTGTGGAACAAGATTCCCTTTTTGGCGGCGTTTGCCTTGTTGAATTTGAATAATCAACTCATCATCTGCCATATTTCCTTCTTCTAATGCCCAAATTGCACCGAGCAAATTCTGTTGATATTCGGCAAAATAAAAACGTTGATTTTCCCCATCAAGTAAACGGCGAAGATCAAGTGGCGAGGTTCGATAATGCGCCAATGTCATTAAGCCATAAAACTCTGCAATATGATGTGTTTTTGCGCTTCTCGAATTTGATAAGAGATGAGGTTGAAAAGGAAATTGCTGAAAATCATCTTCGGCATTTAGCAACAGATCATCAATAAAATGTTCTAACGGATCATTTTCTTGCCAACGCAGCTGTTTAAGCTCAAAATGCTGAAAAGTGCGGTGAATTTTCCGTTTAAATTTTAATTCGAAACCACGCCCGTCCTTCGTAGCTATGAATTGTAGTGCTGAAGACAATATGTTGAAAATATTGAGAATATTCTTTCAATAATGGCAATGGGATCATCGCTGCTTCATCTACGAGCAACAAACCGATTGACTAAATTCGGGTTCATTTTGTAACCGAATAGTCAGTTCATCGGGGCGATAAATTCAATTCCTCCTTCTGAAAATTCGATAACCGAATGCACCGTACTTTTATTCGGGGCGGTGAGATAAACTGGCGCTTGAATTTGGTTAGCAAGCATCCCCAATAATGCGGTTTCTCTTCCCCGCTTGGCGGTTAGAAAATAAATATCCTGATCGGCCTTTAAAATAGTCTCGATAATTTGTTGTTGCGCTAACGTAGCATTTTGTGATTCGCATTAGAATAAGAAACCGTAGGAAATTCAACCGCACTTTCATCTCTTAAAATAGGAAATGATAGCGTTCAATGCAATGTTTGAAATGATCAATAAAATAGGCGTGGCGATTGCTGACTGATTTCCATTCCAACGTAAACTATCTTGTTCAGGCTGCTGAGATAAATTTTCCCAATCGGATAAGACTAAACAAAGTGTACCGCCCATTTTCAGTGTTCCAGCTGCAATAGCTAGCGCTTCAAGATGAATGCCATTTCGTCCATCAAATAAAATATGTTTCAAATTCTTGTCCGAGCAAATTCGTTGCTTTAGAAAAAGCAATGCGCTTTCCGATAATTAATACGTTATCAGGTACAAGCGGCAAAATTTCTGAATTAAAATTTGAAGATGGCGAGATGACATCATTTTATTAAGTAGGCAATTAACATCGCACCAATAAAACTTACGCAAGCAAGCCAAAGAAAATACTTTTGGGTTGAGAAACTTTACTGAAAATTTCGCAGCAAACAGGATATACAAAATCAGTAATGCGAATTTAGCTATCAACCACCATTCAATACCAAAAGCAAGGATATAAAATGACGACACCAGAAACAATCAGCAAGGTATCTGATAAGTGCGGTAAAATTTTTAGCAGTTTAATCGCTCGCCAATCTTTCCCCAGTTAATTGCATTCCCCACGGATAATTAATAATCCCTAAACTTAAAAAAATGCACAAACAATGTGCAAATAAATTAACATAGTCACTCCAGATGTAAAAGGAAAGTGCGGTCAAAAGTGACCGCACTTTAATTTCTTATTTTGCAATACGCTTATATTTAATACGATGTGGTTGTGTTGCGGCTTCACCTAAGGTTTTCTTTTTCCACTCTTCGTAGTCTGAGAAGTTACCTTCGTAGAACGTCACTTTACCTTCATCACCGTAATCTAAAATATGAGTTGCAATACGGTCTAAGAACCAACGGTCATGGGAAATCACCATTGCACAACCAGGGAATTCTAAGATCGCATTTTCTAACGCACGTAAAGTTTCAACGTCTAAGTCATTGGTTGGTTCGTCCAATAACAGTACGTTACCACCACGTTGTAGAAGTTTAGCTAAGTGTAAACGACCACGTTCACCACCCGATAATTCGCCCACACGTTTTTGTTGATCTACGCCTTTGAAGTTGAAGCGTCCAACATACGCACGGCTTGGAATTTCAAAGTTACCAATAGTGAGAATATCTTGTCCGTTAGACACTTCTTCCCATACGGTTTTCTTATCATCCATTGAGTCACGGAACTGATCGACAGAAGCCAAAGTACCACAGTTTCACCCATTGTAATTGAGCCGCTATCTGGTTGTTCTTGACCTGACAAGCATACGGAATAAGGGTAGAGTTTACCCGCACCATTCGCTCCGATAATACCCACGATAGCACCTTTTGGAATGCTGAATGATAAATCATCAATTAAAGTGCGATCACCGTAAGATTTAGTGAGATGTTCTACCTCAATCACTTTATCACCTAAACGTGGACCAGGTGGAATAAAGAGTTCGTTTGTCTCGTTACGTTTTTGATATTCGCCAGAGTTTAATTCATCAAAGCGCGCCATACGTGCTTTGCTTTTTCGCTGGCGACCTTTAGGGATTTTGACGAACCCATTCTAACTCTTTTCGCAATTGATTTTTGACGCGCATTTTTCAGTTGCTTGTTCTTGTTCTAAACGTTTCTCTTTTTGCTCTAACCAAGAAGAGTAGTTGCCTTCCCAAGGAATACCTTCACCACGGTCAAGCTCTAAGATCCAACCCGCAACGTTATCTAAGAAGTAACGGTCGTGGGTAATCGCCACAACAGTACCTTCGTAGTCATGTAAGAAACGTTCTAACCATGCTACAGATTCTGCATCTAAGTGGTTGGTTGGCTCGTCTAATAAGAGCATGTCTGGTTTTTCGAGTAATAAGCGACAAAGTGCGACACGACGACGTTCGCCCCCAGATAAATGCTCAATTTTTGCATCCCAATCCGGTAAACGTAATGCATCTGCTGCACGTTCTAATTGGTTATCTAAATTATGCCCATCATGTGCTTGAATAATGGCTTCAAGGTTCGCTTGTTCAGCCGCGAGTTTATCGAAATCCGCATCAGGATCAGCATCAAAAGCGCATAGACTTCATCTAAACGAGTCAGTGCATTTTTACTTCAGAAACCGCTTCTTCTACCGCTTCACGTACGGTTTGTTGCGGATCAAGTTTTTAGTTCTTGTGGAAGATAACCAATTTTAATACCCGGTTGTGGACGAGCTTCACCTTCGAACTCTTTATCCACGCCCGCCATAATGCGTAAGAGGGTTGATTTACCCGCACCATTTAAGCCCAGAACCCCGATTTTTGCACCAGGGAAGAAGCTTAAAGAAATATCTTTCAAAAATATGACGCTTCGGTGGCACCACTTTTGCCGACACGGTGCATCGTATATACAAATTGCGTTGACATAATT
>BNJT01001074.1_pt1 | contig 12260 bp, 11 predicted proteins | sample 8540491 | NCBI WGS metagenome assembly BNJT01 (sample SAMD00202455, study PRJDB9452) | human saliva metagenome | host: Homo sapiens
GAGGTGCTCTAGTGGGTGTAGTGAAGGTGCTGTGGGAGAGGCTGGCACCACCCCGAATCACCTATATGTGACCTGGATTATGAAAAAAATCGCGGATTTTTTCACTATTCCTTAAAAATTTTAGGAATAATGAAAAAAATCGCGGTTTTTTTCACTATTAAGGAGGACTAGATGAGTGTTGCCGGTCACGGATACCGAACTCTGAAAAGTATTTTCCATGAACGCGGCGAAGCTGCCGTACAGGAGGAACTGCAGGTACGCCGCAACGGCTACTCCACCTACCTCCTCAACGATTTCATGGTAGGGGAGCACCCCCTGTTCTACTTGGTGGATCGTACCGTGCTTGCCCATTACGACCGTATTATGGTGCGGGAGCGGACTATCGAACAGCTGAGTTCTCGCTTACCTGGTGTCGCGATGAGGAGCTACCTATCTGACCTGGCAGTACGCAGCATCGTGGCTACTGACAGCATTGAAGGTGTGCATACAACTCGCCGGCTGATTTCTGACGCACTTACATCTGGTGACAGTGAAGATCCTCGCGCTAAACGTGCTGTGGAATTTATGAATCTATTGAACACACTAGGAGAACGTCGGCCGCCTGATACGGTCGAGGAAGTGCGCAAGCTTTATGACACCCTGCTTGAGGGGCATCTGGATGATGAAAATCGTCTAGACGGAGCACTTTTTCGTGCCGGTCCTGTCCATATCACTAGTGGTACTAAGGTTGTGCATAAGCCCCCGATGGGCGAGGAAGCTATCACCGCTAACATTCAGGCGGCGCTCGACCACGCCCTTGACCCGAACGTGCCGGCGTTATTCTCTGCAATCGCCGCGCATTTTATGGTGGAGTACACACATCCCTTCTACGACGGCAACGGACGATTTGGCAGGTACCTCCTCGCTTCCCATATGGTGTGGGTACTCAGCCACCTGACGGCGCTTACTCTGCCGAGCACACTTAACCTCCATAAAGAGCGTTATTACAAGGCGTTTTCTGATGCTGAGGAGCGACTCAACTACGGTGAAGTAACTACTTTTCTGCATGCCTTCCTTGAACTGATTGAGAAGGCACAGGAATACCTAGAAAAGGAGTTGGCGACCCGCTACGAGGCGCTAGTATCGCTGAATAAGCGTACTGCTGAGTTGAATCAGAACCATGAGTGGCTGAGGGGCGAAACAGCAAAAAATCAGAAGAAGGTGGATTCCCTGCTTGACCTTCTGCATCTGTTGGGACAAGCCAATATTTTCCGTGCGCCAGTCGCCCCCACCTCAAGCGAGCTACAGGAGGTGTTGGGTGTTACGGCGCCGACTCTGCGCGATAGACTCAAACTGCTGCAGGGGCTTGGGCTTGTTGAGGGTGTGAAGGCTGGCCGCACGATGCGCTGGTCCCTCACCGAGGCGGGAACCGCCCTGCTAGACTTGCCCGCCGTTGATGATGACGAAGAATAGCCCACGAGCATAAGAAACAGGGGAGGGGACGCACCGGAGTGCGTCCCCTCCCCTAAAAACTGTTGTTTCCCGTAACTCCTAGTAGTGGTAGTGATAGTGATAACGAGGAGTCGAGGCAGCCACCGCGGTAGCTGTAGTCGCTGCCAGAATGCCGGTAAGCAGAACGTTCGCCTTGCGCTGTTCATACAGCTGCTGATTCATCAGGTCCTCCACAATAGCGTTATGGATTCGCTGCTCCTCAGCCTGCTGCTCCATGCTGAGGCGAACCCACAGCTCGTGCTTCTCCTTCTCGAACAGGTTCAGCGCATCCTGCAGGGTGAAGGACCGACCCTGCCGCACGTACTTGTACAGGCTGTCCGAGGCGTACGGGTACAGGTAGTCTTCCGGGTACCAGTGGGAGAAACGCTCCATGTACTCCTTATGTACCTTCGATAGTTCCGCACGTGCCGGGTCCTCATACTCGCGCCACACAGATTCGTTGTGCGCCTGGCGTTTCAGGTTCTCTCGCTCCACACTCATCATTGCCAGCGGGTAGATGCCGAAGTACTTCCACAGCCACCAGGCAACCGCGATAGCAGCGGCAGAAACCAACGCCGGGACGTGGATGGTGTGCCAGGAATATCACTGGAGTGAATCTGCGGGTTAGCGACAAGATACCGCAGGTACGTCACCATCATGATGAGGGCACTAATAAGGTACGTCCAGGCGAGGACCTTCACGAAAGCTACAAAGAGCTTAGTGATTTTGATGCGAGGCGGGTTAGGCACAGCGGTAACGTACGACTCCTGGGCGCTCTTCAAAGAAGCCGCCCAGGGTGCTGCGCGATCCACCAGCTGCTTGACCTGGCGGAGGTGTTCCAGCAGGTCCTGACGCTGATGCATCTGCTCCTGCGGAATCGGGGAATGAGTGGATGGTGCCGGGATGGGGGTGGGACTACTGGACGACATGGGGGTCTGCGACATTGGTGTGCCCTTTTCGTAGTGTGAATCGGTGTTTTATTCAGCCGGTGCGGCGGTTTCAGCTCTGACTAGGCGGCTTTCCAGGTGACGTACTTGCCCTTGTCATATTCGTCAGTCACCTGCGGCTGCTCGGCGGGAACCCACAGAGCCCAGTCGCCGTTGTGCCATTCCAGGGTCGTCTCAAAGTAACGGTAGGTACCTGACGGGGTCTGAAAGAGAATGCGGATGACTGCGCGTTCCGGGGTGTACGACATGTAGCGATACCCCATGATACGAACCACGGTGCGGGTCTTCGTGTCCTGCAGACGTTCCTTGGTGATTTGCTCAGCGCCGGGTCCGATGACGGTCGGCATGTACGCCTCCGGGCTGTCATTAACATGGATGACCGCCCACGCGGCTGCGTACAGGGCACCCTGCGCAGAGTGCTCAAAACAGCTGCGAATAGGGGACTCTACAACGGGGCCGGCGGTCTGCGAGACGGGTCCGGTCCACCCCGACTCGGTGGTCACCCACTGGGTGTCTTTCGGGGCGGTTTTCAGGACGGTCTTGTCTGCGGATGCTCCAGCACCGCACGTGCCGGGCTCAATCACGACGCCGGGTTTAGCTTCTAGGGTTTCGTTGGGGGAGGCGCCTCCTCGCGGCACCCACAGGAGGGTGAGCCCGAGGAGTAGCAGGCCAATGATGTAGAAGAACCCGATGAGCGCGCGGGGAATGGCTGGACCTGATGCGGTGTTATATGTTTTCACGAGTCTCCAATCGTGTCTTCCCGGCGGTGGGTTATAGACTGAGCCAGCCCCTCGGCGCTGGGGGCGGTGTTTACTGGTTGAGAGTGAGTGGAGACAGTAGAGCATCCCCAGTGAGGTGCCGCTTTGGGAGGCGGAATCACCGGCTACTGGGTGCTCTCATATGAGCGTCAAAAGATACCCTAGCATGCCTACCGTCAGGGCGCTGAGCGGGCGGTCATTCTCTCATGAAGAGAGCGCGAGACAAGAAAAAGGCGCACCCCGTAGGTGGTAATCCGTCGTTTTATCCTGATAATCCCCAATATACGGAGGTTGTATCTACCCGCAACCGGTTTAGTCATGCATGACTGGGAGTCTAGTTTCAGATGCAGAAAAGACACCCGCTGAGGGTGCCTTATGCGCGAGGTCCGTAGCTTCGACCAGAATCCACCAGTACACCCCGCTACGGCTCACCCGGTATACCTCATCGCCTTGCGGCGACTACCTCAGGGTTCTTGCTTTACCTTGCACCCTCAACTATACGGAACCCCTCCACACCCTGCAAACGATATGGTTATGGAACGCCACCTAATCCGAAATGAGGTAGATGAACCTTCTGCCTGGTATCTGAGAATTTCTAATACGGGACGGTGCGCCAGAGCGTAAAGTAGCGGCATGACCAACGGCGGTGCACACCTACGGGAAGTGCGTTAGGGTGGGAATATACGAGGTGCCTCCCAAGAAAACGGGGGGTGGGGGTCGCCGTCGACGCGAGAAGAAGCATGCGGCGGAAAAGCCTGCCGACTAGGCGAGAAGTGCAAGAAGCAAAATCTTCCGCCGAACCCAGCGCAACCGGGCAGTACCAGCCCGTCGACTACCTTCCGGAAAGGGGATAACCGTGGAAGACAGCACCCCCGATTTTGATGCGCTCTACGAATACATCGTGTGTAATGGCCCTGAAGTGTTCACCGAGCTAATTCGTGCAGAAGAAGACGAAGAAAAGCGTTATTTCTACTATTCTCTACAGGACTATTCTCTGCAGCAGAAGCAGCGCGTCATCATCGCTGATGAGAACTTCGTAGTCTAAATCGACAACACCCGCTGGTACGAACCGGTGTACTGGCGTGCCGGTTCAAAGGTGTTGCTCGACGAGCCGAGATACGGTCTGCACCTCAGCTAACCGTCACCTCCCACCCTCACGCCCCAGCCGTGAGGCCGACCTGCGAAGGTCAAGAAAGGAACATCCAGTGTCAGATCGTTTTGACCTGCACCTGCGCTACCCCGAACTATTCGAGCCGCTCACCGAAGAGCAGCGCCGCAACATCATGCAGCCCCTCGCCTCATCCTGGCTTGAGGGCGACAACCCCACCCGCGAAGACGTCACGCTACTCATCGACTACGAGCTGGGGCGAATCACCGCGGAAGAATACGACCGGCAGGCACTAGCGAAGGCGCTCGCCTACCAGGTGCTGACAAGCCAAAACGGGGACCAGCACGCAGAGGAGGGCGAATAAACCGTGAATCATCAGCAGAACTGGGAAGCCTACTTCTACCCCGAACCCTACCAGCACGTCATGCGGAACAAGCCGGGTATCAAGGACCCCGCGGCACTTTCGCTCTACGAGCACCGCATCATCACCCGACGAGGCTACGAGCTCACCAAGAACCCCGAGCTTATCGCCCGCACCTTCGACGCCGAGCACCTCAAGGCCATTCACCGCTATCTCTTCCAGGACGTGTACGACTGGGCGGGGGAGTACCGCACCGTGGACATGTCCAAGGGTGTGAGTGCTTTCGCGAGCGTTCAGCGCGGGCCCTTGAGTATTGACCGGTACCTCGACTACGTTTTCGCCACTAGCCGCGCGACTGACTGGGCGAGCCTGAACCAGCAGGAATTTGTGGAGGTTGCCGCCGCGATTTTCGCGCACCTGAACCATGCACATCCCTTCCGTGAGGGTAATGGTCGTGCGACCCGCATTTTTATGGATCATGTGGCGGCGCGTAGTAATTTCCGGTTTGATTATGCGCGTGCTGGCCGCCGCGGCTGGAACCAGAGTTCGATGTTTAGCGGCCCGGATCGCGGGTATTTTGAGGTGCATCCGGAGGAGCTGCATCAGCTGTTCGGCATCATTACTGTGCCGCGTGACGCCTAGTCAGGGTGCTAAAACACCTCGGGCAGATGCCCGGTTAGGTCATTAAAAAACGGATGTCCGCCCCCGTGAGGTGGCGGTCCACCCCGAGGTGCTTTAGCGGGTGTAGTGAGGGTGTTCGGGGGCTTTTCAGGTACCCTAACTGCCTATTCGTGACCTGGATTATGAAAGAAATCGCGGATTTTTTCACTATTTTCTGAAAATCAGGGGGATAGTGAAAAAATTGGCGATTTTTTACACTATTTTTCTTGCTGCCCACCTCGGTGTAGTCCTCGTTTCTAGACGCTGCGCCCCAACAAAAATCTCACGGATCGGTTCTACGGCTGTGGGGGAACTTATTTTCAGAATATTCTTGGGTACCCCAAAATACCCCCTTATCTTGTCAGGGGTATCCCCTATGGTCGTTATAAGAGATTTTCAAACAGGTTATCTCTATAGGGCGTAGAAGAGGGGGGAAAGGCCATGGTCAAGAAAACCAGCACCGACGCTGACACTACGCTCCGCGCCTATAAATTCCGCCTCGATCCCACCCAGGCACAGGCGTCCGCCCTAGCACAATGCGCAGGCGCAGCACGCTACGCCTACAACCTCCTCACTGCCCACAATCTCGATGTCTCCCGCGCCCGAGCAGACTACTGGCACACCCGCATTGACGCAGGCGCCGACGAGACCACCGTTAAGGCTGAGCTCAAGGCATTAGCCAAAAGCGATGCAGCGTATAAGTCTATTGGTTATGCGGCATACGGAACCCAGCACCTGACCCCTGAAATTAATCGCCACCGCGCTGCAAGTAAGGCGATTGAGTCTGGTGCCGACCCTGCAATCGTATGGCCCGAGACTGAGCGATCCTCCGAGCCGTGGATGCACACCATCCCCCGCCGAGTCCTCGTCTCTGGGCTGCAATCTGCCGATAAGGCATGGAAGAATTTCTTTGATTCCCGTACCGGTGTTCGTGCTGGCCGACTTGTCGGCACGCCCCGCTTCAAGCGCAAGGGTGTTAGCCGCGATTCTTTCACTATCCCTGCACCGGAGACTATCGGTGCCTACGGCACCGCATACCTACGCGGAGAGCCTGAATACGCACGCCGTAAAGCGCAGCTGAAGCGCTGCGGCATCAAGACCACCCCGACCATCGAGGACTACCGCCACGTGCGCCTCTCGCACCTGGGTGTTATCCGCACTCATGACACTACTCGTCACCTCGTCAAGGCGGTGCGTGCTGGCGCTCAGGTTCGCTCTTACACTGTCTCTCGTGCCGCCAACCGGTGGTATGTCTCTATCCTCGTCGAGCTCACCCGCCCGTCTGCGAGCCCTACCCGTGCTCAGCGTTCCGCTGGTGCTGTTGGTGTAGACCTGGGCGTGCGCTACCTCGCCGCGCTCTCTGACGAGCAGGCCCCGCAGCGCTTCGCGCAGTACCCCTCCTTGGAGTTCACTGGTGACGGTGCGCCTACCTTGGCTAACCCCCGCTGGGCACGTGCCGCTGAGAAGCGCCTGGTACGCCTGCAACGTGCCCTCTCGCGTGCCCAGAAGGGCTCTAACCGTCGTGCCCGTATTGTGCAGCAGATTGCACGGCACCACCACCTAGTAGCCTTGCGCCGTGAATCGGGGTTGCATCAGGTCTCTAAGCGCCTGAGCACCGGGTACACCCTCATCGGGCTTGAAGACTTGGCTGTAGCGGGTATGACCGCCTCAGCTGCCGGTACCATCGAGGCACCGGGCAAGAACGTGCGCCAGAAGGCTGGGCTTAATCGGTCCATTCTGGATGCCGCTTTTAGTACGCTGCGCCGTCAGCTGGAATACAAGGCCAGCTGGTACGGCTCACAGGTACAGATTATTGACCGCTTCTTTGCATCCTCTCAGATGTGTAGCGCCTGCGGAGCACGAGCGAAAACCAAGCTCGACCTTCGCGTGCGTGTCTTTGAGTGCGCGGCCTGTGGTGTGCGGATTGATCGTGACGTGAATGCGGCACGTAATATCCGTGCGGAGGCTGTGCGGATGTATGAGGCGCAACTCGCCCCCGGCACGGGGGAGAGTCTAAACGGACGCGGAGTCACTGACTCTGATGCTGCCGGTTCGGTGGTGCTGGGGGATGTGGCGTTGGATGCGTCAAGGCCGGCTGCTTCTGGCGGCGGGTCACCGTAGACGAGTAATCGTCTACTCATCCCTTTTATATATGTATACGTGTGGAAACTGAATATTTTTTGGTCTTTGCTTGGGTATCGTGCCTTGTCAGCTAGTGTTTTCCCCGTATGCGCGGGGATGAGCCCTCAACCCAGATTATCGCCCAGCCCCGTAAGCCGTTTTCCCCGTATGCGCGGGGATGAGCCCGAAATCAGTCGCTCCAAAATCCACGTTAGGCGGTTTTCCCCGTATGCGCGGGGATGAGCCCGAGCCATTGACTGCTCTCCTTCTTCTTCTGCTGTTTTCCCCGTATGCGCGGGGATGAGCCCCTGGTCTTTGTAGTATGCGGGGATTTCGTCGGGTTTTCCCCGTATGCGCGGGGATGAGCCCTTGTGCCTTAATCGCCTCGACCGCTTCTTTTTGTTTTCCCCGTATGCGCGGGGATGAGCCCGCCGAGATTCTGCAGGAGCTCATCAACACCGCGTTTTCCCCGTATGCGCGGGGATGAGCCCCGGAGGAGGGGGCGCGGCGACTGAGCAGCCCCGTTTTCCCCGTATGCGCGGGGATGAGCCCAGGCGGCGGCCTGCTGGAGCGCGATTCGCGCCGTTTTCCCCGTATGCGCGGGGATGAGCCCGGCTTCTCATGCCCGTGGAACCTGAAGCGGTGGTTTTCCCCGTATGCGCGGGGATGAGCCCCAGTGCATCCCAATTAGCAAGACATTCAGCCTGTTTTCCCCGTATGCGCGGGGATGAGCCCCACGCACCGGGTTATCCAGCCCTTCGGAGTCAGTTTTCCCCGTATGCGCGGGGATGAGCCCTAGTTACCCGCGCAGGCGTTGAAGCAGAGGTAGTTTTCCCCGTATGCGCGGGGATGAGCCCCCACCCGGTGCGGGGAAGACGACCGCAGAACCGTTTTCCCCGTATGCGCGGGGATGAGCCCCGGAGTGGTACTCATCGTGGTTTCCTTTCGGGGTTTTCCCCGTATGCGCGGGGATGAGCCCCAGTCCCGCATTGAGAAAGCTACTGAACACCAGTTTTCCCCGTATGCGCGGGGATGAGCCCGTGTTCGACGCAATCTTCAACCTGGTCGGAGCGTTTTCCCCGTATGCGCGGGGATGAGCCCAAGGTCATCACTAAGGCTGTTCAGGACTCTGTGTTTTCCCCGTATGCGCGGGGATGAGCCCCCAGCCCGCGATCTTGCGGAGCGGGAGGGTCTGTTTTCCCCGTATGCGCGGGGATGAGCCCGGTGGAGGGTCAGACCGCGCAGGCGGATGTAGGTTTTCCCCGTATGCGCGGGGATGAGCCCTGAGAGTTGAGGTTGAAGGAATCGTGAAGCATGCGTTCCCCGTATGCGCGGGGATGAGCCGATAACCGCCCGGAAGACTCTACCGCCCGCCTGGCGTTCCCCGTATGCGCGGGGATGAGCCGAGGAGTGGTTTTTGAGGTGGTGGCGGGGTTTGGCGTTCCCCGTATGCGCGGGGATGAGCCGGGTGCGTGTACTCCACCATGAAATGCGCGGAGTCATTCCCTGTATGCGCGGGGGTGAGCCCTGTGCGGGAATGTCCTCATTGTCGAGGGCTGCGTGTTCCCCGCGTGTGTGGGGATGAGCCCAGAGAGGTGTCGGGCTGCGGGCTCTTCATTCTGCGTGCTTGCAGAAATGAACTGGCATGTGCCTGGTTGCTAATCCTCCAGTAGCTTTTGGCACCCCACCAAACCGGCGCCTGCTGCCCCTCGTGTCACCCCTAGTAAAAACCCCCGTTAAAAACACAGTCGGGGCCGTCTCGCACGCAGGCTCGAAAAGTGCGAGAATGGAACGAAAAGAAAACTACGAAAGAGATACTTTCATGCTTATTCTCGTTGTGAACGCTGGTTCTTCCTCCCTGAAGTACCAGGTGCGTGACACCTCCCTGCCCGAGGCAGAGCAGATGCTGACCTCGGCCTCGTCGAAAACATCGGCACCGACGTGCCCAACCACGAAGTCGCATTCGATATCATGTCTGAGAAGCTGGAGCCCGTCCTGGCAGGCCGTGAGCTGCAGGCAGTCGGCCACCGCGTGGTGCAGGGTGCAGAGAAGTTCACCCACCCCGCCCTGCTCACCGAGGAAGTTGTCCAGCAGATCGACGACCTCTCCCCGCTGGCACCGCTGCACAACCCCGCACACGCTCAGGGCATGCGCGCAGCAATGCACAAGTGGCCCTCCCTGCCGCAGGTCGCTATCTTCGACACCGCGTTCCACTCCACCATGCCCGAAGAAGCATGGCGCTACGCAATCCCCTACGACCTGGCTGACAAGTACAGCATCCGCCGCTACGGCTTCCACGGCACCAGCCACGAGTACGTCTCCCACGTTGCAGCTGACATGCTCGGCATTGCACGCGACGAGTTCAACGGCATCGTTGCTCACCTCGGTAACGGCGCGTCCGTGACCGCTGTGAAGGGCGGCAAGTCCGTCGACACCTCCATGGGCTACACCCCGCTGGCCGGCCTGATCATGGGTACCCGCTCCGGCGACATCGACCCCTCGGCACTGACCACCATCCTGATTCGTGAGGGCATTGACGGTGCACGCCTGGACACCATCCTGAACAAGGAGTCCGGCCTGCTCGCACTGGCTGGCTCCAACGACATGCGTAAGGTCGTTGAGGCTGCACAGTCCGGCGACGAGCGTGCACAGCTGGCACTGGACATGACCTCCTACCGCCTGATGAAGTACATTGGCGGCTACAACCTGGTTGTTGGCGGCGCACAGGCACTGATCTTCACCGCTGGTATCGGTGAGAACTCCGGTGACTTCCGCAAGCTGGTCCTGGATCGCCTCGGCGCACTGGGCATCAAGTACAACGAGGAGGAGAACGCTAAGCGTTCCCCCGAGCCGCGCGTGATTTCCACCGAGGATTCCGCTATCAAGGTGCTGGTCATCCCCACCAACGAGGAGAAGGCTATCGCTGAGGCTACCGAGGAACTCGTCAAGAGCCTCTAAGCCCCACGCACCCCGCCGTGTAGGCGGTTGAATATAGACAGTCCGCTGCAGTTCCCGTTCCGTACGGGTGCTGCAGCGGACTTGTTTTTGAACATCCATTAGAGTAAATGCATATGATTCAACTCACTTTACAATGCAATATTGCGGCAATGTGGCATGTATTGCACGTATGTCATCTGTCACTTAGAAAATAAGAATGAAATTTAGCTAAAAGTGTGGGTTTAGATGCTACATAAAGTGTAAACTTATTGCTTGCTTGGGAAAGTTGTGCAAGGGGGGGGGGTTGAGTGCATCGATCCGCAACATCCCAACATTGATGGCAGTTAAGGTTGAGGGTGAAAAAAGATTGATGATTCTAGATTAATCCTGTTAGGAATTTTTTATCGACCCAAGTTGTTGCACAACATGAAACAATAAATACAAATTTTTGTGCTTCCATATAAAGCGTGTTCATATAACGAGTGTTCATCGAAAAGAACTGAAGCGGATTTATAGCCGCAAAAGTATTCTAAGAGTGCACTCTGAAGTACACGTTAAACACATACTGCGATAACTTTTATTTCTGTATATTTTATGCAGAAATAAAGTGGATCAATGTGCAAAACTCATTCCAATTGAGAGAGATTTGGTAATGGATATTCACTCGACTAAGAGCCACTCCGAACAAAGTGGAAAGCTGATGGGCCGTCGTACCCTGGTCAAGGGTGCAGCATGGGCAACGCCCGTTGTGGCAGCAACCGCCGTAGTGCCCGCCTACGCCGCATCCAAGAACCCTTGCGAATACGGCACCATCGTATCCGTGCCCTGGGGTGAACGTGCCAACCGTCGCCGCTACAAGGGTACCGTGAATGAAGAATACGAATGGGCAGTAATGCCCACCTCCAACTGCAGCCCCCAGCCGCAGACCTACTTCATCGACAACACCACCCCCGAAAATAAGCTTGCTTACCCCTGGGGTCGTTACGAGGGTGTGAGCGACTTCCCGCCGATTTACCCCCCGAACGGCAAGGACACCCCTGACTACACCTCCAAGGACGGCGTTGGTGGCGTTGGTGGCGGCGTTATCATCAACGTTCGTGTTGAGAACGTTGCAGGTGACGTCTCCTATGCACCGACCCCCACCGGTGCGGACCGTTTCGCATTCGGTGAGTCTGACGCAAACCGCAAGAACAACATGTACTACGCCGAAGGCTACAAGGGCAAGGGCGCAAACCCCCCGGTTGTTCGCCTCAACGACAACTACAAGGGCAGCCGCTCTACCTACATCGCTCACGGTAAGTACAACTACCTGCACTTCCCGGATGGTCCCCGTCCTCCCAAGGAAAACAGCCCCCTGTGGACTTACGCATACGGTAAGCACTACACGACTGCTGAAGGCCGCGACGGCTGGTCCTGGGACATTCAGGTGATGGCTAACATTACCCACCCCAATGCTGGTCAAGACGTTGTGTCGTACATGACCTACCTGCGTAAGCACACCTACGGTGACCCCGCGCATCAGTCGGCAAAGGTCATTCCGGTGCAGTACCGCGTTATTGTGACTTCCCCCTGGGGTACTGTCACTTATCTTTCGGCAGCTGTTTAATATCAGCTTGCATTAGGTCTGAATGGAGTAGTGACCCATTCGACCTACTTCAATCTTGGATTGAGATTTATATATTGTGATGTTTATTTGAGTATAAAGTTGATGGATTTTTAGTGTATTAGGGAGTGGTGTCCCTAATAAGTAGACGCTATTCTTCTGTCAGCTTTTGGAGGGGCCGGTTCCGCACCACGTGTGCGGAACCTACCTCTGCATGCATCAATAGGGAGAAAAGCTAAGCATTGTATCTCTTGGCGGGCTATTGCAGGGAAGATGAGAAGTGGTGAGCGTTCCG
>BNJT01000459.1_pt1 | contig 12238 bp, 20 predicted proteins | sample 8540491 | NCBI WGS metagenome assembly BNJT01 (sample SAMD00202455, study PRJDB9452) | human saliva metagenome | host: Homo sapiens
ATATGAGTGTGCCTTTGTGAAAAAAACCAGAATGGGATGATTCTTTAGCGCTGTGGGATTCTGTAAAAACATGGATTAATCAGTATTATCATGAGAAAACTCCAGGAACGCCTTTGTTTTTCGATTGCTTATGAAGGAGGAACTCCTTTTTCAACAAAGTGTTTGGAATACATTGCTAGAAATTCCAATTGGAGAAGTATGGACTTATAGTGAAGTTACTCACCGTGTCAGCGAGAAGATAGGTAGAAAACCTCCCCTCGTGCAGTCGCAAATGCTATTGGGAAAAATCCAATTGCGCTTCTCGTCCCATGTCATAGAGTCGTTGCGACAACAGGAAAAATTAACAGGATTTGCGGGAGGATTGAATAGAAAAAACTACCCTTCTAGAGTTGGAAGGGCATCAAATACAAGGAGATACAGTGATTCATAATGAAGCTTAAAATAATGAAGGTGATTGTTTCGGCATTTTCTGCCTTAATGATTGCACAAGCATTCAATTTATCGACTCCCTCTGCAGCTGCCATTATTGCGATTTTAAGTGTAATGGATACAAAGAAAATCTCTTTAGCGGCCACTAGTCAACGATTAGCTGCAGCCCTATTGGCACTTTTTGTCGGTGGAATTGTCTTTTGGGCTTTTTGGTTTTGATGCGATGAGTTTTTGGAATTTACTTATTATGCTATATTCCGATGGCTTATTTATTAAAAAGTAGATATCGGAGTTGCACCAAGCACGGTGTTAGTCATTCATCTTTGGACGCAGCAACAATTAACGTTCTCCCTGTTTGTGAATGAAATGCTTCTTGTGACGATTGGAGCGGGAGTTGCCATTTTATTTAACTGGTACATGCCATCGTACCGAGAACATATTATTGACATTCGTGAAGAAATTGAATCAAAAATGAGAGAAGTTCTATTGAAAAATGTCTGGATTTTTTATCCGTTGGAAAATGGAAAAAAATGATGGCGAAGTTCTTCAAATTGTGAAAGAAAAATTGAAAGCGGCTAGAGAATATGTTCGCTTAGAATCAGAGAACCATCTAACAAGTGAAATCACCTACGATGAACAGTATTTTTGAAATGCGACGCGATCAAACAAAGTTATTAGAAATTATGGCGGTCAATTTAAATGAATTTCGCTGGGATGGAGAAGAAATGGCCATCTTGTCTGAAATGTTTAAACAGACGGCAGAGCAATTAGCAGAGCAGAATACAGCGAGTCAACTCATTGATGAGATTTGAAGCCATGTTAGAACATTTTTCGAGAAAGACCTTTGCCGCAAACAAGACGCGAATTTGAGAAAAGAGCGCAATTATATCAATTATTAAGAGACTTGAAACGATTCGTACAGCTGAAAGTCGATTTCTATCAAAACTTATGGTGTGCATTATTTCAAGAGAAAAGAGAAGAGTAGAAATTCTTCCAAAAAGCAATTAAGAAGGTTAGGAAATAATCCTATCTTTTTATTTTCAAGAAGGTAAAATGAATTTAATTTTAAGAAGTCTTGGTTTTTATCCGATAAAACTAGGGCTTTTTATGTTTGTTAATCAATATACTGAAGTGGAGAAGGAATGAGGGAGGAATTTATAGGGAGGTTATTTTATGGAAAAGAAAGAGTTGTCGGAAGTAGTTCACTTAGCTAAAGAAAATAATGAGGAGGCCATCACCGAGTTATTAAAGAGATTTGAGCCTTTAATTGCCAGTATGAATCATCATTATTTCTTTCATGAGATGGATCAAGAAGATTTTGCTCAAGAAGCTAGAGTCATGATGTTACGAGCATTAGATAAATATAATGAAGACCATGCTGTTTCGTTTGCGGGTTATTATCAACGGTGCCTAAAAAACTTAGCAGTGGAGTGTTTGAAAAGGGAGCATCGACAAAGAGTAGTTCCTCATAATCTTCTAATCCACGGGGATAAAGGGGAGCTAGCGTTGATGTCAGCTTCCGTAGAATCTTGCGAGAAACAAGTATTTCTACATGAGGATGCGGAGGAATACTTCCATCACTTATCTCGCTTTGAAAGAGAAGTGTTTCTAGGGGTATTAGACGGGCAGACGTTTGAAGAGATGGCGGATCACTTCGATAAGTCGGTTACCTCTGTCAAAGGGGCTCACAAACGGTGTAAGAAGAAATTCAAAGAACAAATTTGTAGAGGATAAAGAAATTTAACTTAAGACTACCAATCTTACGCTGTTTATAGTACAATAGCACATGGCGTTTTTTGCCGATGAGGTTCGAAACCATCCCTCAATAAAAAACTAGGAGGCAGTAACATGCAAAATAAAAAATCAAAATTGATTGTGATTAACGCAATCATCGCAGCGCTTTATGTGGTCGTTACATCATTAACAGCATTTATGGCATTCGGAGATGTTCAATTTCGTATTGCGGAAATGTTGAACCACTTATTCGCTTTTGACAAAAAATACGGAATCGGTGTGGTTGCCGGGGTATTACTTGTCAACTCAGTATTTATGTCAGCGTCTGGTCTAGGTTTGTATGACTTAGTATTCGGATTAGGACATACAATTGCTTCATTCGCTATCAGCGCATTGATCTTTAAATCAGTGAAAGACGTTAAAACACGTATGTTTGTTTTAGCAGGTGTCTTCAGTGTGATGATTTTCTTAGTAGCGATTGAATTAAACTTAGCATTAGGTTTACCATTCTGGTTAAGCTACGCGCAAACATTCTTTGGTGAAATCGTCGTATTATTAGCGGGTATTCCGTTGATGACGGCATTAAACAAAGCCATCGATTTGAAAAAATTAATCAATGATTAATCAACAGACGTCTGGGCTCTATGCTTGGGCGTTTTTTGATTGCAAGAACTCACTATTTTTATGTAGAGTTAAGAGGAGACCTAAAGGAGGAATACAGATGGAGTTATTAAGCATTCCAGTAGGACGTTTAGAAGAAAAATGTCTACTTTTTTAATTGATGAAAAATAAAGAAACAGTGATTTTTGACCCAGGCGCACAAGCCGAGGATATTAAACAATTAATTAAAGAAGAAGGGTTGAAGCCAGTAGCGATTGTGTTGACACATGCCCACGGAGACCATATCGGAGCAGTAGATGCACTTCGTGAAGAATACAATATTCCAATGTATATGAATGAGTTGGAAAAAGTATTTTTACACGATCCTGAATTGAACCGTTCCTATTACTCTGGAGAAAATATTACCACTAAGCCAGCGGACGGTTATTTCCCTAAAGAAATGGGCAAATGGAAAGTTGGAAGTTTTGAACCGGAATTAGCGCATATTCCAGGGCATTCACCTGGTGGAACCATCTTTATTTTCAGAGAAAATGGATTTGTTATCGGTGGGGACGTGATGTTTAAAGGAAGCGTTGGACGTAGTGATTTCCCATACGGAAGCCATAAAGAATTAATGGAAGGCATCCACAAATACTTATTGCCATTACCTGCTGAAACGGTGATTTTCCCAGGACACGGGGAGCCAACAACGCTAAAAGATGAAATTGCGACAAACCCATTCTTAAATGGGGCAACAAGATAAGAGGCGAAATGATGATTTTTGATACGCATACGCATTTAAATGTATCTGCGTTTACAGGAGAAGAAAAAGAGGTTATCGCACGTGCAAAAGAACTGGCAGTGACGCGTTTTGCGGTGGTGGGTTTCGATACGGACACGATTACGCGAAGTCTGGAGCTCAGCGAAGAGTTCAAAGAAGTGGTTTCGATTATCGGATGGCATCCAACTGAAGCCTATCAATACAATAAAGAAATAGAAAAGTTGGTTACAAGAACGCTTGACGCATCCGCAAGTGGTCGCAATGGGGGAAATGGGTCTGGATTACTATTGGAAAGATTCAACGCCCGAGGAACAAGACAAGGTGTTCCGTCGCCAAATCGCGATTGCCAAAGAAATGAAATTGCCGATTGTGATTCATAACCGCGATGCGACAGAAGATTGCTACAAGATTCTAAAAGAAGAAGGCATTCAAGACATCGGAGGCATTATGCATAGTTATAATGGCGACCTGGAATATATGAAGCGTTTCTTGGACTTAGGCATGCATATTTCCTTTAGCGGTGTGACGACCTTCAAAAATGCTCCACAAGTTCGTGAATGTGCAAAATTAGTTCCATTCGACCGTATGTTAGTGGAAACCGATGCGCCGTATTTAGCGCCCGTGCCTTACCGTGGAAAGAGAAACGAACCCGGATATACGCGCTATGTCGTTGAAACGATTGCCAAAGAACGCGGCCTTACTTGGGAAGAAGTGGCCCATCAAACGACACAAAATGCCATCAAGCTATTCCGCATGGAAGAAAGAGGCTTGCTATGAATCCAGTCATTGTTGTAGAAGGGCGAGATGATACAAGACGCTTGAGAGAAATCTATCCGGATATCGAAACGATTGAAACGAATGGCTCGGCGATTGACGAAGAAACGATTGCGCTCATTCAAAAGGCACTTCAAACGCGTGAAGTGATTGTGTTTACGGACCCAGATTATCCTGGGACTCGCATTCGAAACATTATTCAAGAGCACGTACCTGGTGTAAAGCATGCTTTTATCGAACGTGCAGAAGCCGTCAGAAAGGACAATCATAAGAGTCTAGGGGTGGAACACGCGAGTACCGAAGCGATTCAGCGAGCACTCGAATCGGTGCATGAGATTTCAACAGTAACGGGAGAACCAGTGATTTCGCAGGCAACCCTGATGGCGCTTGGGTTTGTCGGACGACCAGATTCAGCAACAAGACGTCAAGCGGTGGCGGATTTTCTAAAAATTGGCCATACGAATGGAAAACAGTTCGCGAAAAGATTACAATTATTTGGTATTACAGAAGAACAATTAAGGACGGCACTTGAGGCTGTCTTAGAAAATGAGGACAAACATGAATGAAATAAAGGATATCGCGACGCCGAAAAGAACGCGCGAGATTATGGAACGTCATGGGCTAACAGTGAAGAAGAGTCTAGGGCAAAATTTCCTAATTGAACCGAATATTTTAACGCGTATGCTAGAAGTGGCAGGAGTCGACAAAACGACAAACGTCATTGAAATCGGACCAGGGATTGGTGCGTTGACCGAACGTCTAGCAAGAGAAGCCAAACAAGTGCTGGCGTTTGAAATCGATGGCCGTTTGTTGCCAGTGCTCGATGAAACATTGGCTCCATACGATAACGTAACGGTGGTTCATAGCGACATCTTGGACGTCGACTTGGAGCAAGTCATCGGAGAGCATTTCGACATTAATGAGCCGTTATTAGTCGTGGCCAACTTGCCGTACTATATTACAACGCCAATCATTATGAATTTATTGGAATCAAAAATTACCAATCGATGGTTTTTGCGATGATGATGCAAAAGAAGTGGCGCAACGAATGACGGCTGAGCCAAATTCGAAGGCGTATGGATCGCTCACGATTGCGATTCAATATTTCTGCGAAGCAAGCATTGGATTTATCGTGCCGAAGACGGTCTTCAATCCAGCTCCGAATGTGGATTCTGCGATTTTGGTATTGAAACGTCGCGAAAAACCACTTGTGGAAGTGAAAGACGAAAGCGAAATTCTTTCGCGCTCGTGAAAAAAACAGCTTTCGTGCAACGTCGTAAAAACGCTATGGAATAATTTAGCTAAAAGCTTACGTTGGGAGAATAGCCATACAAAAAGAAAGCTTAGCTGCTGCATTAGAAGTAGCAGGTATCGACCCAACCAGACGTGCAGAAACACTGACAATTGAAGAGTTTGCACGTTTAAGTGACGTACTTTAGTGGCAGATACACTCTCAGGAGAAGAACAAGTTTAAAAAGATGATACCGAAGGAACTTACGGATTGGTTTATTACCGCGATGATAAACCAATCCATAAGAAATCATAGGTATCATCTTTCTTTTACACGAAAATCTATTAAAAAATATTTTTAAATAGGTGTTGCATTTTTACATCCCTCAGGAGTATAATCTACTTAAAGATAAATTTAAATAGAAAGAAGTTGAGGAGATGGCTGTTAATGAAGTAATGTCTGCTCTTTCGGACGAAACGCGCCGTCAAATTTTAGAAATTCTGCGTAAAGGGAAGACCAATACAGGTGATTTAGCGGAGTTAATTGGGATGACGCCGCAAGCTTTGTCTTATCATCTTAGAAAATTAAAACAAGCTGATTTAATCTACGAAACACGTTATAAAAACTTTATTTATTATGAATTGAATTTGACCGTACTGGATGAAGCGATTGTATGGATCAATCAAATTATTGGGGGAAAATAACATGGAACAAGTAAAACAAATAAAAAATATACTTATATTGCATTGATGTTCGCACCACTCGTTGTGGCTCTAGTGGTGGTGTGGTTCTTACCGGAGACCATTGTATCTAATTTTGACTTTTCTGGAAATGTTACCGGCACTGCCAATCGATTTACAATTTTAATTTATCCGGTGATTGTGGCCATTGTTGGATTTATCATTCGTATTGCTAGCACTTCTCCTAAATTAACAGGAGGGAATGTGAAGACCGCTCGTTCTATTAGTTGGTTAGTTCTACTATTGCTGAATGTTGTTGCTTATTTCCAATTTTGGTTGTTTTTAAATGGAGTGACGGTTGGGACACAAATCGGACGTTTTTTGACATTCATCCTTGGGATTTTCTTTATCCTGATTGGAAATCTCTTTCCTAAGATTAAAGACAATACAAAATACTTTGGATTCCGTGCGTCATGGCTAAAAAATAATGATGTAGCTTTCCGAAAAACACAACGATTCTTTGGTTTTGCTTCTATTATTGCTGGACTATTAATGATTTTAACAGCAATCTTTATGGTAAATAATATTGCAATATTGGTAGCTACGATGATTCTAGTAGTGGTGGTAGCAGTAACTGGTGGGTATTCTTACTACATTGCGAATGTTGAGGAAGCATAAAAGAAAATAAGCTTTCATCTCGAAAAGGATGAAAGCTTATTTATTTTATTCTAGTCTAGGCCTTCTGGAAGTATGACTGTAATATCTTTTTCATGCATTTCAAAGTCGGTAGCCCATCGGCAGTTAAATTTTATAATGTCAGTTTGCTCGTTATAAGTGAGCAATCCAATAGTGTTTAACGTACTCTTATGACAAAGCAATAGTTTTTTATTACTTATATCCATTACTGTGTCAATATTAGGTGAGATATGAATAGAATAAGTTCCTAATTTTATTGTCATCATTTTTACTCCTCCATTAAATCAATAGAATCACGATTCAGATTCAGAAAAGAATATTCTTCTTTATTTAACGGAATGATTTGAATGAGCTCTCCCGCAATTCTTACTTTCATCAATCCGAGATTCGTGAAGTGTAATTGTTTGGTTTCTGGGCAGATATATATACGTGCACTGCTGTGATAAGTAGGTGGAGTTAATACTATTAGTTCTTCGTTTTCTTGATGAATCACTTCAAAAGAAAGAGGAATTTGAACCGTATAATCTCCAATGAAAAAAATTTTGAATGTCATTCTATCCCTCCTGAATGATTAATGAATCCTTCGAAAGATGGGTTAAGGATGTATTGAAATTCATCAGGAAACGCTATCTCAACGAAAATTTGATTTTGATTAATAGTGTAAGATGCGTTACCGCCATTTATAATATCACAGCTATCTGTGTCAGAGTTATATAGGATAAATAAGTAAGTTTGAAGGGTACGAGAAGATATAATCTTTAACCCTTCAGGTAACTGAAACCCTAAGTAAACCTGTGCCTAGATGCACTGTATAATTTCCTAGAGTAAAAACTGACATAGTTGACCTCCTGTTACGGCCTTAGGTAATTTCCATACATATCATAGATACCTTTTTATTGCAAGTATTTATTATACAAAAATTACTAATGAGTTAAAAAAAATAGTAAATAGTGCTTCCTACAAAATAAGTGAGTAAACCTAAAATTCCAGCAATAATATATCCCTTACGATCGTCTTTCATGATAGCTCCTCCTTTTTGAATTGATGTTATTTTTGTAGTGTTATCTCAAGCTCAGACTAACAGATGTAAGCGTTTTTTTGTAAATGATTATTTTCCGAATTTTTGTGAGAATATTTACTTTTTTTATTTATTTGATTTTTTTATTGTTATATTAATAATCGTGCACTTTTTTAGTTTAGGAGCTATCTGTGCTATAATAGAAAGGTACATATTGGTGGAAGAGAGGTTAACTTTATGCAAATAAATTGGAATAGTTTATTTTCATGGGGGAGTTTTCGCAATCTGATTGATATTTTGATTGTTTGGTACATTCTCTATAATATTTTAGTAATTATTAAAGGAACAAGGGCAATTCATTTAATGAAAGGAATTGCGGCAATTGCTGCAATGAAATTTATTAGTTTTTTCCTTGGACTAACTACTTTAGACTGGATTATGAACTTCGTGATTCAGTGGGGGGTTGTGGCTGCCTTGATTGTGTTCCAACCAGAGATTCGTCGTGGATTGGAACATATCGGACGTTCGAATTTCTTCTCACGTAAATCAGAAAGTGCCAATGAAGCAGAAATTATGATTAATGAGTTGAATACAGCCATTCAATATATGGCAAAACGAAGAATTGGAGCTCTAATTTCGATTGAACAAGGGAATTCTCTAGAAGAATTTATTAATACCGGGATTCCGATTCACTCTGAAATCTCTAATCAATTGATTACGAATATTTTTATTCCAAATACGCCATTACATGATGGGGCCATGATTATTCGTGATTATCATATTGCTGCAGCGGCCTGCTATTTACCGCTGTCTGAGAATATGATGATTCCAAAAGAGTTAGGAACACGTCACCGTGCTGCGATTGGTCTAAGTGAAGTGAGTGATGCGATTACGATTATCATCTCTGAAGAAACGGGGAAAGTGAGTGTCGCGATTCGAGAAAAATTACACCGAGAACTTTCTTCTGAAGAATTAATTCACGTCTTGTCTCAACATTTAGTGGTAGAAGGAGACGATGAGATGGATCCAGCAGTCGTTCGTTGGATACGTGCACTCTTTAAAGGGGGTCGTTCGAATGGCTAATTGGATGAATAAAAAAATCATTTCTCATGTTGATGTCTTTAATTCTAAGTATCTTTCTATTTATTTTAGCTAAAGACGCTAATTCCGGATTACGTTCAAGCACTTTAAATCCACAATCAAGTTCAAACACGATTACAAATGTGCCAATTTATGTGGATATCAACAGTGAAGAATACTCGGTAACAGGATTACCAGACTCTGTTGCTTTACGTCTTGAAGGGCCAAGCAGTTTAATTTTAAGCACATCTAGCAATGGTTCGTACAAAGTGACTACACCAAATTTAACAGAGTTAGGGGAAGGAAAGCATACGATTTCTCTTTCAGTATCAGGACTTCCAACTGGAGTGACAGGTATTGTCTCACCAGAAAGTGTTGAAATTACCATCGAGAAGAAGAATGCTAAAGAGTTTCCTGTTAATGTAACGGTCGATTCTTCAAGTATTGGCAATGGCTATCAAGTTGGAGATGGCTTGACCTCTCCAGGAACAGTTACAGTCAAAGCTGCGGATTCGATTTTAAATCAAGTGGAAAAAGTAGTCGCAAAAGTTACGATTCCTGAAGGAACAAAATCAGACTATACGACTACAGCACAACTACTAAGCTTTTGGATGCCACAGGAAAACCTGTTGCGGTGAAAAATTGAGCCAGAACGTGTACAAGTTCGAGTGCCAATTTCTTCTAGCTCCAAAACAGTCCCTCTTGTCTTTACGACAACTGGTGGCACTTCACGTTATTCATATTCATTGAATTCTACTACTAAGCAAGTTACAATCTTAGGAGCTCAATCGATTTTAAATCAAATTACAGCTATTCCAGTAGTGGTAGATGTGAGCAACGTGACTCAAACCACGAAAAAAACAGTAACATTAACACTACCATCTGGTGTCAATAGTATTACCCCAGAAGCAGTTGAGGTCACTATTACGGTGGTAGATCATGGTATTTTGGATTCACGAGAAACAACTAAAGAGTCCGAAACAACACAAGAGCAAACAACGACACAAGAACAGACAACACAAGCCAGATAAGGCTAAAGGAGAAATTTATGGGCAAATATTTTGGAACAGATGGTGTTCGTGGCGTAGCTAACGCAGAATTAACACCAGAATTAGCATTTAAACTAGGCCGTTATGGCGGTTATGTATTATTACAACAAGCAGAAGGAAATGCACATCCACGCGTATTAGTGGGGCGTGACACTCGTATTTCGGGACAATTATTAGAGCATGCTTTAATTGCTGGATTACTCTCTGTTGGGATTGAAGTCATGCAACTTGGAGTGATTCCTACTCCAGGGGTAGCTTATTTAACACGAGCACAAGGCGCTGTAGCTGGGGTTATGATTTCAGCATCCCACAATCCTGCTCAAGATAACGGAATTAAATTCTTCGGGGGAGATGGATTTAAACTAACAGATGAAACGGAAGCGCAAATCGAAGCGTTATTAGATGCCGAAGAAGATACATTACCACGTCCTTCTACAGACGCATTAGGAACAGTGGATGAGTATTTAGAAGGAACATTGAAATACAGCCAATTCCTACAAAATACGGTTGATTCTCTTTCTGGAATGAAAGTAGCGTTAGACGGAGCAAACGGAGCAACAGCTTCAATGTTAACGCGTCTGTTCGCTGACTTAGACACAGATTTCCACACAATGGGTGATAAACCAAACGGCGTGAACATTAACGATGGCGTAGGGTCAACACATCCAGAAGCCTTAGTGGAGTTCGTAAAAAGAAACAGGAGCAGATATCGGTTTGAGTTTTGACGGAGACGGAGACCGCTGTATCGCAGTGGATGAAAATGGAACAATCGTTGATGGTGATAAAATCATGTTCATCCTTGGTAAACACTTTCAAAAACCAAGGGACTTTAAGCAAAGATACGATCGTATCAACCGTTATGAGTAACTTTAGGATTCCATAAAGCGGTAGAAGCAGAAGGAATGGTTGCTCTTCAAACAGCAGTTGGTGACCGTTACGTGGTTGAAGAAATGCGTAAAAAAACAACTACAACTTCGGTGGGGAACAATCAGGACATATCATTATCCTTGATTTAAAACACTACAGGCGACGGATTACTTTCAGGAATTCAATTAATGAATGTCATGAAACAAACTGGCAAATCATTAAGCGAATTAGCCAGTGAAGTGTCAACATACCCACAAGAATTAGTAAACATTCGTGTGAGTGATAAAAATGGTGTAATGGAAGTTCCAGCGATTAAAGAAGTCATCGATGCTGTAGAGGCTGAGATGGATGGAAACGGACGTGTGCTTGTTCGCCCAAGTGGTACTGAGCCACTTGTTCGTGTCATGGTTGAAGCACCAACGGATGAACTCGTTCATGATTACGTAACACGTATTGCAGATGTTGTTCGTAAAGAAGTTGGGATCGACTAATTTTGAGAATTAAAATATAAGGACAGAGAGCTTTGAAAAAGGCTCTCTTTTTTTATTGGGGTAAACCACTTGATTTTTAAAGGAAACAATTGATACAATGTAAAACGTAACAATTACGATTTAGAAAGAAGAGAAGAAAATGGCAAAAGAAATCTAAAAATTGCAAAGTATGAAAAACAAAAAAAGCGCTCATCGAACGTTACGCTGAAGAACGTTATGCCCTAAAAGCAAGCTGGTGATATCGATGGATTAAGAAAACTGCCTAAAAAATTCAAATCCAAACCGCCTGAAGTTTCGTGATCAAACGGATGGCCGTCCAAGAGGATATATGCGTAAATTTGGCTTGTCACGTATCAAATTTAGAGAATTAGCGCATAAAGGATTAATTCCTGGTATTAAAAAAGCAAGTTGGTAGAAAGAGGAGGTACTGTCAATGAAACAAGATTTAGCAACGGCCTATCGTCAAATGAAGAGCCCAAATATCAAAAACAAGAAAGAGAGCGTTAAAGCTGATTCACGAAGCAAAACGCGCAAAGAAAAATAACGTATGTGGATATTGCTTTTATTCGGGGAAGAGAGCAGAACACTTATAATATGAGTTTCGGAGAATCCTCGGATTTTTATAATAGCAGTAACGTGAATATGCATCAGAACGAATAAGAGGGCGTTGAATTTATTCCATACGCCCTCTTTGAGGCTTTGAAGGTGAGAGACTTAAGGCTCGAACCGGTGCAACGTTACCGCTATTATAATTCAATCTGAAGGATTCTAAGAAACACAATTTGAGTGTCTTTGAACGTATTTTGGT
>BNJT01001081.1_pt1 | contig 12225 bp, 23 predicted proteins | sample 8540491 | NCBI WGS metagenome assembly BNJT01 (sample SAMD00202455, study PRJDB9452) | human saliva metagenome | host: Homo sapiens
GAAACAAGGCGGATATGGGGCTGATATGAGGGTTTTAAAAAGCCCCAGTATTTCAAGAGTTTTTATTTAGAAAATAAAAAGGAAGTAACAACTAAGCTACTTCCCTGGAGCGCTGAGGCTCAAAGTTTAAAAAAAATATGAGGGTAAACCTCTAAGTAACTTAATTATAGATTAAATTTTTAATAGCTGTCAATCTTTTAGGTAAAGTTCTTTTAATTTTGTATCAATTCTATCTAGGGTGTCATTGTTTACTTTCAATTTTCCGCAAGGATCCAATTCGTTTATGTAAATGATTCTGTCTTTACTAATCGTTTTTATCTGGTCACATTTTGCGTAGGAAATTTTATTAAATCGTTGATAATGGTTAGCAAGATCTTTTAATTTTTTAGTAGTGTTTTCCACCTTTTCCATCCCTACACCGTTGTCATAGATTTCTTTAGCTGATTCTGAATTGTAAACATCTCCGTATTGAATCAAAAGTTCCTGATAGATTTCTTCTGCACTCCCTAAATCAAAAGGAGTAATTTCTGTAAGTGCATAGTGAATGATTGAAAAATAATCAAAACCAATTTTGTCAAGAATAGGTAGTAAGAATCTTTTGGATTTTTGTTGTATAACTTCGTCAATCATAACAGAAAACTTTTTTTCTTTTGAACTGATTGGAAGTACAGTCAGATTTCTTGATTTTGGAGAATCATTTTTATTTAGGACAACGGCCCAGTGTCTATTTGATAATTCAGAACCAATATTGATTCCAAAATCTACAAAAATTAAGGAACCTCGTTTGAAACTGTGATAGGATTTTTTACAATGATTTACCTCTTCCAAAAATAAATTTGATTCTTTATCTAGCCAATTTGGTAAAAAAATCAAACTTATTGTTTCTTCTATTTGATTGTGATATTGAGTAAATTTGTTCAAAATTTTTAGCTGATTGTAATATTTTCTTATTTTTGATATCCATTATTCTTCCACCTTTCTTAAATTTCCCCTGTTTTTGCACAATAGACCGTAGAAATAGGGTTGCTATTGGCGAATATAGGGGATTTTTTTAATTTACGATGAGTTCTCCAATAGGGATAAAAATCTTTTTTTGTTTTGAAGATTTTGCGATTAAGTCGTATTGATCAGCAGATTTTTCATACCCAAGGGAAAGAGTAGTATTGTCGTCTGGTAATTTTTTAGCAAACTCAGATATAGACATCCGAAATACGGTAATTGCATTTTGCTGATTAGTTGTAGCAGAATTTGAATTGATTGCGTCCATAGTCTCTTTTGCGCTATCTTTAGCCGTTCCAGTTAGCAAAATCATGATTGTATCATGCGGTTCGGATGAATCTGAATCGATTACGTTATTTTGAATTTTAACGCTTATTGCGCCAGTTGATTCAGGATCTAATTTTGATTTGATTTCAGAAATTAGATCATCGTATTTACTGTTATCTACTTTGGCTTTTGTGTTTGTTGAAGTAGTATTTTTTTGCTCCGTTTTTGGTTGCTCCGAGCTATCTTTGGTAGTTGATTGATTGTTAGAGCAAGCTACTAGAATGGTAGCAGAGAGTAAAATAGCTGATGTGCTTAGTAATTTTTTCATAAGTAGCCTCCTATATGCTGATGTTTTCTAATAAAAGATGGGGAATTTTTATAGAATTTTCTCAAAAACCATTGTGGCTTGGATACGGTCACCACCGCCTAGTCCTTTGCTTCCACCATTGGCGGTTGTGATTGTGTGTAGGCGATAACCTTTTGAAGCTTGTTTATTGATAACATCTTCTAATTCTGTAAGGTTTCCTGATCCAGTGCCGAAAAACTTTTCTTTCAAAGTTACCTGAAGGACAACGTAGTGTAGTCCATTTACTCCAGATGCGGTAGAAAAACTACCTTCTTGTTTTACAGTGTCAAAAAATCCCATGGGGGTTACTCCTTGTTGTTCATTAATATGGTTTTATCAGCAAGAGAATTTGTTAGATTTTAAATTCTATCTTGGTCAATTTTCTTTAAAACTTGGTAGTTAAGAGGATTGGTGTAGTTAGTTTATTTGTTTTTGAGAAAATACTCTAGCAATTTCTAACAATTTTTCTCTCTCATCATCTGATAAAAAGAAGAAAATTGTTAAAAGCTCACTAGCTTCATCGTTTAGGTAAGAAAGAACAATGCTTAAAATTGACAACTCACCTAATAACTGTTGTGATTGTTGTTCAACTGCTTCTGAATATCTCTCATTAAGTTCTTCTTGCGTTAATGATGAATTTTCGGAAATAAAATTCTCTGAGAATTTTTCAGGATTAAGAGATTTGGTCAGTGCTGAAATCAATTGTTCTTGGGAAGTATATCCAGTCAAAGACAATATTTTATCGAACCCTTTTGAAAATCTTTTGTGATCTATATCTTCATGTGTATTATCAGAGGTATTTTTCGATTTCATAATTAGTAATTCCTAAAAAGCTGGCCAATGCTAACTTTAAAATGTTCTGCTAATTTTTTTGTAAGTATTCATATTTAATTTTTAATTCTGTTTCCTTTTCCCAACGGGATATAGTCATCTCTGATACTCCAAGAAGTTCAGCAAGTGTCTTCTGGGTATCCCCGTTCTTTTTTCGTAACTCTTGTAATCTGTTCATTGTATATTACCTCAAAATAATTATAACACAAAAAAACAATTTTTAACAAAAATGTTAGAAATTGTTGACAACTAACATTTTTATTTAGTAAAATACAAGAGAACTAACAAAAATGTTAGAAAAGAAAGGAGAAATATCATTGCTTATTACCTCAACACAAGCAAAAGCAATCCGCCGAAAGCAAGCAGACAAGAAATTGACTGCTAAGCAAGCAGGTGAGGAAATTGGAGTTACACAAGTTACCTATCGAAAAATTCGAGACGGTGGCGAAGTCAAGCCGAGCATTTACCAAAAAGCCATGCAGTGGCTTGCTGAAGATTATTAGAAAGGATTAAATTAATCACTATTTTAGTTTATATTTACAGATTTCTTGTATGGTGCTTTAGCCCTGGAGATTGATTTATCAGACTAGCTAGCTATTCGATAGATTAAGATGCTTGCTACCTATGGCAGTATCAAGGATTTATAACGGTTTTGTCTCCTATCTCAATTAGTAAATCCAATGGTACTGTCTTAAGTGGCAAGCATGAGCAAAAAAGAAGAAAGGAAACTTATTATTTAAGTGTAGAAATTTTAAGAATGGACAATAAAGTAGAATTTGAAACAATTACTAATAGCAAGGGTTTTCCGATTCCCAAGTATTTCAAGGATTTTAAAAAGCTAGTTGAGAAAGACAGAGAACTAGCCGAGTATCTTTGTATGAACTACGATGATTTGGACAGTGAAGACCTGGGCGCATTTCTTGAAACGATGGAGCAGGGATTCAGTTGGATTCTGGATCTTATCGAAAGTAAAGACTTGCTTTATAGCCCCCAGACAGGGAAGAAAGCATGAAAAAGACAACAAAAAAAGTCACTTGCGGAAAGTTTGGCGACCGAAGCAAGCGACAAAATCTAGGGTATAGATATTTTTTCTATACCTTGATTATAGCATAGAAAGACAAGGTATACAATGGGAAAACAACATCAAGCAGTAAAATTCAAGGATATTGCTGAAAAATTGTCCGAATTAGAGGGCAAAAATTTAGAAGAAATTGCTGGAGTATTAGGCTATCGCAACTTGGAGAGTTGCAGGGTCAATCTTTACAACCTGAGACAAAACAAGCGTCTAGGATTTGAAGTGGAAAAAGGGGTGTACTCCAAGTTCGCACTATTGGACGATTCGGTAAAAGAGGAACTGGAAGACAAGGAATTGTCAGACCGTGGGCGCTATTTGAAGAGCGTAGACCGCTATAAGGCAATGCTAAACGCCTTTTCTATCGCCTTTGATAGCACGGTCAAGGCGGAAACTAGACAAAAAGCAGAACATGACGGCTTGAAAGCCTTGGACAGAATCCCAGATAAGCACTACGCTCTACTTTATGACATGATGGAGGGCTAGGGATGGAAGCGAAAACCCACTTCGCTAGATTCATGCGTAGAGGCATGGAGTTAGCAAGGCAATTACATAGTAAAGAAATTCAACGTGATGAATTTGATAGAGCCTGGAAAAGATTAGGCGATCAAATCGAAAACGAAACGAAGAAAAACTAAGAAAACCGAAGTGCAGGCAAGCAATTAGAAAAGGTTTTGAAAAACGAGTGCTGACACGGCGACTCTAAGCACTTGTTTAGCAAAAATGTGGGTGATTACCCACGAAACATCACTACATACGTCCGCCAACTTGGGGCAACGCCCAGCGTTTGGAGTGGTGCTAATCATGTATAGGAAACAGGCAAACCAAAAGAAAAAGGTAAAAATATGAATGACTATTTTAAAGAATTTGAAAAAGAGTTGGTACTTGTAGAGGAAAAGCTAGATATTTTATCAGAGTGGCATAATTCTAAGAATCATATTGGCGCAATGGAAATTGTTGAAGATTGTAATTCAGTAATTACTGATCTATGGCTAAGTTTTTATAAATTATCTGAAGCGTACAAGATGCAGGAAGCTAGTCATGAAGAATTTTATAATAAGAATGTTGAGAACTTACTGGGAGAATTAAAAAAATATGACGATGAGTGTACAGAAAGGTACAATAAGAAACCTGACTGGTTACTATTCAATTACTTAAATCAAGTAATAAGCGAAAACAAGTTAAGTAATGGTATTACTCATGAGACTGCTTCAACTTGGACGTATTTACGAAGTTTAGTAGTTTCTGATTTACAAAAAAGAGGGCTTTTAAAATGACTCTAGACCTAGACAACATGACACAAGCAGAATTTGATGAAGTAATTTCTGAAATCAAGGCAGAACGCCCTAACCTCTTCCAGTTTATCACTGATTTTTAGATAGAAAGGTAACACCCGAAGAGGTGGACGAGTTTTTGAAGATGGAGCGAACTAATCAAGTGGAATATATCAAGAATTACAAAGCGAGGGCATAGCATGAATGAACTAGATTTAAGCAATACACAGGCGCTTATTTTCACCGTGATTTTGATTGGCTTTCTCATTTACCTAAACCACCGAGACCGCAAAAAAAGCGCTCAACTGGAGCGAGAAAACAGGAAACTAGGAGAAAGACCGAGTGAAAGTTTAAGCCCTGACTATGGGCGATATATCCAGCTTGCAGGCTTTAAGCCGTGGAGGTGATGATATGTTTGAAAGGATGATTGAAGAAATTCAAATAAAAATATTAGAAGCCTTAGAACGTTACCTAAAAAGTCATGAGAAAATACCGCCCCGAATCATTGGGTTGATTTCCGCAAAACGAGTACAGGAAGAGTTAGATATAAAATATCTGACCTTACAAAAATGGGAAAGAATGGGCTTGAAACGTTATCAGCCTCCAGGAGACGATAGCAGAAAAGTTTATTATAAAGTGGATGATATCCGTAAGTTTATGGGGGTGGGAGAATGAGAGTGATAGAGTTGACCTTGTCTAGTGACAAATTGGCCTTATTCGGCTTTCTCAAGTCTACCCCTACCCAAGTTTTGAAGAATGGGGAATACTTCAAATTCATCTACTTTGAACCGATAGGCGAGGCGCTGATGGATTTTCACTATAAAGGCTTGTATGTGACTGTCAAAGAAGAAAAAGAGGAAGTAGAGGGCTGGAGGTTAGTTAGAGACTTGGAGATAGTTTTGGCCAGTCCTGACTTGCTGACGATTCTGAAAGAATTAGAGGTAAACAAATTGACCGAGCAACGGCAGGGGCTTGGAGTGGAGTTAAAAGGCTGGGTTTTTGACCTGATTTGTAATGGCATTTATACCAGATATGAGACTTCACTTTTTGTCCGCTTGCTATTTGTCAATGGCTACAGTTTTAGTCAGCTGGTAGACCTATTTTCAGCGATCATTAAACGCAAAGAACTAGCAAGCTATTTTCTAGAAGTAGCGACAAAATTTTATAAGGAGGTGGCTTTTGAATAGCAATGACATTGTAACTAAAATCATTGAAGATAATCAGCAACAAATACCGCCTACCATGGTGGACTTGACCCAGGCAAGGGAGATAAGTGAGGAAAACAATAGCCTGAATTTGGCAAAAAGAGCAAGAGGTGACGGTTTTGATAGAGGTTTAGACAATCTCCGAAAGATTTTGAGCGGAGATAGCAAGTTAAAAGGGGCGATACAGTACAACACTTTTACATATGAAATTGAAGTGACTAGACCAATGAAGCTAAACGGTAGAACCCTGAGCGGTGCAATCGATGATCTGATTATCAGAGAGATTAGGGCTTATATTGCTACCAAGTACAAGCTGGACTATAAAAAGCCTGATATAGCTGATTTTTTGGAGATAGTGGCTGGAGAACATAGCTACAACCCTTTAAAAGACTATCTGGAATCTTGCGAAAGCGAGTATAAAGAGTTAGTGAATCAGCGTGATCCCTTTGATATTTTAAGGCATTATCTCAATATCAAGGATGATGAATATAACCGTATTATCATGGACTTGTTTTTCCGTGGAGCGGTTGCCAAGGTGTTTGACCCTACTGTTAAGTTTGACTTTGTACTGGACTTGACTGGAAGGCAGGGAGTAGGAAAGACCCAATTTTTTGAGGGGCTTTTCACTCACAAGTATTTTACAACTGTTGAGACCTTCACAGATAAAGATGATAAGGCTAGAATGGTCAGAAACTGGTGTGTATTTGATGATGAGATGGTGGCCAGTAAAAAGGCTAGTTTTTCAGAATTGAAGAAATTCATCACAGAAACCAAGCTAGAGTTTAGACCGCCTTACGCCTCCAGTGATAGGCGACTTCCTAAGAGTTTTATCATTGTCAGAGCAACCAATGACCATGATTATTTGAACGACTTGACGGGAGAAAGGCGCTTTCTGGTTGCTGAGGTACACAAAGATACCGCCTATAAGGGCAGGAAGTGGACAGAGAAAGATCGTAGACACTTTTGGGGTGCTATGGTGATGGCTTGGAGAGCTAACCAAGTCTTGAACCTGACAGACGAGCAGGAAAAGCTAGTAAATGAGGTTAGAAGCCGTTACAAGTTTGTAGATGAAACCCTTGAGGATTTGGAGCGCTATTTAGGCACTCCTTACCCAAAAAGAATGTATCAGTTCCCGATGACCGACAGAATGCGATACTATTATATATATGACATGATGAACGAGGGATACTATAGAAATAACAGGGGTGGAACAGTTGAACTTGACACAGACACCTATGGCGAACTGGTAGATAGGGACAAGATGACCATTAACCTATTTTTTCAAGAGGTGTATTTGACTGACAAAGTACCGCCAAAGGATAAGGCTAAGGTTAAAAAGTATATGCAAAACCGAGACGGCTGGGAGCATAGGCGATCAACAAGATTTGGTAAAAGTATTAAACCAGCTTACGTTAAAAAAATGTAGTCAGTGTAGTTTGTTTTCAAAAAGTGACTACATTTTAAATAGGAAGAAAACCCTTGATACATAAGGGGTTAGAAAAAAGTGTTGTTTTTACTATTTTACTGACTACACCCCTAAACCTTTGGTATTATTGACTTTTATAAAAAAATGTAGTTATTTTCTATTTATTAAAGAGTATATGAAGATAAGAGATAAAAGGCGTTTATTGTTTATTTTTTTGGGAGCAAGGTGACTACATGACTACGCACGGCGAAAAGCCTTGTGATTGTAAGGCGGAGAGCGTAGTCACTAGATATCCCAAAATGACTACACTTTTTGGAATTGTGAGGAGGAGACCTTAAAAAATGGAAATAGTAACTTAAATGAGTAACTTTTAAGACTGAAATCATACTTGTATTTTACATAATGAGAAAATGTAAATAGGAAATCACAAAAATAGCCCTCCCCCCTTGATAGACAAGGCGAGAAGGGAGGTCGCTTAAATTTAACAGAATAGAAGATATGTTAAATATATGGCAACAAAAAAGAGAGGAAAAACAGATGAATTCAAACAAAGATTACACTCCATTTTTACAGGATAACTTTATTATTTTTAACAAAGATGGTATAATAGAAATGAGGAAAATACCAGACTTTGGTAGCGTGGTATTTACTAGTCAAGATGGCAACATTGTCCAGATTGAAACAACAATTAAAGAAAGATAGCTGACTAGACAACTAGAGGCGTAACATTAAAGCTAAGTAGCTTTTTTGTTGCGTCTCTTTTTGTTTTGAGAAAGAGGGATTAATGAGGAATAAAGACCCAGTAGAGAGTTGAAACCAATAAGCACAATCACAAAGAACCAAAAGAAATGAGGAATAAAAGAACATGGAAACATTACAAACTATTGAAACTAAAATTGACAAACTGATTGAACAGAATAAGAAAGCTATTGAGATGACTGAGGCGGAACTGGTTAAAGCAAACCAAGCTATTTCAGACGCTCAAGCCAAGCTGGTACAGGCTCAAAAAGAAATCAACTCAGAAAAATACGTTGAAGCAAAAGGTGACTTATGGACGGCAGAACGTACAAAAGAATTTCACGAAGAACGTTTGAAAGAATTAACTGAAAAACCTATGATTACTTATGATGAATACCATGCGATGGTTGCAGATGTTTATAGATTGGCCGATGAACAGCAAAAAACTTTCTATGAACCAGCGAGAAAGAAAGTGATGGAGATTGTAAAACTTGGGGATGACTCTATGAAAGAAGCAGAGTATGTTGATAGTATACTCAAAAAAAACTTGAAAAGGATATCTCTAAAAAAATAATGAAGATTATAAAAAAACTAAGAGTGGTGGGATTTTTAAGTGGTTTCTCTTCTGGTTTATCCTATGAACCAAGAGATGCACTGTACGGACATAGATATAGATTGAATGAAATGGCTGAGAATTTTAAAAGGGAATAAAATTAAAATCCCCCCTCCCCCTTCAGTTATCCCCCCTACTAACAAATAGAAAGATGAGGTATATAGAATGACCCTACCTACTGGTAAGTTTGATTTAAACGAATACGGGAAGTATTTAGCAGAAAAGTCTGCTGAGATTTACGAAGAGAAAACTAAACAAGCAGTTGACGCGATGGAGCGACATAGACAAGAATGTTTAGCAAGAGATGCCAAGTGGCAAGCTATCATAGATCGTTCTGGTGAACTATTAAAAGAAAAAGAAGGAAAGAGAGCACCAGCAAGAGATTGAACGCTTGACGGAAGAGAAGCGCAAAGAGGTTGACAGAGAAGTCAGCCAGCGTTTATCAATGCCAAATGAACACCAGAAAAAATTGAACAAAGCGATGAGTGAAATGTTGAAAGGTTTATCTTAAAGATTCTATAAAAGTAATTAGAAAAATATTTTTTTAAAAATTTTTTTAATAAAGTGAATCGGAAAAAAATATTTTTTTGTGAAAGAGGCTGGAGCAACCAGGGAGAAGATGGGGGATATCCCCTCCCCTCGGAGCTCCCGGACTACACGCCATCACTGTACATATTTTTCTCGCGCCAAATCACAGAATTAAAAAAATAATGAAATAAAATGTTAGGGCTTAGAAATATAAAAAAATGATATAATCGAGATGTGGTAATTATGTATGACAAAAAGATGAAATTAAAAAAATATTTAGACACAGATCTTGAATTTAATTATAATGGCCGAGGCGCTTGTTTCTTATCCAGCATTTGTGTAGTTGGTTATGATTATGAAGGTCATCAGTTTAATACGATTGATGAAGCTATGGAAGCTAAAGTTTTTGATGGTAAAAGTTTAGTGGATATATGGGATGAAGTTTTTACACAAGTATCTTAAAATAAAAATATGATCACATTATTTTTTTGATAGTGAAAATCCTTTTCTGGAGAGAATTTTTTTCAATGAGTTGGGTAGTATGAAATGGAAGTAGACAACACAGAAACAGCAAAAAGAGCATATCATTTTTTGAAAAGTTACAAGTCGCTGAAGAAGTTAGCCAATCTTAGAGATACTCCAGGCGCATTTGAAACCAAAGCTATCGAGATGGTCAAAATGATAGACTCTTATAGTAGCAGTCTAGACGAAAAGAAACGTGCTATATTTTATAATTTATTTATTGTTTCCCAAAAACAAAAGCATACTTTAAAAGAACTCTATAGATTACTGGATATTGATAAAACAGAGTATGATCTTCTCAAAAGTGAAATCTTACTAGATTTTGCCCATAATTATAGAGAAGGGGCGCTATTGGCATACCGTAAGTAAAAACATTAAGAATAGATTAAAAGCCCTTAGAAACGATTCTGGGGGCTTTTGTGAACCTATAAAATTATAAACTGCATCGCTGAGAAATTAGCAATAAAGAAATAGAGCGACAACTTGAAGAAAATACAAATTCGGTCGGTTAGGTATTCATATTGCTATTGTAAAAAGAGGGAATTGTTTGATTTATGACACGCAAAAAAAGAACTGACTTAGGCGCCAATCTCATTGAGATTTTAGGGTGCCAAATCAATTCCTTTGATAATTTAAGTGTACACCATTTACTAGAAAAGCAAATTGACTAGCAGGAACAGACTGCTATAAATCGCTATAAACCGTGTTGAATTAGAGTCGTTTTTTTACTTGCTTTTATCCGCAGGCGCTAAAAAACGGAAGATATGCTATAATAGTACAAGGCAATAAAAAAGCACGTTTGACCGTGCTAGTTTCTTGCCTGTTGAACTCATCATATAGTATTGTGGCTCCGTTACGGGGCTTTTTTTGTGGACTTTTTTAGGAACTTTTAAAGAATTTAAAGAAAATATAAGGAAATATGATTTTAAAGAAAATCAGGAATATCAAGGCCTTTACTTACTAATGAAATATAAAAATCAAGCGGTAGCGGAATAACTCAAAATGTGATAAGATAGGGGTATGAATCTGAAAGTGAAACAAAAAATACCATTAAAAATCAAGCGCATGGGAATTAATGGTGAGGGAATCGGCTTTTATCAAAAAACATTGGTCTTTGTGCCTGGTGCTCTCAAAGGAGAAGATATCTATTGTCAGATTACTTCTATTAAACGTAACTTTGTTGAAGCAAAATTACTAAAGGTTAATAAGAAGTCTAAATTTCGAGTTGTGCCAGCCTGTACTATTTACAATGAATGCGGAGGCTGCCAAATCATGCACCTGCATTATGATAAGCAGCTGGAGTTCAAGACGGACTTACTTTATCAAGCGCTGAAAAAATTTGCCCCTGCAGGATATGAAAATTATGAAATCCGCCCGACGATTGGTATGCAAGAACCAAAGTACTACCGTGCTAAGTTACAATTTCAGACTCGAAAATTTAAGAATCAGGTCAAGGCAGGCTTATATGCGCAGAACTCTCATTATCTAGTAGAGTTGAAAGATTGCCTGGTACAAGACAAGGAAACCCAAGTGATTGCTAATCGTCTAGCGGAATTACTTACTTTTCACCAAATTCCAATCACGGATGAGAGAAAGTTCTAGGTGTTAGAACTATAATGGTTCGACGAGCAAGAAAGACTGGACAGGTTCAGATTATTATTGTTACAAACCGCCAGCTTAATTTAACCCTGCTGGTAAAAGATTTAATTAAAGATTTCCCAGAAGTTGTGACAGTAGCTGTGAATATAAATACAGCTAAAACCAGTGAGATTTATGGTGAAAAGACAGAGATTATCTGGGGAGAAAAGAGTATTCAAGAAGGTGTACTCGATTATGAATTTTCACTATCTCCTCGAGCTTTCTATCAACTAAATCCTGAACAAACAGAAGTCCTTTATAGCGAGGCAGTAAAAGCGCTGGATGTTGATAAAGAAGACCATTTGATTGACGCTTATTGTGGTGTTGGAACGATTGGATTTGCCTTCGCAAAGAAAGTAAAGACTCTCAGAGGTATGGATATTATTCCAGAAGCCATTGAAGATGCCAAGCGAAATGCCGAAAGAATGGGATTTGACAATACTCATTATGAAGCTGGACCGGCAGAAGAGATTATTCCTCGTTGGTACAAAGAAGGCTACCGGGCAGATGCTCTGATTGTAGACCCACCACGTACAGGTCTGGATGATAAGTTATTAGACACTATTCTTACTTATGTACCAGAAAAAATGGTTTATATTTCTTGTAATGTTTCGACCTTGGCTCGTGATTTAGTGCGCTTAGTAGAAGTCTATGATCTTCGTTATATCCAGTCGGTCGATATGTTCCCACATACAGCTCGCGTGGAGTGTGTAGTGTTGCTACAACGAAAAAAAGGGTGAAAATCCTTGATTTTTAAGCTATTTTA
>BNJT01001911.1_pt1 | contig 12205 bp, 22 predicted proteins | sample 8540491 | NCBI WGS metagenome assembly BNJT01 (sample SAMD00202455, study PRJDB9452) | human saliva metagenome | host: Homo sapiens
CCGCGCTCGGCCTCACGACCGTCGAGTGGCCCTCAAAGACATGACCGAGGCCGCCGTCGCCTCGATCATCAACGTCATCGAGGGGCGCTCCCCATGACCGATGTTCACCCCAGCGCATCCATCGACGAAGAGACCCCGGACGGTACCCCGATCGCGACGAGTCCCGACGCGCCCGGTGTGGCGCTCGTCGGTGGCTAGGCGCGCGTAGACCACCTCCCATTCGCCCGCTCCGACGAGCTCTGAGCAGCCCGCGAACAACCGCTCACGAACGCCTCTACAACTACTACGGTGACCCCATGGACACCAGGTACATTCTGAGCAACGACCTGCCATATCTCATGTACAGGCTAAGAGGCGGGTCTCACCGTTGAGCTCGACTTCGACCAGACCAGGCGCAGGATGCTCCTACTCCTCAATGGTTCCGTGAAGTGGAGCGTTCATGACCTGACGCTCAGGCTGAGCGTCGCGGATCAACAGCACACCGCACCATGATGGAACCATGGATTCCACATCTGGTAGAGCTCACGCGTCTCGGGCAGACGGTGCTGAAAATCCAGAGGAACTACGTCGACGGGTGCACACCGAGGTTTGTCGTCGACGATCTTGCCACAAACCCTCGCTATTCGTATTGCCGCCAATGCCCGGAGAACTCAAGCTGATACTCAGCCTCGCCGATGGGGACACCCGGTTCGAACTGTCAGACGAACAGCTGGACCAATGCCCACTGAGCATCGACGAGCTCTTCTATTACGGGCAAATGAACACTGATAACGTAGCCGTTGACCGGGTCGAGCAGATGGGACCACTAACCAGCCTGACCACACGATCCCGTATACATCTCAGCGAAAGCGGCGAACATGCCCGCGCTCATGTCACGTTTCCAGATTCACGCGCCCCACGGCCTATTCTTGATGGCCCCGATGTCACGTCCTGTGTTACAGCCCCGTCGACCCCGCGAATATTCTTCAACAGCTCATGGCTGTCATCCACACCATTCGCTACCCCATGGCCGCAGCAAGCAGGACGCCAGGTATGCTTCTGAGCCGCGATATTGTCTACTATTCGCCCGAAGGAACGTACGAGACGATCACGCAGCCAGACAATCCGGAGATTCATGAGCTCCTCACCAACGTAGACATTGATGACAAGACTTTCCGCGCCTGGAGCTACCACTACCTCGACCAATCCTCTGCGTTCACGCAGCGTTTTTCTCGCGCTAGCGCACACCATCTACGACAGACGCATCCGGACACTGCAGAGGGAGGGTGGATGCCAGTTGGCATCCGCCCCTCACATCCACGCTTCGCTCCGGGAACTTCGCTTCTCTTGTACCGGATTCCCGACACGTCAACACCAGGACTGCGACTACAGTGGCCCCATGGATCCCGAATACGTATTCAATAAGGCCCTGCCCTATCTGACGGGCAAGCTCGAAGATGCCGGCCTCACGGTTCAGATTGGCTTCAAAAAAGACGAGGGGACGATATTCCTCCTCCTCAACGATTCCGTGAAGTGCAGCATTCACGCACTCGTGACCAACCTGATATCTACGGAACCGGACGTGCACCGCGATCTGATAGATCCGTGGGTCCCGTACCTCATCGAGCGGACACGCATCGGCGAGACCATCCTGAACAAACCCGACGAGCTACGTCGACTCATACGCACCCTGTTCTGCGCTGGGGACGCTGCCACTCACCCTCACCTTTCTTACGCCCGCAAATTCCCCGACGGACTCGCGCTGACACTCAGTCTCGACTGCGAGACCCCCAGTTCAGGCTGATCGATGAGCAGCTGGCTCAGTGCTCGATGAGCGTCGACGAGCTCTTCAACCACGCGCAAATGAACACCGACGACATCCCCATCGAACGCGTCCGGCAGTACGGGCCCATTCACCTGCATGTCGGCGCAATCCCCGTTCGTCACGGCGAAAGTCGCGAACATGCCCAGCTCATGTCGCGTTTCCTCATTGATGCGCCGCACGGCCTGTTCTTTATGATCCCGGCGAACCACGTGATCTGTTACGCCCCGCAGACCCCCGCGAACATCTCGGAACAGCTCGACCCTCGCGAACTTTAGCCGCCTCCCCGTCATCGCCACGATCATGCAGGACCCGGACGCCGTTCTGAGCCGCAACATCTTCTACTATTCGCCGGAAGGAACGTACGAGACGATCACGCAGGACGACAATCCGGCCCTTGAGGAGTTCTTCACGAATCCACACATCGACGCCGAGGCCGTCCGCACCTGCGTCGATCGGTACCTTTCCCCTCCCCGCTTTCCGGGCGCGATTCGCGTTGCCCTAGTCGCGAGTGCGACGCGAGAGACTGGAGGATCCTCAACACGACGCAGGGAGGGGCGGATGCCGGTTGGCATCCGCCTCCCTCTCACTGCGCCTCGCGCCGGGCGCCTCCCGCACGCTCACAAAATGCGAGGCGACGCCTGGCGACGCTGTTACTCGCCGAGGCCGCAGGCCCGGTGAATGTTGGTCAGCATGGCCAGACGCTGCTCGAGGATGCATCCTTGGGGACGCAGACCTTCGCGCAAGATACTTGGCTCCACCCTCGACGGCGGCCTGTGCGCAGCGGGCGATCTCGGCCTCGTCCATGGGCGAGGTCGCCTCGTCGGCCTGCGCGGGCAGGGTGACCGTCGATCCAGGAAGTAGCCGTACTGGGGTTTCCTCGGGCCTGCGCCCGAGAAGATGATGCCGTCAGGACACCCGCTTGCAGGCCTCGAGCACGTGCTCGTAGGCGGTGTCCGCGCTACGTCCCTCCACGGCGGGCGGCCCCAGTTGAGGTGGATGCCAATGCCGAGCCTCGGAGACGATGTCGATCTCGGATTCGAGGGAGAGGAAACCCTTTTCGGGGTTCTGCTCGGGGATGTACTTGTCGCAGTGCTCGATCACGAGCGTGGCCCCCCACCAGTCCCACGTGGCCACCTCGGCGAGCGAACGCGTGAAGGCTTCCGCCTGCGCCAGGCGCGTGGGCGCCGAGTGCAGCTGCACGCGGGCGACCAGCTGGCGGCCCGCCCGCTCACACAGGGCGGCGAGGTCGTCGCGCAGCGCGGGTGAAGTCGAGAGCGGCGGCCCGTCCGGCCTCGTCGGGCGAGGCCAGGCCGAAGTTCTCGTTCTTCCACACGTTCTGCATGGTGCCGGGGATCGCGGTGATCGTATTGAAGTCCCAGTGGGCCGCCAGGTGGCTGGCCAGGACCTCACCCTGGGTGGCGAGCTGCCCCGGGTAGGGGATCTCGACGCCGCTCACCCACGGCTGATCTGCGAGGGTCGGTAGTAGTCAGCTTCCAGCTCCGGTGCCGGATGCGACGCGTACGCGCCGATAACGAACGGAAGTGTCATGGTGATCATCCTTCTTTGATGATTTCGTCGTTTCCATCTTCAGGACGAACATACTCCGGTCCCACCATCTTCTGCAGCAGACGCGGGATGTTTGCACCGATCGAGACCATGACGATTGCGGCGAATCCGAAGGACAGAATCGCGAGGGCCATACCGAGGCCGAGCTGATCGGCGATCGCAGCACCCAGGACAGGGGCCGACCGCGCCGCCGAGGGGCACCGACGTTGTAGCAGAAGCCGAGGTAAGCGGCGCGCTTGTCGACCGGGAAGTAGGAGGACACCCACTTGGGCAGCAGGCCCGAAACACCCTGGCCGAACATCTGCTGGAAGAAGAGCAGACCCGCAACGAGCAACATACTTCCCATCCTGCGTGAACAGCGGGAAGACGATGATCTGCGACAGCAACGGGGAGATGGCGTACCAGCGACGCATGCCGAACTTGTCGCCCGCGAATCCGGCGATGATGTAGCCAGCGGCGTTGCCGAGGCCAGCGAAGGACACGACATTCGCAACAACCTTCTGGTCCATACCGACACCGTGCAGGTAGGTCGGCAGAAGGCCCTGGATCGGCCAGGTGTACATGAAGGAAGCGAAGATCGTCAGCATGATCGCGATGCCAATGATCCAGCGATTCGAGTCGAACTGAATGATCAGGGTAGATGAAGACGATCGCGCACGACACCGATCAGGCTCACCGCAATGATGCCACCCACCCGCTGGTGAAGATCAGCATCAGGCCGACGAAGGCGATGACAACGACGATGTAGTTGAGGACCTTGCGCTGCCCACCGAAGAGCACAGCGAGCATATCGTTCTTCTCCCCGTCACCCTTCTCCTTGGCCTCACTCCAGTCCGCGGCCTCTGGCGGCGTGCGCCGCATGTAGATGGCGACGACGATCGGGACGATGCCCGTGAGGAACAGGGCACGCCAGCCCCAACCGGGGTGAACCGAATCGACCCAGGTCACGAAGTACTTGTCGACCTGAGCAGCGGCGATAACGCCGAAGGCGTAGCCGGAGAAAGCAGGAAGCCCGAAGCCTTGTTGCGCATGTGCTTGGGCCACGACTCGATGACGTAGGCGGCGGAAGCCGAGTATTCTCCGGCCATCGCGAAGCCAATGATGAGTCGCAGGACGAAGAGGATCCAGAAGTTCGGCGCGAGAGCGCAGGCAATGGAGCCGAGGCGAACATGAAGATCGACAGCACCATTGCGGGCTTACGGCCGTAGCGGTCACCGATAGCTCCGAGCACGGGCCACCGATCCAGCGGCTGATGAAGGCGGCCGAAATCAGGGACGCGCTCTGGACCAGCGTCAGACTGAACGCTTCCGTGATCGCGGGGAGCGCGAAGGAGATCAGAACGAAGTCGTAGCCATCCAGCAGCACGCCGATCCAAGCAGCGAAGAACGCCTTGCGGTCTTCTTTGGTCAGGTATCGATACCAGGGCTTTGTCGGAAGCGCCTGTACGGGGGACGTACTCATGATGAGTGCCTTCCTGAAATTTCGTCGTCGAATAACGAGGGGCTTTGAGTCCAGATGTCTAACTAGCAAGTTGTCAGACAACTTGCGGTATATTAGCTCTCTCTCATTCTAGAGTCAAGATGAAATTTCGGCTCAATCTACATATTGCCAACGAAAGGTCGCAGTGCTAACCTGTCTGACAACTTCAGCATTGTGACTGATCACACGCTCAGCTTCGCAATGATGCGAGGGTGAAATCAACAACTAACAGAAAGGTGTCAAGCATGAGCATCGACGCAGGTCACACGAGAATCTCCTGGACCTTACGGTTCCGAGCACGCATCGATGGAGCACTGATCGAGCTCCACAGCACGGATGGCACAGGGCTGGAGACTGTTCATCCGCTCCAGCGCCCTCTTCCTTGAAGGATCAACGAACGCGATGTCCTTCGCCCTGGACATGGAAGACACTGCCTCCGTCACGGATGGAACCTGGCACTCTCTCGCCATCACAGCCACAGGTGCAGGCTCCAAGATCTTCCTCGACGGCTACCAGTGCTTCTCAACCTGCAGACCTTTCTCCCGCCGGAAGCGGCCCCGAGGCCGCTCTCGAGCTCACGCCGGGAGTAAGCATTGACATCCGATCCTTCGCAGAGCATGATGCCGTTCTCTCCCCGCAGAGATCCTCGCGCTTTCGCCCGCCCCACCCCGCTCATCGGGTTCGCCGCCGCGCACCTGTCGGATTACGACGTCGCCGAACTCTCTGAGCTGACCGCGGGCACGATCTCGCCCGCTACCGCGTGCGCGGACCGGGCCAGCACGGCACAATCCTCGCGGCGGGCGGTAGCGGCACCGAGCAGCTCAACCTGTCCGTGACGGAAGAAGGCATCGAGTACAAGGTCCTGGGACGTAGAGGTGAGTGGCGCACGTTTACGGCCCACGGCCACTGGGATCAGGGACACTGGCACGACGTCGTTGTTCGCGTCGGGCACGGCGCGAGTGCAGATCTACGTGGACGGCTACCTTGAGGCCCACCTGCCCGGCCGGGCGTTCTTCGCAGCCGTCGATGCCCTCGACGAGGTCGTCATCGGTCAGGACACCTCGGGCTCGCGCCTATTCGGCGAGGTCCGCAACGCAGCACTCTACTCGTCGGTCCTCAACGATTCGCAGATCAAAGCTCTCCTCGGTGGCCCCGCTCGACACGCAGTGCCTGTTCGATGCCGGGTTTCACGACTCGATCAGCTACCGCATCCCCTCTCTGATCACCCTGGAATCCGGGTCGTCGTCGCGGGCGCTGACCAGCGAGACCATCGCGAATGACTCGCCCAACTCGATCAACTTCACGGTCCGCCGCTCGTTCGACGGAGGACACACGTGGGTGACCTCCAGACGGTCCTCACCTACCCCGGTCACGGGGCGAAGGGGCATCCGTCATCGACTCGTGCGTCGTGCGGGACCGCCGCAACGGGCGTCTCGTCATTCTCATCGACCACTTCCCTGGCGGCATCGGACGGCCGAACGCCGAGGCCAGCCTCGGCGTCGACGGAAGGGCCGCTACATCCTGCACGATGCCGACGGCGCCACCTACACGTGGAATGAGGACGGCGGCGTCACAGACGCTGACGGCAACGCCACTCCGTTCACGATCTCAGAGCGCGGCGACGTCACCGTCACCGAGGACGGGCACGAGTCGCCCGGCGGAAACGTATTCTGGCCGATGGCGTGGATCCCCACCAAACTCTGTTGACAGCCCGCACCTGCTTCCTGCGGATGATCTACTCCGACGACGACGGTGAGACCTGGTCAGGCCCCTTCAACCTCAACCAGGATGTGAAGGAAGAATGGATGTCCTTCTGCGGCACCTCCCCGGGCACGGGCGTGCAGCTACGCAGCGGACGCCTCGTCATCCCGATCTACTACAACGGGGACCACAAGCGCCACTTCTCTGCGTCCGTCGTGTACTCCGATGATGGCGGTGCGACGTGGAAGCGCGGCAAGTCTCCCCAACGACGGGCGTATCTTCGAGGGCCGCGAGATCGACTCGCGCACGCTCGACACCGAGGCGGCCGCGACGCACGAGGCCACGCTCATCGAGGCGCGCCGACGGTTCGCTCCTGATGCTCATGCGCAACCAGCACCCCAGCGGAAAGGTTGCGGCGACCGTCAGCACCGACGGAGGCGAGACCTGGAGCGACGTGTTCTTCGCCGAGGAGATCACCGAGATCTTCTGCCAGCCGAACGCGGTTCCCTGGCCGACGGAGGATTGCCCCGAGCGCGTGGTGTTCGCGAACGCCTCGCAGATGCGCCCCTACCGCGGCCGCGGCGTCCTGCGCCTGTCCGAGGACGGCGGCCGCACCTGGATCGCATCGCGCACGTTCAATCCGGCTCACTACGTCTACCAGTGCATGACGATCCTCCCCGACGGGACTCTTGGCCTGCTCTGGGAGCGCGAGATGCAGGGCCTGTACTTCAGCCGCATTCCGCTGGAGTGGATCGAAGCCGCCAAGATCTGAGAGCCTCTCAGACAGCGATATGAGGCCGCCCGCCGCACGCTCCACACAGGGAGGGCGACAGGCGGCCTCGTCCGTTGACCACACATACGCGTGAGGGCGGGCACCCACCGGTGCCCGCCCCTGCGCATCGCTCTCAGACGCTCACAGCGCCAGGTTCTCCTTGACGACGTCCGCCAGCGAAGCGGCGACAGAGTCTGCCTCCTCCTGCGTGGCGGCCTCGACCATCACGCGCACGAGGGGCTCGGTGCCCGAGGGACGCAGAAGCACACGGCCGGTGTCGCCCAGGCGAGCCTCGGCGGCGGCCACGGCCTCGGCGACGGCCTGGTTCGTCGAGGCGGCCGCGCGATCCACGCCGCCCACGTTGATGAGGGTCTGCGGCAGGCGCTGAACGAAAGAGGTCAGGTCGGCCAGGGAGCGGCCGGATTCCTTCACCATGCGCGAGATGAGCAGCGAAGAGAGAATGCCGTCGCCAGTCGTCGCATGGTCGCGGGCGATGATGTGGCCGGACTGCTCGCCTCCCGAGGGAGTAGCCCGAGGCCAACATTTCCTCAAGGACGTAGCGGTCACCGACGCCGGTCTGCACGGTCTTAATGCCGACCTCACGCATGGCGAGGATCAGGCCCGAGGTTACTCATGACGGTCACAACGAGTGTGTCGTTGGCGAGAGCGCCGCGGTCGCGGGCATTGACGGCCAGCGCGCCCATGATCTTATCGCCATCGATGAGGTTGCCCTCATGGTCAACGGCCAGGCAGCGGTCCGCGTCGCCGTCATAGGCGACACCGAAATCACAACCGGCCTCGACGACGGCGGCCTGCAGGCCTTCGGGGTGCGTCGAACCGGCGTTGCGGTTGATGTTGCGTCCGTCCGGTTCGGCGTTGATGACCGTGATATCGGCACCGAGTTCACGGAACACGGCTGGCCCGAACTCGTAGGCGGCACCATTCGCGCAGTCGATCGCGATCTTCATGCCGCGCAGATCGGTGCCTGTCGCCTCGATCAGGTGCGCGATGTAGGATTCACGGGCCCACGCATGGTCTGCATTGACCTCACCGACGCCGTCGCCGGTGGGACGTTCCCACTCAGTGTTCACAAGCGCCTCGATCTGATCCTCGACCGCGTCCGCCAGCTTGTAGCCGCCGTGCGCGAAGAACTTAATGCCGTTGTCGGGCATGGGGTTGTGAGACGCGGAAATCATGACGCCCAGGTCCACGGTGTCTTCCGTGGCCGTCAGGTGGGCGACGGTCGGGGTGGTCACGACGCCGATGCGCGTGACGTCCATGCCGGCGCTGGCAAGGCCCGCAGCGAGGGCATGATCCAGGAATTCCCCCCGAAATACGCGTGTCACGACCGATGATCGCGCGGGGCTTGGAACCATCCGCGCGCCGATCACAACCGAACTGGCGGGCAGCGGCCTCGCCGAGCTGCAGCGCGAGGTCCGCGGTGATGTCAACGTTTGCCAGTCCTCGCACGCCATCCGTGCCGAACATTCTGGGCATAGTGTCTCCGTTCAGTGGGTCAAACGACTGGTCTAAGCGTACCGCTACTGCGCCCGTCACCTTGTACGAGGCCGGGGCCATAACTGCGTCAGCGCTCACATCCTGGGCAGGGTTGACGGGAGACGAAAGTCGCGCCCCGCAGGAGCGGGGCGCGACCAACAGAAAAGATGCTGAATGAAATCAGCGCTTCGAGAACTGCGAAGCCTTGCGGGCCTTCTTGAGGCCTGCCTTCTTACGCTCGGTGGCGCGGGCATCGCGGGTCAGGAAGCCAGCCTTCTTGAGGGCCGGACGGTTAGCGTCGCGGTCGATCTCGTTGAGGGCGCGCGACACGCCGAGGCGCAGGGCACCGGCCTGGCCGGAGACGCCGCCGCCATTGATGCGGGCGATGACGTCGAAGCGGCCGTCAATGTCGAGCAGGACGAAGGGGGACTTCACCAGCTGCTGGTGCAGCTTGTTGGGGAAGTAGTCCTCGAGGGTGCGACCGTTGATGGTCCACTTGCCGGAGCCGGGGACCAGGCGAACGCGGGCGACGGCCTCCTTGCGGCGACCCAGGCCCGCGCCGGGCGCAGTGATGGACTGACCGGCGCCGGCGGGAGCCGACTCGGTCTCGGACGTGTAGGAGCTGGGGACGACTTCCTCGTCCAGCTCAGCGGAAACGATGGTCTCAGCCACGGTTCTCCTCAGGGTCAAAGGCGTTCAGTGACCAAAGGTCACTGAGCCACCTGGGTCAGTTCGTAGGGAACCGGCGACTGGCCGGCGTGGGGGTGCTCCGGGCCAGCGTAGACGTGCAGCTTCTTGAACTGCGCGCGGCCGAGGGAGTTGTGGGGAAGCATGCCCTTAACGGCCTTCTCGACGGCGCGCTCGGGCGTCGCGGCGAGGAGGTCACGGTAAGCGGTCGCGGTCAGGCCGCCGGGACGTCCGGAGTGGCGGTACGCCATCTTCTGGTCCAGCTTCTTGCCGGTGAGGGCAACCTTGTCCGCGTTGATGATGATGACGTAGTCGCCCATGTCCATGTGAGGGGCGAACGTCGGCTTGTGCTTCCCACGGAGGAGGGCAGCGGTCTGAGCTGCCAGACGACCGAGGACGACGTCGGTGGCGTCAATGACGTACCACTTCTTGTCCGCGTCCCCAGGCTTGGGTGAATAGGTGCGCACGGGCGTAACCTTCAATTCTTGTTTGGTCATGGGACGCCGCGCCGGTTTTTCCGGGGGCATCCACGATGAAACGGTTCGCGCGAGGCGTCGGCGAGCGCTCCTAGCGAGTGGGAGACACTAGGTACTCTGCCAACGCACAGCACTTGCCATATTATCGGCATGCAGGCCGACGGTCAAAGCGCGACGGACACTGTGTCACATTCCTCAGCACTTATCACCGCAGCATGCATCGCGCCTGGCCCGGGCCTGCTTGGCGCGCGCGGCCCACTGGGAAGGCTCGGGGTAGTCAACGCCTTCGAGGGTAAGGCCATGGGCCGGCGCGATGGGTGCGGCGTCCGCACGGGAGCGAGCGCGCAGAATCTGCGCCGGGTAGTCGGTGTCGCGTACCCCCTGCCCCACGAGGAGGAGGGCACCGACGAGGGAACGGACCATCGAGTGGCAAAAAGCGTCGGCCTCAACACGGAAGACGAGGGACCCCTCGGCGTCTCGTTCGGCGCGCAGGGTCCGCAGGGTACGAATCGTCGTTGCACCCTCGCGCGGACGGCAGAACCCGAGGAAGTCGTGTTCCCCGAGGAGGCGCGCCCCGGCCTCGTTCATGGCCGCCTCGTCCAGTGGATCCTCGACCCACAGTCGATCCCAGCGCCCGAGCGGCTCGGGGTGATCCGACACGCGGTAGGCGTAGCGGCGGCCGAGCGCGGAGAATCGCGCATCAAAACTCACATCGACGACTTCTGCCGAGAAAATGCGCACGTCGCAGGTCCCGCGCGCGGCGGCCAGGTCACGCCCGCGTGCACGCTCGCCGTAGCGCCCCGAGAGGATCTTGTTCAGTCTGCGCACGATGAACGAGGCCGTGGTCGCCTCCGCGCTCTGCCCTCCCCTGGGCGTCAGCCGCGCCCAGGCCTCGTCGCTGAGGTCGACGTGACAGACCTGATGGCGCGCGTGCACGCCCGCGTCGGTGCGCCCGGCGACGGTCGTCGTCGTCTCTTCGCGCGAGGCCATGGCGAGGGCCGCTTCGATCTCCCCCTGGACGGTACGCAGGCCCGGCTGGGCGGCCCACCCGCGAAAGTCAGTGCCATCGTAGCCGAGGTCTAGGCGCAGGCGGCGTGTCACAGTTCCCACGCCCGAACACCACCGATGATTCCCGCGTCATTGGGGACGACGATGACGTCGTCGCCCATGAGGCGCAGGTTCGAAGCCGTGATGCGCTTCGAGTTACCGCCACCCAGGTACAGGCGATCCCACATGTACATCGGGCGCAGGCCGTCTACGACGCGGCGGACACGGCGCGACCAGTGCACGTCGCCGAGGCGCAGGCGCTCATGCTCGCCGATGTAGTCGTCGTAGGTCAGGCCCCAACGCACGGGCCCCTGGGAGACCTCGACGTGGGGGGCCAGTCGGCCACCGTCGAAGACGGCGTTGCCCAATCCGGTCCCCAGGGTGATGATCATTTCGAGGCCGCGGCCCGTAATCGCGCCGGCACCGGCGACCTCAGCGTCGTTCAGGACCTTCGTCGGCAGGCCAAGCGCCTGCTCGATCGCGCGGCCCATGTCGAAGTGATCCCAGCGCTCGACCAGCTCGGGAAGCACGCGCGAACGCGGCCCATCGCGGGTGATGTAGTGAGGGGTCGCAATGACGACGCCGTGACGGATCATGCCGGGCATGCCCATCGTCACGCGGGTCGCGGGCGGCAGCTCCTTCGCGAGGCCCACCGCGGTCTCCACGAGCAGCTCCGGGGGCAGCGGGTACGGTGTCGGTACGCGGTGTGCCGGAGCCATCATGGTTCCGCGCTCATCCACGACGGATCCCTTGATGCCACCCCCGCCGCAGTCAATAGCCAGCGTCATCTCACGTGTCATGGCTTCAGGCTACCGGATACGGCAAGGGCCGGATACCCCTCGCGGGGTATCCGGCCCTTACTCGAGTCGATCAGTGACCAGGCGTCACTTCTCCTCGGCGGCCTGCTCGGCGGCGTCTTCAGCCTTGCCGGCCTCCTCGGCGACTTCCTCGGCCTCGTTGGCCTTGGCGAGATCGCCTTCCTCGCGAGCCTCTTCAGCGCGCTCGGCGGCAGCCTCAGCGGCTTCCTCAGCCTCGGCCGCAACAGCCTTGGCTTCGGCGGCCTCTCAGCCGTCTTCTCAGCGGCCTTGACGACGGCCTTCTTTTCGACCTTCTCCATGACGAGCTCGATGCGCATCAGGGGGCGTTGTCACCCTTGCGGTTGCCGACGCGGATCAG